>Ga0163150_10005814_pt1 | contig 15504 bp, 19 predicted proteins | sample OliLakLV19P2IB_FD_148628 | JGI IMG/M metagenome (GOLD analysis project Ga0163150, IMG submission 148628) | Freshwater microbial mat bacterial communities from Lake Vanda, McMurdo Dry Valleys, Antarctica - Oligotrophic Lake LV.19.P2.IB | ecosystem: Environmental > Aquatic > Freshwater > Lake >...
CAAGGCGATCCGCGGCGCCCTCGAGCACGCCCTCCCGGCCTGGCTGGTGGACACCGCGCTGCTCGCGGCCCGGGGTGCGGCTGCTCGCGCGGCGACGGGCGGCAAACCCCTCCCGGAGGCCCGGGCGGCAGCGTTGCAGCACCTCGGCGCCCTGGGGCTCGACCGCGCGGCGCTGGAGGCTTGGGTCAGCCAGCCGCTCGACCTCTGGACGGCGGACGAGCTCGGCCGGATCCGGGACCTGGCGCGCGGACTCCGCGCGGGCGAGGTCGCGGTGGAAGCCGTCCGCGCGCAGCTGGCGGCGGCGGTCGCTCCGACCCAGGCGCCGGGAGGGGACCGGCTCTCCGGCCTCGGCCTGGGGAAACCGGAGGAGGTGGCGGTCGGAACCAGTGCTCCGCTGCCGCCGCAGTCCTTCCGGCCGCCGGTGGCTCCGACCGCCCCGGCGGCCGCGGCCGCCGCCCCCGAACCGCCGAAGGATCCGGAGAGAGCCGCCGTGCTCGAGCAGCTGGCGGCGCTGAAGCGGGAGCAGCCGAAGATCGTGGCCGAGGTCTCCCAGCGCATGGGGCTAATGCAGCCGACCCGGGCCGGGACCCCGAAGCTCAAGGAGCTCATCGCCGCGGTTCACGTGCGGCTGTTCCCGGAGCCCTGGAACGACCTCGAGGCTGCGATCGGCGACCTGGAGGCCTCGCTGACCGACGATGTGGTGCTCGCGGCGGCGAAGGTCGCCGGGCTGCCGGTGAACGTGGACGGGCCAGTCCTGGACGGCGCTCCCGAACCGCTCCTCCGCCGATACCTCACAGCGCTGAATGAGTGTGCGGCGTGATCGACACGGCCGAGATGCTTGCTCCGCAGCCCCCGCCGACAGGGAACGGCCGCTCCGTCACCGATCTGGCCCTCGAGCGGATCGAACACCCGTTCTGCCGCGAACTGCTCCTGGCCAGGCGTCAGCAGGGCATCGAGCGCTACGGCACCGAGCTCCGAACCGGGAACGGGCGCTGCACAAAGGCCGACCTGCTCCAGGAGCTGGTGGACGGGCTGATCTACGCCGTCCTGCTCGAGCACGAGGTCGGTCCGGGCATGGTGCCGGGCTACGTCGAGGACCTGCTCGAGATCGTTGTCGACCTCGTGGACTGGTGGCCGGACCTCGCGGCGAGCCAGCCGTGAGCCTCGCCGCCCGCCGAGCCGCGGCCCTCGCGCGGAAGAGCCCAGCCCCGTCCACCGACGCGGCCGAGCTCGTCGAGTCGTATCGCCCCGTCCCGGTCGAACCGGCGGACCCCGTCGTCGCAGTCGTCGCTCCGACGCTGGCCCCGGTGGACTCGTTCGACGATCTCCCCCTCCGCGGCCGGCCCGTCGCAGTCGTCGACACGGAGACCACCGGACTCGACCCGGCGACGAGCCACATCGTCGAGGTCGCGGTGGTGGTGGTGGACGAGCTCGGCGGCGACGGGGATCCGTACGTCGCGCTGTCGACCCGGGTTCGCCCGCCGGTCCCCATCCCCGCCGACGCGACGAAGGTGCACGGGATCTCCGACGCCGATGTGGCCGACGCGCCCACCTGGGTGGAGGTCTGGCCGCGGATCCGAGAGCTCCTGGTCGGTCGGATGCCCTGCGCGTTCAACGCCCCCTTCGACTTCCGCATGGTCGCCGCGGAGAACCGCCGGCTCGGGATCGTCTCCGAGGGGCCCGGAGCCTGGGGTGGTTGGCTCGATCCGATGGTGCTCGTCCGGGGCCTCGACCGGTTCGAGAAGGGGAAGCGGCTCCGCGACGCCGCCGCACGTCGCGGGATTACCGTTGACCCGCACGGCGCCGCCGGGGACGCGATGGTCACCGCGATGGTGCTGCTTCCCCTCATACGGGAGTCCGTCCAGGGCCGGACGGACCGCAACGGGATGGTCACGTTTCGTTCCCCTCCGCGCCCCACCGTCGGAGCTTGGCTGGCCTGGCAGCGCGGTCAGGCGCTCGACCAGGAGCGCGACCTCGTGGCGTACATGGCCAAGCTGGGTCGTCGAGACCCGGTCGACTGCCCCTGGCACGAGCTCGAGAGCGTGGAGCTCCGACGACCCGAGCCCCCGCCGGTCCCGACCACCGATTGCAAGAGCTGCCGGGCGCCGATCGTGTGGGTCGTGACCTCCGCCGGCAAGCGCATTCCCCTCGACCCGCCGGTCCTCCGGGCGATGCCGGTCGACCAGGTGAACGAGATCCGGGCCAAGGACATCCGGATCCCCTCACCCGGGCGTCTGGTCGCCCTGACCACCGACGAGGGACGTACCGCCTTGGGGCACCTCCACCCCGAGGGGGAGCTCGTGGGGCGCGAGGCCCACCACGCGAGCTGCCCGAACGCCGCGAGGCACCGGACATGACCCCCGAGCGCCTGGCCGAGATTCGAGAGTGAACCGCCTGCCACTACCGGAGCACACCATGACCATCGAGACCAAGAACGCCTACCACTGCTGGGACGACAGTGGCCTCCGCCCCGCGGTGGTCATCGAGGCCTCCGACACGGCGTCTGCTGCAGCGCAGTTCGGGGCGAGCATGGGCTACGAGTCCCGGACCCGGGTGTGGGTCCAGGAATCCAGCGGCGAGCTGTACGTCCACTTCGTGGCGGAGTAGGCGGCGCCTTGGCTGGCCAACATCCGAGAGAACTGGCCGAACGAGGGCCGACCCAAGCACGTCGATGGCGATGGAGCTCCTCGCCGATGGACGCGCGGGAGAGCGCATGACCCACGAGCTCACGTTCCTGTTCCGCTACTCGGCCCATGGCCCTCACGCGCACGTCCGGGTGTTCGTCAACGGCGCCCTAGCGGGGAACCTGACGTTCCGGATCGAGGAGTGGGACGCGTTCCGCCGGCACCAGGCCGAGCTGGTGTTCAGGTCCGAGTCGGACGTCCGCGAGCTTGGGTCCCCATGAGCCCCCACGACATGCTCGAACCCCAGCCGGACCCCACGCCCGGGGACGCCCGCCCTCCTGACCCGTCTCGACCAGGCGGTGGAGCTCACGAACCTGGCGCTTCACCGGCTCGCGACGGTGCCGACGGTGCCGGGATGAGCGAGCATCTCGCCGACGACCTCCGGGCGCTTCAGGCCGCCGGGCGGATCCGGCAGTGGTGGTTGCCTGGAATGGTGGCCACCGCGAACGCGGGCGCCTGGAGCCGTTGGCGGGCGGTCGAGGGGGCCCACGAACGGCCCGGGCCCAGCTACCAGATCGCCCTCTCCGACCCCGCCACCATCGGGTGTCTTCTGGCCCTGCTGCGGGAGGCGGTGGAACCATGGAGCGACCAGCCCGGGGCCCGGACGGATGCAGACGTGCGAGCCGATCAGCCCCTCGTGCCATGGGAGCACCGATGACCCAGGCCTGGGCACGGGTACCGCTCGCCGGTAGCCCGGCGGAGCCCGAGTTCGAACCGGGGCCCGAGGTCTCCAGGATCTCCCTCGCGTGGTGGGACCCGGAGGAGGAGGAGGGTCGACGGGACCCCATCCTGGTCCGTTACGGCTCGACCGTTCGGACGATCGTGGTCGTCTGGCCCACCGACCCCTCTGGCCTGGTCCAGGTGGAGTCCGTCCGTCGAGGGGAGGTCCTGGTCCGGACCTGGACCGTCGGACCCCTCCTCGATCGTCTCCGGGAGGTCTCCAGGGACTTCCGTCTGGACCTCCACGATCTCCTCGTGACTCGTGGGACGGTCTACCCGACTCGGGATACCCTCCGGACTCTTCCGATGGACCTGGACCTCGATCGTCGGGTCCTCTCCCATAGTCGAGGTTTATCCGTTGTCTGACCCAGGTACGTACGCGGTACGTACGGTCACAATCAACGGTCGAAAGTACAGATAAGCTCTCGGATATCACGTGGATGTCGTTGTTCGTAATCAGCAGGTCGTCGGTTCAAGTCCGATTCTCGGCTCTCTTCCTAACTGGGTTTTCGAGGTTTCCGCGGGTTTCAGCTGGTACGTACGTACGTACCCGGATACCCGAAAGTCATGGGAACCTGGCGTTTAGAGCCTAAAGTTAAGACACAGGGAACGTACTACGTCCTGGTCAGGGGGAAGGCCCGAGAGCGGATCTCCCTGGCTCTGCGGTACGTCCCGAAAACCGAGGCGGAATCTGCCCTCCACACCCTCCAACGTGAGGAGACGGCGGGCACGGTGAGCCGGATCCTGGCGATGCACCGGGAGAACCCCGACGCCGCGGTCCGCTATCTCATCGGAGATCCGGCGTTCGGAGAGCTCATGCCGGAGCCGACCCTCGACTACGGGGGAATGTTCATCCGGGAGTACCACGACGCGGTCTACACACCGTGGCGGAAGGACGACCGACCGCGGACCTGGCGGAGCGAACAGGGACACTGGGTCCGGATCCTCCGCGAGCTCGGGCACCACCGCCTCCGAAAGATCGACGCCCACATCGTGGCGGACTACCTCGACCAGCTGACCGTGGAGCGGGAGAGCTACCACCGCCACGGCGAGCCCGTCAGCGGCTCGACCAAGCGGTTGCACCGAGCCGCCCTGCAGTCCCTGCTCCTGCGGGCCGAACGACTGAAACACATCGAGCGGGCTCCAGACCTGGCCAGGTTCCGGATCCGCGGGAGCACCATCCCCACCCGGGTCAAACCGCCACCGCTGACCCTCGACGAGCTGTCCCGCCTGCTCGACGCCAGTGACCCTCTGCACCGAGCGATGTGGGCGGTCGGGGTCGGGGAGGGGCTACGACCCTCCGAACTCCAGCGACTCTGCTGGGACGACGTCCGGTGGTCCTCGAGGACCCTCCAGATCCGCGGGGACGACTCGGGCCGGGGGAAGACCGACGAATCGGTAGCTGAGATCCCCCTGACCCCCATCGCCCTGCGGGAGCTGCGGGCCTGGTGGATGGCGAACGGGCAACCGGCGACCGGACACTGCTTCCTCAGCCGGTACAAGAAGCCGTTCATCTCCGGCTCCGGCTACAAGAAGTCCCTGGCGGCTGCGGCGGAGGCTGCCGGGATCCCGCACCAGGTGACGCCGTACCTCCTCCGCGACTCGTTTGCGACCATCGCCTGGTCGATCGGGATCGAGAAGGATGTGGCTCGACGGGTCCTCCGACACACCGACGAGAAGATGCTCGACGAGGTCTACTGTCGTCCACGACCCCAGGACCTGGTCGACCGGGTCTCACAGTTCGATGTGTAGTAGCGTCTGTCCGATCCCCGACCCCCTACACGTCATGGTGAGGGGGATGGGGTGTCAGAGGGACATCCCTCTCCCCTGGCCGCAGGGTTCACGCGGCACCACAGACGAGGTCAGCGGACTGATCGGGTGGGACCACCTGGCGGAGGACTGTATCTCTGACCTCCCGGCGGAACGGCTCGAGTAGGACCTAGGGAGAGGTCGACCGGCTGCAGACCGGTCGACCTCCGAGTCCCGGACGGCCCTACCCGACCCAGGTCGGCGACAGCGCCATGATCAGGCCGTAGACCAGGACCCCGAGCGTGAACGAGAGCCACGCCCCCGCTCCTCCGCGAGCCGACAGGTAGTAGGCGCCACCGGCGAGGAACGCGGCGACGATCAAGGTGGCGAGCGAAACAATGGACAAGGGAACCCCCGGTTGTAGGTCAGGCGGTCAGGCGGTCAGGACGAGCTCACCGGGGAACGTTTCCCACGCGAGGTACTCGCCCGGTCGTGAAGCGGGCTGCACTAGGAACTCTCGCCGCGGGATCCCGATCATCTTGTGGGACACGTGGATCCAGCCCTGTCCCGGCGGTCGCACGTAGCAAATGGCCTGATCGATCGGCAGCCCCGCGACCATGGCGAGCCGCACGAGCTGGATCCAGGCCAGCTCGAGCGACATGTTCGTCGGGACCACGTCGGTCGCCTCGCCGCGAACGTGTTGCGAGGTCGTCGACCCACCGCAGGCTCGGTTGACCGCCGGCGAGCGGAACCCAGAGTTGATCTTCAGCGCGCCCACCACGTCTCGCCACGGCTCTAGGACCGCCCGGCAGAGCCGGCTCATGGCCTCGACCTGCGACGGGCCGGGGACGTTGAGCAGCCCCGTCGAGGTGCGGGTCAGCTCGACCAGCGAGAAATGCGGGCTCAACTGCACGGGCGTCGGCGTCTCCTTCGCGCGCTGAAATGGGACGATCCCGTCCGGGTGCGGCGCGGACAGCCGAACCAGGTCCTCGTCGAGCAGGTCGTCGGTGTACAGCCGGCGGAGGAGCCCGTGGGCCAGCGGCTGGTCCTCGCGTGGGATGTACCGGTCCACCAGGATCCGCAGGTAGTCGAGCACCTCGCGCGGGTTCCTCATCATGGGCCGTACCAGAGCTGGGTCGCCACCACCAGCGCGAGCACCAGGAGCAGGGTCCCCATCGTCCAGCCGACGATCAGGACGCAGACCAGCGCTCTGTCGTAGTTCACCAGGCGGGCCTGCAGCGCACCGAGCGCCTGTAGGACGTGCTCGATCCGCCAACCCTGGCGCTTCGCGGTCTCGGCTGTCACCTGGACGGCGGACTGCAGGCGACCGAGGTCGGTCCGAATGTGGAGCGGGCTCGGGTGTCGTCCGGTCGGCTGGTCGTTGTCGTCGGCGAACAACTCCGTCGGGATCATGGACCCGTCGAGCGGCCCGAGCGGCCTCGCCAGCTGGATCGCGTGCGTCAGGGCGTCCTGGTCCTCGTCATTGGGTTTTCGCGGGGCCTTCACTCGAACTCGGAGTTCGGCGGCAGGGTGGGAAGGGCCATCCGCTGTTCGTCGTCCTCGGGCGGCGTGTCGAGCGCAGACTCCTCGGCCCACTCGGCGAGACGGAGCTCCTCGTGAAGCACCGACCGCGCGTATGCGGATGGCTTTGCCCCCGTGCGGACCGCCACACGGGTCAGGGCCTCATAGTCCTCGTCGCTGACGAAGAACGAGACCCGTCGCGTCAGGCCGGCCCCGCCGAGCACCGACGGCTCCGGCGTTTCGACCAGACGGAGGTGACTCAACAGCAGGGCTCGGATGTGGTCGTAGACCTCGGTCTTGGCGCGCTCCGCGACGCGGCGTGCCGTCTTGAAGTCCTCCTCCGTCACCCTGAACGAGACCCGCCGGGTCACGGTTCGCCCTCGTCGTCGACCGCGTCCTCAACCCCGGCTCTCCCACCGAGCTGTCCGCCGACGAGCGCAGCCCCTCCCGACCCGGCGATGATCGAGGCGATCGCGACCAGCGCGAACGCGATCTCCTTGCCTGTCCCCGGAACGAGCCCGAACAGCCGGGTGGTCGGCAAGGTCGGCATCGGCAGGAGTGGTCGGGTATCTCCCTGTTCCGACAGGTCCTTGCGGAGCTCGTCGATCGCCTGGAGTACGGCCTCGTTGCGCGTCTCGAGCCGCGCGAGGCTCACCCGGAGCTCGCTCACCTGGTCCTTGAGCTGGTGCACCTGCTGCTGGACCGAGGCGAGCGTCGTCCCGCCGGCGGGCGGCATCAGGCCACCTGGGAGACGAGGAGCAGCAACGAGATCGACATGGGTTCGCCTCCGGACCGTAGGATACTGGGCCCTCCAGGACAGGCGCTGTCGGCCAGTCATGGCGGTCGGCGGCTTTGATCGGTGGGGAGGTCGGATGCCCGAGCGGAAGTTCCTGTGGGACGGCGGCGGCGTGATCGTAAGCGGGCTCGAGGAGGAGCTCGTGCGGATGGCCGACGGGTTCCGCACGGGGAACTCGTTCTCCGGAGCTGGGCTCACGTTCAAGTTCGTCCGATCGGACGACTCTCTCGATCCGAAGAAGTGGAAAGGAGTCGCGTTCGAGACCAGCCGCCAGGCGAAGGACGCGCTGCAGGAGGCCCTCGCTCGGGAGGTCGGGTTCGAAATGACCGATCACTACGGGTGGCTGGAGTGTCTCGAGCACCTCCGGATGGTCAAGGGGAAGGCCGCCCGCCTGGACGCCACCGACAAGAAGGCCGCGGGCGAGGTTGAGGCGGCGGTCCGTCAGGCCAAAGTGCAGTGAGCCTCGGTGTGACCGCCGTTTCCGTTCGTCCCGGCGACGCCGGTCCCGGTCTTCGCACCGCCCGTTCCGCCGTTCGAGGTCAGCGTCGGGAGCGTTCCCGAGACTGCGCTTTCGTACTGGAACAGGATCTTGCCGCCGCCGCCGCCGCCGCCGCCGCCCGAGTTGGTGCCGGCCCCAGCGCCGCCGTTCCCGCCGTTCCCGGTGATGGTCCCGCCTCCCGTGGCGTCCACCCGTCGCGCGCTGACCACGACATTCGAGTGTCCGCCGCCGGAGCCGCCCGCGAATCCGAGATCGGACGCGCCCGAGCCGCCGCCACCACCGCCGACGAGCCTCGTGAACGAGGTTGACGCCATCACGACGCCCATGTGGAGCGTGGAAGGCGACCAGCCCGTGGAGGGGGTAGGCTTCGCCACCGTCGCCGCGGTACCCCCGGTGCGCGGGGTTGCGTTGCCACCGCCCGCGCCTCCACGCCCGGTCGTCAGGTCGCCCGCGAGAGGCTCACCCGTCGCCGACGAGTACTGCGACCAGACGTTCGACTGGTTCGTGGCGTTGTTTCCGTTGTTCGCGCCCGACGCTCCGGTCGCACCTGGACCGCCAGCGCCGAGGCTCGAGCCGGTGACCGAGCTGTTCCCGGCGGCATTGCTGCCCCCGTTCCCGGCGATCCCGCGGATGGTGCCGTTGGCGAAGGTCAGGGTGTCGCGGACCGCGAGCCGGAAGCCGTCCTGGATCCAGGCGAACCCTGCCAGGTTCAGGTTCGCCGGATTGTAGTCGCGGTTCGCGGTGTAGTTTCCGACGAGCGTGATGTTGCCGTCGCTGCCGTCGCCGTACCGCGGATCGACCAGCCGGGTGGAGAACGATGGATCCCCGGCGATCCCGGCCGGATTCGTGATCGCAATCCCGACGCCGGCCTGCAGCGTTCGCGTCGCCCAGGTGTCTGCCGCCGTTCGTGCGCTGAACCCGGTTCCCCCGAGCCCCTCCAGGGCCGCGAGGTCGTTCACGAGCGAGAAGGTGGGAGCCCCACCGACGCCGCTCGGGTCAGCGATTGCGATCCCGGCCGCAGGGGCGCCGAGCGTCCGGGTGGTCCAGGCTCCGGCCCCCGTCCGGACGAGAATCCCCGTCGTCCCGACGCCCGACACGCCGTCCAGGTCGGGGTCGTACGCCTGAACGTCGGTGCCGATCACGTAGAAGGCGGCCGCCCCGGCCCCGTTGAACCCCGCTAGCCTGCTCGCGGTGCCAGTGTGGAGTCCGGCCGTCCAGCTGAGGTTCGAGAGGGCGGCGTGATCGGTGACCCCGCCCACACCCGTGGTCGGGAGTGTGATCCGGTGGAAGCCCTGGGCGTCGCGGTACTCGAGGAGGCGGCGCTCGGTGTCCCAGGTGGCGACGCGTTTCGGCATCAGAATTCCGACTGGGATTCTGGGATGTACGCCGCGATGATCCGCACCGTCCCGGCCCACCAGTCCGGCTCGACGCAGAGGACCATGAACGACGGCTCGGGCGTCCGGTCGCGGACCGTGAAGTGCCGCGAGCGGATCACGAGGGAGTCGCAGGGCGCGAGGATCGCGAGCCGCATCCCCGCGCAGGTGATCTCCACGATCTCCGGGAGTCGGGTAGCCCAGGGCGCAAGCCTGTCGGCGACCGTGTCTTCCCAGTCGGCGGTGTTGCTGTGGACGTAGTCGAGAAAGATGTTCCGCTTGGCGGAAGCCGGACGGCTGTCCATGATCTCGAGCGGCGATGCGGTGCCGACCACCGACGAGGCGGCCTTGACCAGGACATAGGCAAACTCCACCGGCATCCCGGAATCCCAGACCTGGTGCCTGTCGAAGGACACGATCTCGGTGTCGTTGACCGTCTCGAAGCCGTAGGGCCGGTCGTACGAAGGGGAGACGGCCCGGATTGTCACCATGCCCTGTCGCTCGACGAGCACCAACCCAGCCGGAGACAGCACGCCCTGGAGCCACGACAGGCCGTCGTCCTGCAGCTCGGTGCTGTACACGTCCCACTCCATGTTCGGGCCGTTCGGCTTGACGATCAGCGCGGTCAGGTCGATGTCGTCGTGGTCGAACACCCACTGGGGGACGCCGACCCCCCAGGTCGCGGGGAGCTTGTCGTACAGACCGTTGGCGCCGGTTCCTGTCGACGCCATGACCTTCCGCGCGGCGTCGCACGGATCTTCGTCGATATACGCGCAGAACCGGACCTCGTTTCCCGCTGTGCATACTGCCGCGGTCCCCAAGATCCCGGTCAGCGACACGCCGGTGAACCCGCCGGCCACCTTCCCGGTGGCCGTGAGGAAGAACGGGTCGCCGGTGTCGGGGAACATCTGGAGCAGGTAGCTCCCCCCGGTCTCGCGTTCGGCTGCACTGGTGTCGGTGACCGCCAGCACCACGGACGCGGGGTTGTAGGTCGCCGTTAGCTGCTCGGCGGCAGAATCTACGAGCGCGCTGAAGAGCGGGGCCGTGCTCGCGTCGGTCGCCAGCCGCGACACCAGGGAGGCAATCACCGATCGCAGCGTCAGGGTCCAGTTCTCGCCGGACCGATCGATCGCCTGGACGTGGCCGTAAAACACCGGTTCGAAGTCGGCCTCTCGCCACCCCGCGAACCCGACCTTGAGCACCGCCAGCTGACCGCGGGCGATAAACCCCCGGACATCGACCCTGCCCCGGTAGCCGATGGTGAGCTCGGAGACGCTCGCGGACCAGTCGCCGATGCTGACCTGGGCCGCGGCGACCTTGGCGCCGTCGATCCCGATCGCCGCATTGAACCCCGGCATGAAGTGGCTCGAGAGCCGGAGCGTGGCGCCGACCGGCTCGAACCCGGTGTCCTCGAGCGCCACGAGGAGTAACTGCGGACGCATCACGCCCTTGCTGAGCTTGTCCAGGAAGGCCGACGACCAGCTCATCAGGGGAACCCGGGCGGGCCGTAGTCGTAGACCTCGCCGGCGGGATCGTCAGGGTCCGCAAAGATGGGGCCCGGGTCGGTCCCGGCGTACGGGACCCCGCCCCCCTGGAGCTGGTCGAGCACGTCGGGCGCCTCCTCGAGGGGAAGGTCCAGGGTGAAGAGCCTCTCGCGGTCGTGGATCAGGAACTCGCCCCGTTCCCGGAACTCCGCCGGTAGTCGCAGCGCCGGCCAGGTCCCGTACTCGCGAACGAGGACCCAGCGGGCGGCGGACATGTCCTGCGAGAGGTTCTGCGTCAGGTTGAACGTCAGCGTCCCCGTCGACCCGGTGCTGGTCGAGCAGAGCTTGTGCTCGCAGAGGTACGTGTCGTGGTCGGTGTTGATCCAGAGCTCGCGACCGTCGACCTGGGCCTGCCCGATCGCCAGGTTCACGAACAAGTCGAAGTCGACGTGGACCACCGCGGTCTCGGACACCGGGAGCTCGGTGGCGAAACCGGCCTTCGCGTAGACCTCGTCCTCCGTGTACAGACACGTCCCGCCGCGTTGGAGGTGGGCGATCAGGGCCTGCAGCTTCCTCCTGAGTAGGTCCCCTGTTCCGGCCGCGTCACGCGACCAGAAGTGCCCGATCTGAATCTGGGAAAGGCCGTGGTAGATGACTGCCGATTCGCGGCCAGAGATCGCCTGCTGCACCGTCTGGCGGTAGATCGTGAACGGGCCCTCGCGACTCCGGATCCGCCGACCGAAGTCGATCCGGGCGTACCGATCGGCCCCGTGCGGCAAGAACCAGATGACGCTGTTCCCCACCGCCTCACCCGCCGCGGTACGGGTCGAGCGTCAGCCCGATCCCGTAGGACCCGAGCCGGGTCCTCGCCTTGCGCACGAGGTCGTCCACATCGCGGACGCCCTGGACGTTGATGGTCACGTTGGCCGGCGAACTCGACCGACTGGTGCGAGAGGTCGAGCCCGCCATCCGCGAGGTCTGACTGCTCGGGTGCGTTCTCGGTGGTGAAACGCTACCGCCGCCACCCTCGACGGCGTTTTGCGCGTTGAACTCGGAGGTCGCCATCTGCGAGTCGCTCTTCCCGCCGATGTGGATGAACAGGAAGCGCTTCTGCTCGGCCTCCTTTCCTAGGTTGGTGCCGAGGAACCCGCCGTTCTTCCCTTTGAAGTCGAACAGGTCGTTGAAGAACTGCTTCATGTCGATCCAGAACTGCTCGAACATGTACTGGAACTCGTCGATGATCGTCTTCGGAAGCGAGACGATGGCCTTGACGACACCGGCGATGATCTTCGGACCGCTCGCGATCAGGCCGAGGATGATCCGGGGGATCAGGGTCAGGATCGACGCGAGCATGTCGGGGAACTTCGAGATGATCATCATCGGCACGTCGATGATGGTCTTCATGAACTGGTCACCGAGCCCCATCACGGTATCGATGACAAGCTGGGCGTCCTGGACCGACTGGTCGCCGAACGTCTTCATGAACTCGAGGATGCCAGCCACGGCTCCGTGGATGGCGCCGAAGTAGCCCATCATCGCGGTCATGCCGCCCATCACGCCGGACCCGGCCTTCGCGATCGATGCCGAGACCGGGTTCGCTTTCCCGGAAAGCGGCTCGGTGCCCGCGGCCGCCACCAGGTCCTCGTGCTTGTAGGGCGCCTGCGGCTCCGGCTCGTCGTCCGGCATCCACCCGGCACGACCTGCTGACGGTGTTCCCGCCGCGTCTCGCAAGTCCTCCGGGTTGTACTTCGACCAGTTCTGACCGGTACCCGGCAGCGGCGTGCTCGCGACCGCGTGGAGCTCCTTGTAGTAGGCGACAGCCTTCTTCAGCCCCTCGACCGTGTCGTCAATCCCGTCTCTCTGGCGCTTCCATGCCTCGAACGCGGCATCGCTCGCGTCATCCATCGCGGTGCCGAGGTCGGCCATCCCCGTCTTGATGTCCGCGAGCGCTCCGGCGAGCTCGTCCGGGAACGACAGGACCGCGGCTTTGTACTGATCGAGCGCACCCCTCACGTCGCCCGACCACAGCTTCTCGAGGATCTCGGCCGCAACCCCGATCCGTTGAATCACCCGATCGATCACCTTCATGAGCGTGGCGAGCGCGGGCGCGACCGCGCCGCTGATCAGGTGGGACAGGTAGACCATGCCGATGGTGAAGGCGTCGACGAACTTGGACGCCTTGGGCCCGACCGTGCTTGCGATCGAATCCCCGAGGCGGGAGAGCTCGCCAGTGAGCCGCCCCGTGGCCTGCTGCCAGTCCTTGTTCTTCGACAGCATCGCGTTGACCGCGAGACCGAGGACCGCGAACCCGGCGGCGGCCTTGAGCACGCCTTCCGACGCGACCTTCCCGCCCTCGGCCATGTTGTTGAGCCCGCCCCGCGCGCTCGACGCCATGTTGCCGACCGCAGCCTTCGCGGCGGTCGCCTTCGCCTTGAGGTCCTGGAGTGCCGCGGACAACGACGGAAGCTTGCCGAGCAGATCCCCGCCGAGCTTGAGCGTGTAGAGCACCATGGCTGCCGACATCGTCTCTCACCCCACCCGGACGACCGGGAACGCGCCCCGTTTCAGGATCGATGCCGCGATCTCCTCACCGACCCCCATCGCCGCCAGATCGATCGCTGCCGCGAGCGGATCGTCCGTGAGCAGAAGCTCGCTTGGTCTTCGGCCGTACCTGCTCGCCCAACGGTCCGCGACCGCCAGCAGCTCCCGATCCTGGAAAGGACCGGGCCGCTGTCGTGGGTGTGAACGCCTCCGCGATGAGCTGGGCCAGCTCGAGCCGGTCCTCCTCACGGAGCTCGGTCACGCTCATCTGGTCCACGTCCATCTTGCCGCCGCCCGACCAGCGGATCGGTCTGAGGTACACCGGCTCCTTGCTGTCCGCGGTCGAGGTCACCGGCTGGCAGATGTCCCGCGCCTCGGTCGACAGCGGCTGCAGCCCATACTCGAGCTCGATGTCCGTCCGCCCGATCCCCACCGCGGCGACGCCCGCCATCACCAACTCGTTCGCCCCGCCGATGAGCGCCTCGATCCGGCTGGGGTCCTGAACGATAGCCCCCATCTCACCGGCGGCGCGCGCCTCTTTCGTCGCGGCGTGCTCGGCTACCACCCGCTCGCGTTCCTCGTCGGTTCGAGCCCCGAGGAGCCGCGATTGCAGCTCGTCAGCGTCAGCAGCGCTCGAGCTGGAGGCCGCGAGCGCGAGGGTCGCGAGCCGGAGGAACGCCGGGGACCCGACGCGATGGAGGACATACACGAGCGGGATGTCGAGGTCGCGAGAGTAGACCACCGCGAGACGGCGGCCAGAGGCCCGGAGCAGCTGGATGGGGTCCATCGGGATCCTCGTCAGTTCGCGGTTGCGGTTGCGTTGTCGTTCACGAATGCCAGCGCCAGGCCCTGATCCGTAGCGTCTGCGAACGCGCGGCCCTTGATCACCTGCTCGATGGCGCCTCGCGAGTTGACATCGCGCGTGACGTCCCAGATCTGCAGGTTGTGGACCGTGATGGTGAGCGCCTTGGAGCCCGATCCCGTGATGGGGATCACGAGGTCGCCGACCCCGCCGGAGAGCAGCAACGTGTCGAACGCCGGGGTCTGCCACTTCGTTCGCAGCTCGACCGAGACCTCGAGACCCTCCTCATAGGGCTCGGAGGTGAACAGCGATCCCAATTCATGATTGCGCGTCAGCCCGCGGTCAATGTCGATCGACACCGAATTGAACGCCCTGGCGGATCCGCCGAGGGTGATGCTGCCGGCATGGTTGTGCTTCGCCTGTTCGCCGTTCGACGAGTAGGTGGGCGTAGCGGCAGCAACGAGCCCAGCGCTGGTCTGGCCCATCACCTCCGTCTTGACCATCAGGAGACCGCCGGCCGTGAGCGAGATGTTCCCGCTGCCGAACTTGCAGCCCTCGAACACCTCCCCCGGATCGATCGAGCCGTTGCTCGTTCCGGAGATCTGCTCGAGGGTCAGCCCGAGGGGCACCGGTGATGCGAGCGTGACGGTGTGGGTGTAGGGGCCAGATCCCGTGGTGGCCACCGTGCCGAGCAGGTGCGCCAGGAGCACGATTGTAGAGTCGTCGTAGCAGGCGACATACTCGATGGAACCTCCCGCGAAGTCCGACTCGTCGTATGGAAACCTCTGCATCGACGAGGCCTGCCCGAGTCGTCCGAGCTCGGGCTCCGCCTTGCGGGTGATCATGCGTCGGAGTCCCATGGACACCATGGGCTTCCAGTTCGTTCTGGCGACCGGAGTTCCCCAGACCGACTCGCTGCCGATCCCGAGGGACCCTCCTGCACCTCTGACGGGTACGGCCATGGCTATGACTCCAGGTTGTCTTTGACGGCGATTCCGACGCGGGTTTCGAGCTGCTGGGTTGCAGCCGTGTCGCCCGGGAGGATGGTCCGCGTGAGGACCACCAGCGTGTAGTTGGTGGCGGTTGCCCCGGCCTTCACCAGGACCCGCAGCCACAACTCCTTGCGGGGGGTGAAGACCCAACGAGCGAGGGTCAGGTCATACATCGTGGCCTGATCGGCCCCGGCGCTGTTCTGCACCGTCTGGGTCACGTACAGCGGCTCCTCATGGATGGAGCTGCTGTTGCCCGCGGTGACCCGCCGCGAGAGGTGGAACCGGATCCAAACGAACTTCTGCTCGTTGACCGTTTTATGTACGACGAAGGGCGGCTTTGACG
>Ga0163150_10005816_pt1 | contig 15497 bp, 10 predicted proteins | sample OliLakLV19P2IB_FD_148628 | JGI IMG/M metagenome (GOLD analysis project Ga0163150, IMG submission 148628) | Freshwater microbial mat bacterial communities from Lake Vanda, McMurdo Dry Valleys, Antarctica - Oligotrophic Lake LV.19.P2.IB | ecosystem: Environmental > Aquatic > Freshwater > Lake >...
ATTTAGGGGTGGGGGGGCCCCCCCTCGGAATTGCGAATCGTACCTCCTTCGCCTTGCGAATGGCAAGTATCTAAATAGAGGAATCGGTTTAGAAAACGCAGACTTCTTAAAACACGTCGTTCGACCACAACCCTGGTTAATTGGGACGTGGGGGGCAAAGGCCGAACGAAGAACGACTTGATGCGTAAAAAACGCCCTCGGCTCGTCGGGCCGTGGGGAAACCCACGACGAAATTGGCCCGACGGCCAGGCTCTGTTTCCTTTTAGCGCACGCTCGAAAGGTTTGTTACGCACATTTTTCGGAGAATTTTCCCCACTCCGATATGTAGCGGTCGGCCCACGTATTTTGTGTACAACCCTCCGCAAATTCAGGCCCGGGCCGTCATTCCCGCGCAGGCGGGAATCCAGGGACTCAGGCGAGGGCGCGGCGGTTACAAATCTAGTGGTGTGCGGGTCCGGCTTGTCGTGTACTGGATTCCCGCCTGCGCGGGAATGACGGGAATGACGGCGCTGCCGAGCGGGACCTACCGGGAGTCGGCGCCGCGCGTGGCCGAAAAGTTCGGTTGACAGCGTGTGGCGCGATCGGGGGACAAGTGACGTGGTTCGCCTCGATTGGTATCATCGTGCGGCAACGATACCTCGCAGGGACAAACCAGGATGGCGCGACGGAAAACGACGGACCAAAACGGCCCCGGCCTGTTCGACGAGCAAGTGCGGCGCCTAGAGCGGCGCATCCGCCGGCAGCGGGCGCTGTTCATTCCGCACCTCCTCCGCGACGCGGCCTTGAGCCTCAGGCTGCGGAATGAAGCCCAGGATCGGGCCTTCGCCATCGCGCTCGACTGGGCAAATCTCGAGAGCAGCGGCCGGCTCACCGAGTTCAAGGAAACGGCCGTCGACACGCAATTCCTCGACCAGATCTTCGGCGCGGGTCTCGGGTATCAGGTGAAAACGACCAGTCCCGACGCCTGGCAATTGGAGCACAAGTATTACGTGCGCGAAGTGGGGACCGCGGACGCGGCGCTGGGAGACTTTCCGAAGTCGCGTGATCCCACGGTGATGGTCGAACTCAAGGACTCGCGGACCGATCTCGACCGCGACCGTTCGAGCGGCCGCACGGCCGTGCAGCAATGCTGGGATTATCTCAACGCGGTGCCAAGCTGCACGTGGGGAATCGTCTCGAACTTCTCGACGATTCGCCTTTACCATCGCGATAAGGGGACCTTGGCCTACGAGGAGTTCACGCTCCAGGAGTTGCGCCGCCGCGAGCGCTTCAACGAGTTTTACTATCTCTTCGAGCGCGACGGGCTTGTGCCGTCGCGGATCGGCCAGACGCCGCGGGCGATTGAACTGCTCGAGCGGACGCAGGACCGGCAGCGAAGCGTCGGCGACAAGCTGTATGACTTGTACCAAAGCCAGCGGCTGCGCCTGATCGAGCACCTGATGCAACATTTTGGCAAGGAACTGAACACGGCCATCCGCATCGCGCAGAAGTTGCTCGACCGGATCATCTTTATCGCCTTTTGCGAAGACCGCGGCCTGCTCAAGGAGCACTGCCTGGACCGGGCCTGGCGCGATTTGCCGGCCTTCACCAAGGCCACCAATCCTCGTTGGCAGGGCTTTCTCGCGCTATTCAAGGAAGTGGACAGCGGCGGCAAAAGCGCGGGCGTCGACGAGGGATACAACGGCAACCTCTTCAAGGAAGACGACGACATCGACTCGCTCGAACTGACCGACGATCCCTGGACCCTTGGATTCAAGAGCATCGGCGCGTTCGATTTTTCCGAGGAAGTCAACGTCGAGGTGTTGGGGCACATCTTCGAGCGTTCGATCACGGAACTAGAGAAGCTCCGCGTCGGCGGGCTGTTCGCCCTCAAGGCAGCCACCGAAAGCTCCACCGGCGCGACAGGGACCAAACGTCGGAAGAAAAAGCCGTCGGCTGCCGCGGACGAACCATCGCTCTCGAAGATGCCCAAGAGCGCGCAGCGCAAACGCTTCGGCATCTATTACACGCCACCGGCATTCACGGGCCTAATTGTCGATCGGACCGTCAACGCCATCGTCGCCCAGCGCTTTGCGGAGTTGCAAGCCAAGCATAAGGTCGATCCGGAAGCCCGCGAAAACCAAAACCAGAAGAAGCTGCTGGCCTATTGGCAAGCCTGTCTGGAAGCGCTCCAAGCGGTCACGGTTTGCGATCCGGCTTGCGGTTCCGGAGCGTTCTTGATCCGGGCCTACGACGCGCTCGACGCCCATTACACGACCGTCATTCACGGGCTGGCCGGCGCGGGGCTCGATGGCGAAGCGATCGGCGAGATCGAGGAAGAAGTCCCCGACCTGATCCTCAATAACAACCTGTACGGCGTCGACCTCTCGGAACAAGCGGTCGAGATCACGCAGCTTGCCTTGTGGATCCGCTCGGCACGGAAGAACCGCAAGCTGTCGGACCTGTCGCGAAACATCGTGTGGGGAAACAGCCTCGTCTCGGATTCGGCCGTGGACCCGAAAGCGCTGGTTTGGGAGACGACCTTTCCGGCGATCTTCGGCAAGAAGGGTTCGGGCGGGTTTACGTGCGTGATCGGCAATCCGCCCTGGGAGCGGGTGAAAGTGCAGAACCGCGAGTTTTTTTCCCTGTCGGCACCGGAAGTCCTGGAAACTGACAATGCCGCTGCGTTGCGAAGTGCGATCTCAAAACTTGAAACGACGAATCCCAATTTATTTAAGTTGTACCAATCAGCGATTCAACAGGCGGACAGCCTTCTCGCTTACGTAAGGTCATCTGGGCGGTTCCCACTCACAGCGAGGGGCGACACCAACTTGTACATGCTATTCGCAGAGTTGGGACAATCGATTGTCCACTCGCAGGGCGTTGTGGGCTTGCTCGTGCCATCCGGAATCGCTACGGACGAACCTACTAAGGAGTTCTTTGCGGATTTGATGACTACCCAGCGCCTGGAACTGCTGTACGACTTCGAAAATCGAAAAAAGATCTTTCCAGATGTCGACGGGCGATTCAAGTTCACAGCGCTCATCTACGGTGGAAGTGACCGTATGACTAACCGGGCCGACTTCTTATTCTTCGCGCACAGCATCGACGACACGGCTGCACGAAATAAGAAGCGACATATTTCACTTACAGCCGCGGACGTCGCTCGCGTGAATCCAAATACTATGACGTGCCCGATTTTCAGGACGCGACAGGATTCCGAATTAACGCTTTCAATATACGAACGGATACCAATACTACTTGATCGTCACCGCAAAACTGGTGGAAATAGCTGGGGCCTGCGATTCTCCACCACCTTCCATCAGTCAGCGGATGCGGCCCTCTTCATTAATGCGGCAAAGGTCCAGCAAACAAAGAAACCGGGCAAAACGAAACTGGAGCCGATCCTTCGTGTCTACGAGGCGAAGATGGTGCAAGCATTTGACCATCGTGCAGCCAGCGTTCGCGTTGAAGGTACAAATTGGGCGAGGAAAGGGCAAAAGCATGAGACGGTGCCGGTCCAACATCAGAACCCAGAGTACCTTGCCCAACCTCGCTGGTGGGTCCGGGAGGCAGACGTTATCGAAGCGGTTGGAGAGCGAAGGGACCGCGGCTCAATCGCGTACAAAGACATAACTAGCGCGACCAATACAAGAACGCTCATTGCCGCCGCCCTTCCGTGGTCGGGGGCCACGCACCACTTGGCTCTTGCGAAAACAGATCAAGGCCCACGTCGTGAACTTTGCCTTCTTGCGAACTTCAATGCAATCGTGCTTGACTACGTTGTCAGGCAGAAGCTAGGTGGAACGACGTTGACGTTCTTTATTATGGAGCAGCTTCCAGTACTGCCGCCCGACACGTACGCCGACAAATGCCCGTGGGCGAAAAAGGAAACGCTCGAACGTTGGATCAGCGAGCGGGTGCTCAAGCTCTCGTGTACGGCCGAAGACATGATCCCGCTGGCCAAGGCGTGCGGCTTCAAGGGCTCGCGCGGCGACGGCGTCCATCTCTGGAAAGAGGCGGAGCGGGCCGAAATCCGCGCCGAGCTCGACGCCGCCTATTTTCATCTGTACGAAATCGAGCGCGACGACGCCCAATACATGCTCTCGACGTTCACGAACACGGGATTCGTCCCCGAAAGCGAGCGCGGGTCGCAGCAGTTTCTCTGGAATCCCGGCAGCACGGGCCAACGGATTCTGGATGCGTTCGATCGGTTGGCTGTCCGCTGACGGGGCGCGGTTCACTCCGAACACCGAGGGTATCGTCTGGTGCGCACCGACCCTCCCCCGGCCCCCTCCCTGGTAAGGGAGGGGAGCAGTGCGCTCGCGTGCGCACAACGCCGCTACCCGGCTTACGACGATTATTCGCGCGACCTGCCGTGGTCTGGCGACCAAGGCTAAACTACTTGACTGATGCGCGGCCGAATTTACCGTTTCCCATCCCCCACGCCCGTGTCCGACTCCAGATTCTCTTTCTTCAGAATCAGCACGGTGGAGGGAGAGACCAGCGCGTCGACGGCGGGCCAGTCCAGTTTCTCGGCCTCGGCCAGGCTGGCGGCCAGGTCGGGGACTTGCTTGCGGAGGAAGGGAATCGCGTCGGCGATGGGGATGGCCGCGCCGTAGGTGCCGCCCACGCTGCCGGTTACGGCGCACACCACCGCGGCGACCCGGCCCGACTGGTCGCACAGTGGTCCGCCACTGTTGCCGGGGTTGGTCAGCGCGTCGTACAGGCACATATTGTCGACTTGGGCGTCGGGCATGGCGACCATCGAGCCGCGCGTGCTCTTGAGCGCCGTGCCGAAGCTGGGGCCCAGCGGGTACCCAAGCACCATAATGTCGGTGCCGCGCGGCGGCAGCTTGTCGATCAGCCGTACGGGCGGGGCGTCGAGTTTATTGCAGCGCACCAGGGCCAGGTCTTTACCGTCGGCGATGGCGATCAGCTCGGCGGCCATCGGTTCGGCCTTCGAGTTCTTCGGATCCAAGACGAGCAAGCCCGAGGCGTGCTCAATGACATGCCGGTTCGTCAGAATAATGTGCGGATGCACGACGAAGCCGCTGCCCGAGCCGACAACGACCGATTCGCCTTTGCCGCCGCCACCCCGTTTTCCCTTGCCCGAAGCCCAATCGGAACCGTACGGGGGCGTGAAGACAAAACCGATCCTCGTCGGCCGCGGGTTGCCGTGCGTGGTGATCAGCCCCTCATAGACCTCGCTCAACTCAGACATCGTTTTGGGCGGCAGCTTGGCCTGGTTGCTGCCGGCCATGGTGATCAGACTGCCGATATTCTGCGCCAGGGCCTTCATCTTGGGCGCGTTGGTGGCGGCCGTCTTCCAGTACTTGGCCGCATCGACGAACTTCTTTTGCGAAGCAAGGCTCACGGCCAGGTTGTTCAACACGCTCACATTGCCCGGCTCGCGCTTCAGGCACCGTTCGAAGTGAATCTGCGATTTGCGGTCGTTGTTGATCACGCCCCAGACAACGCCCATGAGAAAGTCGGCCTTGATGCTGTCGGGGTCGAGCTCGCTGGCCTCTTGCAAATACTGTTGCGCCTGGGCGCCATTGTTCAGTCGCAGCATCTCCATGGCCATCTCGATTTTGGCGTCCGCTTTCTCGCGAATCTTGTCGGCCTCGGCCTTGGGCATCCACTTCGCACCGAGGCGGACCTGGTCTTCGTCGGCCCGCTTCTGCCACGCTTTGAGGTTGGCTTCGGCCGTGCCGCGCTGCAGCACAGTGAGATTCGGTTTGGCGAGGTAGAACTTGTAGATCAGCAGGGCCTCTTTGGCCGTGCGGCAAAGCTGCGCCTCGGCCTCGGTTTCTTCGGGCGTCTTGGGCGGGTCATTCGCGGACTTGCCGGCAGCAGGCGCCGGGGCGCTGGGACTCTTGCCGGGGGTCGCTCCCGGGGCGCCAGCGCTGGGCACGCCCTTGCCCGCCGCTGGAGTACCGCGGCCTGGACTGCTGCTGCCGGGCTTGCTGCTGCCGGGCTTGCCCTTGGTTTGAGTGCGGAGGTATTGCTGATCGGCGGCACTGAGCTTGCTCAGGGGCACTTCGATCACGCCGCCGTCCTTTTTCTTCAGCACGACGGTGCCGTCGTCCTTGAGCTGCACGAGCTCGGCCTCGGTCTTATAAGTGCCGGTGGCCGACGACCAGGTGCGGATCTCTCCGGTGAGGGCCGTCATGGCATACAGCAGAACGACCAGCGAAGCGGCGCCGGCCGTCACGATTCCGATAGGACCCCGAGGAAGCAAACCCCAAGGAAGAAAGCTCCGCGGGCGAAAGCGCTTCCGCAGGTGCGTCGAATTCGTTCGCGTGCCGCGTCGATCGTTCATGACCTATCCCCATGGAACGGTGTCGCCACTGGGTATCGCCCCTTATTATGCGCGGCTGGACGACCGGATTGGAACCATTTTCGTGAGAAAATATCCGGTCCCGCGCACAGAGGCTTGCGGAGGGCGGCCCGATGGGTCGGTCCGGGGAGACTGGGCAGGATTGTCGGCGCTGGCGGGTGTTCGTTGGCCAGGCGGACGGCGGTTCATCGGCTCGGCGGATCATCGGCTCGTTAGTGTGAACGCGGCCCAATAGAACGGATGGGCGGCGCGGTGCGTGCCGCGGCGCTGTTTAATGAGCGCGAGTTGCGCAGTGCGCAGCGATTCGGCTTTCGACTGGCCGGCCGCGAGGTTCGTGAAGAACAGGCCCATGAGTTCGGCCGATTCGCGATCGGGAATTTGCCAGAGCGTGGCGACGACCGACTGCGCGCCGGCCAGCAAGAATGCCTGCCGCAGGCCGGCAACTCCCTCGCCATCGCGCACTTGCCCTAAGCCGGTCTCACAGGCGCTCAACACGACGAGTTGCGTCCGCCGCAAGTCGATGCCGACAATTTCCATGCCGGTGAGAATTCCATCCTCGCCGCCGGTGCTGCCGGTTTGCCCTCGATGCCGCCGGACGTTGGGTTTCCACGGGTTCACAAGCTAAACCAAGGCCCGAAACGCACAATTCACTCGCCCCAGATCGTCTGCTACTCTTGCACGTAAGCACCGAACGTAGGGATTGCGGCCGGCTTAATAGGAATATCTGGAACGGGCACTTGGACCAAGGCAACGGCGGAGATTTCCATGGGCCGGCGACTAACTTTAGCAATCCGAATTGCATCCTCGATCGTGGCCGCTCTCGGACTTATTGCCTCGCTAACGGCGCAAGAGACGCCAGACTCCAAGCCTCCGACAACGCCCGACGGCATTCGCAAAAATCGGCCCGGTTTCCTCGTCCGCGTCGACGTCGATCGTTCCACTCGAAGTTACCGGGAAGGCAATGCGCTGACGGTTCGCGTTGTGAGCGAGCAGGACGCGTATTTGTACGTCGTTTACCAACAGGCCGACGGCAAGACATTTCAGATTTTCCCCAATTCGGCACAAATCGACAACCACGTGCGAGCTCGCCAGACCGTGGAGATCCCCGGCAGCGACGATACGTTTCGCTGGATCGTCGGGCCGCCGTTTGGCAAGGAATTCGTCAAGGTGATCGCCGCCAAGGAACCGCTCACAGCGGCCGCCGATCCGAGCCTGGTCGCCAAGCGGTTTAATGCGATCTCGCCCAAGCAGCTCAAGGGCATCGAGCTCGAGCTTGGCGATGAAGAGCCGCAAGCCTGGGCCGAGGACCAGGTCGAGGTCGCGACCTACGCCAAGGACGCGCAAGCGGCCCAATCGGGGGCGCGTCGCTTCGGAGTGTTCTTCGGCGTATCGGATTATGAGTTCAATGCGGAGTTGGAAGCGGCCACGGAGGGGAAGCAGCACCTGAATCTCCCCGGCTGCAATCACGACGCCCGCCAGATGGCGGCGCTGTTGCGCGAGGTGGGCGACGTCAGTGAAGCCAAGATCTACACCAACGATCAAGCTACCAAGGCCAACCTGCAGGAAGCAATCACCGGCTGGCTGCCGAAGGTCTCGCAGCCGGGGGACACGGTGTTCATCTTCTTCTCCGGCCATGGAGGCCAGCTTGCCGACGACAACGGCGATGAATCGGACAAGCAAGACGAGCTGTTGATTCCCTACGACTTCATGAGCCCCACCGTTTTCATGTCTCTGGTGAATAAGGCCAAGGAAGGCAAGTTGCCGCCCCATCTCGTGCAGCGAGTCAGCACTGCCCTGGGATTGTTTCAGCGGAGCGCCTCGACCGAGGCGGGTGTTCAGGCATTAATGCGCGCGAGCGCGGTGAGCGACGACCTTTTCGGCCACTGGCTGCAGCGGTTGGCCGGCCGGCAAGTGATCGTCGTGTTAGATATTTGCCACGCCAGCGGCTTTGCCACGAACCCCAATGAAAAGAGCCTTGCCCGGCCGGCCGGTTTCGATTACCTCGACGGAGAATTGACCCGGCTGAAGGACATCGGCCAAAAAGAGAGCGCGTTGTTGGCGGCCAGCGCGGCCCCGCAAACCGCCAGCACGCGACGCGAGGTCGACTTGGGCGTGCTCACCTATTTTCTGATTGAAAGCTTGAAGAAGGCCCCGGGCTCGGTCACGCTGGAACAGGCGTGCAAGGATTGCGAAGCGGGCATGAAGAAATACTTCGAGGACTGGAACCGGGCCCGGATGCAGGATGGAAAAGAACCCGTCGCCGGCCATCTGCCGGTGATAGCGAACTTCAGCACGCGCGTCGTCTACTTGAAGCCGTAACATTTCGAGCCGTTGGGAAGGTGATTCAAAAATGTTCCACGCGTGACGGGGCAACTTTCGGGCTGCTCGCCGCGGTCGGGCTATGCGCCCTAATGGCGATCGTACTGGTAAGAGCGCCGCTGCCGTTGGCTTACGCCGCGGATCCCCCCGCGACAAAACCTCCGGAAACCAGGCCACCCGAAACCAAGCCGCCGCAGACGCCCGAGAATGAGCTTTCCGCAGCGCAGCAATCGCTCTTATCGAACGTCTCCGTCGACCGAGGCGACGGACGATATCAGGAAGGCGACAGGATGTCCGTCGCGTTTCAGGCCGAACGCGATGCGCACTTGTATCTCGTCTACCATCTCGTCGATGGAAGCAGCGTGCTGCACTTTCCCAACGCCGCGCACCGCGAGAGCCTGGTCAAGGCCAAGCAGCAAGTTACGGTGCCTGCGCCCGGCGACAAGTTTCGTTTTCGCGTGCGGCCCCCCTTCGGTGACGAATCGCTGCAAGTCGTGGCCGCGGTTTCGCCAATCGACGAGTGGGATCAAATCGCCACGGCCGACGATGGCTCCCCGCGACTGGCGCCGGAATCGATCGCGCGTTAAAGATCTCATCGCGGCGTCGCCCGCCCAGTTCAACGAGCATCGCGTGCGTTTGCACACGTCGGCACGGCAGAATGCGCCGGTCGCCGAATCCAAGCCGAAGCGCGTGGGCCTGTTCATCGGCGTCAACAAGTACCGCGATGAAAAGTTCCGCGAGCCGCATGAGGACTTCCGCCGCTCGGCCGAGGCCATGCACAAGATGCTTACCTCGCGCGGTGGGGTCGCGCCCGAACGAGCGAAGCTGCTGCTGGGCGAACAATCGACGCGCGCGAATATCCAGCAAGCCATCGTCTACTACTGTGGCCACGGGGGCACTGTCACCAATCTCGAAGGCAGCGAGCCCGATGGGCGCGAGAGCTAATCACGACCTTCGACAACGACTTCGGAAAGTCTGACTCGGCACTTGCGTGGGAAGCGGCGCTGCGGAAGCGCACGATCCTCGACGACACGTTGGCCCGCTGGCTGCAGGAACTGCCCGGCCGGCAGATCGTCCTGTTGCTCGATACTTGCCACGGAGGTGGCGCCGTCGATGCCAAAAGGCTCGCGAAGCTCTTCTCGTACGAGGCCGCGCGCGTCAAGGACATCTCGCAGCTCAACATGATCGTCGTGGCGGGCTGTTCCGCCGATGAATCGGTCTGGTTCACGCAGGGGCCCGACGCGTTGACGCGGATGCCGCTGTACTTCAGGGAAGCCGTGGAAAAGCTGCCCGCGCCGGTCAGCGTTCGGCAGGCGTACGACCATTATCATGTCCAGGTTCAGGATTATCTGCGCAAGATCAATAGACCAAAAGGATCACGAAAGCTCGAAATCGTTTCGCGTTTTCGTTCCTTCGCGATTTCCGCGAAAGTTGCGCACCAACCTAATTCGGTTCTCCGAGTCCATGATTGGAAACGGGGCGGGAGTCGTTGTCGCGGATGGTCCTACGCTCGGCCGCGACGCACGGGCGACAACGAGTCCCGAGCCCCTCGGCATCCACCAATATCCGTGCAGGCCGCGTGCCCCGAGTCACATTGGTCATCCAGCGAGGGTCATCCAGCGGGCCTCACAAACATTACCGCTTCACCCACATTTTACCGCGACCCGTGGCTTGATTTCCAAGCGCACTCTTGGACATTTTCTCGTGACCAAAAAGTGCGATTGACAGTATGGTGTGCGGAAAGGGATTGCCGGCGGACGGCGAAGCAGTCTCGGATCTCGGCAGACATTTGGAGACAAAGCACTGCTCGCAAGAATCAGTCGGAGGCCACGTTTCTTCAGTACGAAGCGAACTCCCAGCCCCGCTAGGGGCGCAACATGCTAGCCCACGGCGCGAGCCGTGGGTACGCGGCGCACGACAAATGTTGGCGAGCCCCAGCGGGGCGATAGAAGGACGCGTTGCGCGGCACGGTGGTACGGCGAATCGGTTGCGAGGCGGCTCGGCATCGATGTAGAAAAAACTTTCGCCCCTAGCGGGGCTTCGTGTCGCGTGGCGCCGGTGGTCCCACGGCTTGCGCCGTGGGCTAGCAAGTTACGCCCCTGCCGGGGCTAATACGCTTTCGCCGCCCTCCTGGCGTGTGTAGACTTACTATCGCGGTGCGTCCGCGTCGCGCGGGACGCTTCTCGCATAATCTTTCGTCAATCGCATTCCCACAGGTGACGTGATGAAACCATTGGCCGTTCGAGGGGTGCTGTGTTTCGCGGCCGTGTGCTCGCTGACCTCGTTCGCCGCCGGCGAGGGCGTCGACGGCAGCAAGATCAAGTTCAAGCGTACGCGCATCGACGACGCCTTCCGCAGCGAGGGCTCGGCCGTGGGCGACTTGAACAAGGACGGCAAGCTCGACATTGTCGCCGGCTTCGTCTATTACGCCGCCCCCGATTGGAAGATGCACAAGCTGATCGACGACGCCAAGACTTACGACCCGCACAACTACAGCAACAGCTTCGTCAACGCGACGGACGACCTGAATGGCGACGGCTGGACCGACGTAATCGTCGCCGATTTCCCCGGCCAGCAAACCTGGTGGTTCGAGAATCCGCAATCGGCCGGCGGTCCCTGGAAGCGGCACGTGCTGACGCCGGTGACCAACAACGAAAGCCCGCAGTATCTCGATGTCGATGGAGACGGCCGCCGCGAGTTGGTGTGCGCCGTCTGCCCTGACGCCAAGGACGTCGACGGACCGCTGCGTCGGATGGCGTTGGTCCGCCGCCCCGTCGATATCGCGGCGCCCTGGCAGATTCAATCCATTTCGGCCCAAGCCGCCGCTGGCACGCAAAAGTATTCGCACGGTCTGGGCGTGGGCGACATCAACCGCGACGGCCGCAACGACGTGATGACGATCGACGGCTGGTGGGAATCGCCGGCCGATGAATCGGCGACCGACAAGGCGCAGGCTGAGTGGAAGTTTCACCCGGCCAAGCTTGGGCAGCCTTCGGCCCACATGTTTGCCTACGACTTCGACGGCGACGGCGACAACGACGTGCTGAATTCAGCGGCCCATAAGATTGGCATCTGGTGGCACGAGCAAAAGCCCGACGGCTGGCAGACGCACGAGATCGACGCGTCGTACTCCGAGACGCACTCGATGTGCTTTGCCGATATGAACGGCGACGGTCAGCCCGATTTCGTCACGGGCAAGCGGTGGTGGTCGCACGGTCCGACCGGCGAGCCAATGGCGGATCAGCCGGCCGTGCTGTTCTGGTACGAGCTGAAGCATAAGAAGGACGGCCAGCCTGAGTGGATCCGCCACGCGATCGACCACGACAGCGGCGTGGGCACTCAGTTCGAGGTGAGCGACGTCAACGGCGACGGGCTGTTGGACGTGGTGACATCAAACAAGAAGGGGACGCATTATTTTCAGCAGACGCGGGAGTAGAGCAATCGTAGGGTGGGACGACGTAAACCGCTGCCGCGTGGGACTTCGATTAGGTTTCAGCCGCGGATTGCGGTCAACTTTTCATACAAGTCCCACGCGGTGCGGTATGCCACCGCGTCCCACCCTACGACTACCAGCAGACGCGGAAGTAAGCGCTAGGGTGAGCTGTAGGGTGGGAAGAGCGCCGCGAGTCCCACGCGCGCCATCGAATCGCCTCACTTCGAGCCCGCGGCAGGAGTTCGGCCATTGAGCCGACGTGCCGAAGTGGCGCGAGGTCAGCTTCCGCTCTGAGTGAATGTTACCGCGTGGGACTCGCGGTGCTCGTCCCACCCTACCTTCGCTGCGTTCCGATTTGCTGGACGCGGCCCGCGCGGCGGTTCATACTCGAACGATGCAACCCCGATCTTTGCTCATCTCGCTTCTGATTGTTGCCAGCGTGCTGGTTGATTTGGCCGCGCTGGAATTCTCCAAAACTCATCGCGATTTGCCCGCGATAACGGCGCATCTCGGATCGCTCGCCGTTAGCCAGGTTGCGCTCGTTTCACTATGGGCGGGATTGGCTCGAACGTGGGTTTACTTGCGGATGACGATTGCAGTGGGAATCTGCTGGTCCTGGGGCTGGCTACTAGGTAATTCGGGCCATCTTCGCGACCATGTCTCGTTATTATTGGCGGCCATGTCGAGTGCGGTCATTCTTGGCGCTTGGTTTTGGCGCGAGTGTGGAATGCGAGTGGTTGATTCGTATGACGTCGCGATTCCTTCAGAATCTCTGTGTGTGCCGCCGCCTCGGTTCCGAATTGCCGATATTTTTCGGCTCACGTTCCTGTTGGCGATGCCGTTGGCGATGATCCGTCCTTTTGTCGAGGCGCGTCACGAGTTTTTGTTGTCTGTTCTGCTTCCCGCGCCGCTCGTCGCGGCATTTGTACTGCTGTTCATGTGGTTGACTTTACGCTGTGGTCAACTGTACTACCTCCACATTATTGCAGTGGGTTTGTTCTCAGTCCTACTCGGGCTGGTAGGCGCCGTACTCGCATCTGCGACGTTGCTGCTTGTCGGCTCGCTGCTTGTCGTCCGCATCGCGGGATATCGGCTAGTTAGCGCCGACAGATCCGTCGGGTTGGTTGCCGCAAACTCGGCGACAGCAAGTGCGTAGCGCCGCGCGGCCGCGGCGGCTGAACTTTGCTGGCTCACTCCGGAGTCCACAACTTCGAGCCGACCTTCCCTTCGATTGATTGTCCGACGCGCCGCGCCTTGATCCGCACATACGGCGCAACGTACCCGCTGCGGTGGGCAAAGCTGCCGATCTCGGCATCGGCGCGGGCGTGCGGCGGCTCCATGAGGTCTTCGATCGCGAAGCCGCTGCGGCACATTCCACCGATCAGTTCTTCCCAGCGGTGCAGGAACTCGAGCGTCCCTTCCTCGCGATGCGGGCTGCCTTCGACCGGAGGCAGTGGGCCCGAGCGAAAGTACGGCTCGATCAGCTCGTAACCGCGCGGCGAGGGACGCACGTCGGCTTGCAGGCTTGCCGGCTGCTTGTGCTGGCTGATGTACACGCCGCCCGGCGCAGTGACGCGGGCCACTTCCCGGTAGGCGGCCACCACGTCGGGCACGTAGCACGTGCTGACCGGCTGGATGACGACATCGAAGCCCGCCGCCGGTAGTGCCGTTAGGTCATCCATCGAGGCCTCGACGGTGCGAATCGTCAGCCCGCGCTCGGCCGCGACCTGCCGATCGATGGCGAGCATCTCGGGACTCAGATCGACGACCGTTACCTGGGCTCCGGCGGCGGCAAACAGCACGCTGTGCTTGCCGCCGCCGGCCGCCAGACACAAAAGCCGCAGGCCCTTCACGCCCGCGGGCAGCCAACCGCCCGAAGTCGATTTGGCGACGAAATCGGCGAAATCGTCGTCGCTCACCGGTCGCGTGAACCGCTGCCGTTTTTGCACGAGCGCATTCCATGCGCGTCGATTGTGGTCGCGGGCCAGCGCGGCTTGTCGTTGCCGTTCCTCACTCATACGTGGCTCATGCTCGTAGGAGAATCCGCCCCAATTCCTCCCTGGATGATGCCCACTGCGGCACACGGCGTCAAACCCGGCGACACGCGCGGGTCCAGCGTCGAAACGTCGTCCAGCCAAGCACCGCGGCCAGCAACCCCAGGATGCACGACCCCGGCTCGGGCACCTGGTGCAAGACTGCGACCGCATCGAGATCGAATCCGCCCGATGCAAACGCCGTGGGCCACGGATCATTCACAACGTGGATTTGCGAATCGAACGTGGCGAACAGGGGGTCGATCGTGCCCACCACGTCGAGGATGCGCACTTGCTGAACGCGATCGACATCCAACAGCGGCGACACGCCGCGCAACAGTCCCAGGTCGAACGGCGTGCCAAAACCACCGCGGAAGCTGCCGGCCAGGTTATCGAGGTTCGTCGGGTCCAGCGCGCCGAAGCTGCCAACCTGCGTGGCCGTGGGCGTGAGCGAAACGGCCGGAAAGCGGAAGAAATCGACGCCGTTGGAGCTAACCTCGACGAAGGCCAACTCCAGAAATGTGTCGGCGAAGCCGTTCTCGAACACGGCGAAGTCGAAGCCTGGGCCATCGGTGATCGCACGCTCAAAACCCACGGTGAGCTGCCCGCCGTCGCCCAGGCTGACCACACTATTGTCGGCTATTCCCAGCGCCGACGCCGACGTCCCCACCGTTGCCGCGGGGCTGCCGACCAGAGAGATGTTCTGCGGGCCGCGAGTCACACTCGCCGCGGCGGTGGCCCAGCCGACGATTCGGGGATCGCTCTTGTCGATTGCCGTGGAGCCCGGCTGACCGGCCGCCAGCGAATACGGCCCCGCCCATGCGGCCGCGGGCAGCACACTGATCAACACCCCAAACAGTAGCCAATTCAATCGCAACATCAGCATTTTCCTTCAAGGTAGGAACCGAACAAGTAACCGTGGTTTGGATGCAACGATCGATAGTGAATCGTTCGTCGCGGTCGGCGCGCGGAATCTCCGCGGCCCGAGTAATCGTGGGAAAAAAGAGCACTTCAGACGAAGAGCCCCTCACTCGATCTTCCGTTGGCAGCACCCGTCCTCGTTATCCCACGCGTCGGAGGCGTTACGATGGAGGGGGCATCCTTGCCGTCATTCCCGCGCAGGCGGGAATCCAGTACACCGCAATACGGCCCTGCACCGCAAGACTTACAACCGCCGCGCACACGTTTCTTTCGCCACAGACCTCCCCGAGGCACTGGATTCCCGCCTGCGCGGGAATGACGTCCGAGTAGCAGGGTTGGAAGTCTTAACCCGTCTTATTCACCCTGCCGTTTTGAAAGCGTGAAAAACATCGCGTGATTCGCGGGGTTTCATGGAGTGTGAGTGGCATTCCACGGACCCCCAGGAGATCACGCGATGGGTGAAGCACGA
>Ga0163150_10005817_pt1 | contig 15494 bp, 16 predicted proteins | sample OliLakLV19P2IB_FD_148628 | JGI IMG/M metagenome (GOLD analysis project Ga0163150, IMG submission 148628) | Freshwater microbial mat bacterial communities from Lake Vanda, McMurdo Dry Valleys, Antarctica - Oligotrophic Lake LV.19.P2.IB | ecosystem: Environmental > Aquatic > Freshwater > Lake >...
ACCTATAACTGCATCGTGGTCGATGGCGATACCAGCACCAACGACACGGTTTTACTGCTGGCCAACGGTGCGAGCGGCATTGGGTTAGAGACCGAAGAAGATCGCCAGAATTTCGAGATGGGGCTGTCGGAAGTGTGCCGCAAGCTGGCTCAGGATGTGGTCTACGATGGTGAAGGCGTGACTAAGTTCATCACTGTGCGCGTGACTGGCGCGCCGGACGACGAATCGGCGCGGGACATTGCCAACACGATTGCGATTTCGCCGCTGGTTAAAACGGCGTTCTTCGGCAACGATGCCAACTGGGGACGGATTATGATGGCAGCGGGACGCGCTGGTGTGCCGCTGGTACAAGAACGCTTGAACTTGTGGTTCGCTCCCGGCGAGGTTTATCAAGTGACATCGGACGCACTGCAATTGGTCGCAGGTGGTACGCCGACAGGCTTTGACGAAACGAAGTCGACGGCCATCGTCAAGAATGCGAAGGTTACTGTGCTGCTCGACTGCGGCATTGGCGACGGCGCGGCCACCATCTGGACGTGCGACCTCAGCCATGATTATGTGAGCATCAACGGCGATTACCGATCATAGACTTATTTCATTCGCGTTCGGTTGAAGTGAAGGGCGTACTATGCAGGGGCTTCTAGCGTTAGAAGATGGACGGGTGTTCGCGGGCGAGGGTTTTGGCGTAGAAGGCGTTGAGACGGGCGAACTGGTTTTCAACACGTCGATGACGGGCTATCAGGAAATCCTCACCGATCCGTCATATCACAAACAGATCGTGACGATGACGGTGGCGCACGTTGGCAACACAGGCGTGAACCTCGAAGATGTCGAATCCGAGCGCGTGTGGGTATCAGGTTTCGTTGTGCGTTCGCTGAGTCCGGTGGTCAGCAATTGGCGCAGCCGTGCTTCGTTGGACGATTATCTCAAGTCGAACGGCAAAATCGGGCTGTCGGAAGTGGCGACGCGGGCGCTGGTGCGTCATATCCGTGATCGCGGCGTGATGCGCGCTGCAATCGCGCATGGCGAAGCGGCCATTGATGCAGCGGCGCTGGTGGAAATGGCGCGTAATTCGCTGGATATGTCCGGCGCGAACCTTGTCGATGATGTGACCAGCGCTGAGTCGTATAACTGGACGGAACGCAGCGACGCTCAATGGTATCGCGGACATCACGATGACGAATCCGGGCCGCTAATCGTGGCCTATGATCTTGGTATTAAGCGCAACATCTTGCGGATGCTGACCGATAGAGGTTTGCGTGTGCGCGTTGTCCCTGCTCAGACGACAGCCGATGAAGTGCTGGCGCTTCATCCGTCGGGCGTGTTCCTGAGCAACGGCCCCGGTGATCCGGCAGCAGTCACGTATATGATCGACGGTGTGCGCGACTTGCTCGGCAAAGTGCCTGTGTTCGGCATCTGCCTCGGTCACCAGATTCTGGCGCTGTCGCTCGGCGGTAAAACCGAAAAGATGCGTTTTGGACATCGCGGCGGCAATCAGCCAGTGAAGAACCTGCTGACTGGCGTGGTGGAGATCAGTTCGCATAATCACGGTTTCGCTGTCAGCGAAGGCAGCGATCTTTCCGGCGCGGAAGTGACGCACGTCAACCTCAACGACAACACGATTGAAGGGCTGCGGCATGTCGGGCTTGGCGCGTTCAGTGTACAGTATCACCCCGAAGCCGCGCCCGGCCCGCACGACTCGCTGTACTTGTTTGATGAGTTTGTCGAGCGGGTAAAGTCAGGCGTTCAGCAGGGCGTAGAATAGAAAGTAGCGATTGTTTAGTCACGAGGTATGAACGATGGCTATACCAGAAGCAATCAAGCCGATCACACTCGAAGAAGTGCAGGCTGTAGAGGGCCTCGATGAATATAAAGGCATGGAAATCGTTGACGGCGTGTGGACACCGAAGCGTGAGGAGGGCGGCTTGAGCATCGGACATGGCAAAACAGGGATGCGAGTCGCTGTGCCGCTTTATACGTTCGTGAATGAGCATAAGTTAGGTGAAGTCTATATTGCGGAGACCATCTTCTACCTATACGTCGATGAAAATGGCGTGAACCGGATGCGACGGCCTGACATCGCGTTTGTGGTGGCGGCGCGGGTCAATCCAAACTTGAAAGCGTATTACTTTCAAGCACCTGATCTGGCAGTGGAAATCATTTCGGATTCAGATCGAAAGCCGGGTGTGCTGCACAAAAAACTGACTGATTATTTCACCTATGGCACACAACAGGTTTGGTTGATTTACAACGAGGAAAAGCGTATCGTCGTTCAAAATGTCGATGGTACAGCAACGACTTACAGTATTGAAGATACGCTCTCCGGTGGCGACTTGCTCCCCGGTTTCACGCTAGACGTAGCAGCGATATTTGAACTCTAGAGGCGATAAGGAATGTCTATCATCGTTGAAAAACTGCCGGATGAGCCGATTATCGTCGTGACGTATGCTGGTGAATTGAATCTGGAAATCGTATCTGCTGCGTTTCGTCAGAGCGCGGAGATTATGGATCGGCTCGATGGGACGGTTTATCGGATTTCCGACATCCGGCAGGGTACGAGCGAATTTTCAGATACGATGGACATCATCCATAGAATCCGTCAAAGTCGAAACGTCTCTGGCTCAACGCTCGACCCGCGCCTCAAAGCGGTGTTTGTCGGTAGCCACATTCTGGCCGAGATGTACGCCGATATCCTGAAACAGTCTGAGTATGGCGGCAAAGAAATCCCGTTCTTCAACGAGATGGACGATGCGCTGGCCTATATCCGCAGCGATATGATCGGCAGTGTAGCACCGAGCGAATGATGGCTGTCGCTTCATGGAACGAAATACACGGGGACTGAACAATGCTTAATCAAGCGACACCCTATGATGAGAACGAACGTCCGATATCGGTAGATTTTCGGGACGATATGCTGCTGGTGAGACTTCAAGATGGGCGATTGATCTGGACGCCGTTGGAATGGTATCCACAGCTTTTAGAAGCGACACCCGATCAACGAGCGAACGTTGAATTCAGTACGGCGGGGGTGCATTGGGAAGAGCTAGATGTTGATCTTGGCGTGGAAGGGATGCTGAAGCGTATTCGTCCACCCTATAAGCGAGAACCGGAGATTGTGTGATGTTGACCGATGTAGTACGTGAATTTCTGCAAAAGCCGCGTTTGGCGCGCCTGAGTACGATTGATAGCAACGGCTATCCGCATACCGTGCCGTTGTGGTTCGACGTGGAAGGCGACGATATTATGATTATCAGTGACCGCAACACGGTCAAGATTCGGCATATCGCAGTGAACCCGAAAGGCGCGTTCTCCGTCGGTGGAGATACGGACGATGGCGGCGGCTATCTGTTCAAGGGCGAGTTATCCGTTGAGGAAGACCCCGACTATATGTGGACGAAGCGCCTGACCTACCGTTACGAGGAAAAAGAACAGGCGGAGAAAGACATCGCTGAGTGGACGACCAAACTTGATATGGTGGTCATTCGCATGAAAGTGCAAAGAGTGGCGAAAGTGATTTAGATTCGGCACTTCGTTTTGACACGCTATTGAGATTTAGAATGTATCGAACACGGTCTGTATGGACTGCTTCCAAATAGGTAAATGTAAACTCACATGCCCAAACGTAACGACATCAAGACCATTATGATTATCGGCTCTGGCCCGATTGTGATCGGGCAGGGCTGCGAGTTCGACTACAGCGGCGTTCAGGCGTGTAAAGCGCTGCGGGCGCAAGGCTACCGTATCGTCCTCGTCAACTCTAATCCGGCGACGATCATGACCGACCCGGAGTTTGCCGACGCTACATATGTCGAACCGCTCACACCGGAAATCTGTGAGCAAATCATCGCGGCGGAACGTCCCGATGCGCTGCTGCCAACTGTTGGCGGGCAGACGGCGCTCAACCTCGCGCTGGCGCTGCACGAACGCGGCACATTAGAGCGCTACAACGTCGAATTGATCGGTGCATCGTTAGAGAGCATTCGCCTTGCAGAAGACCGCCAGCTTTTCAAAGACGCGATGACTGAGATCGGGCTGGTGAGTCCGCCAAGCGAAGCTATCACCGACATTGAAGATGGGGTGCGCTTTGCTGACAGCATAGGCTATCCGGTGTTAGTGCGGCCCGCCTTCACGTTGGGCGGGTCTGGCGGCGGTATTGCTTATAACGAGGCCGATCTGCGCGAAATAGCCGAACGAGGCCTCAAGCAAAGCCCCATCGGCCAAGTGCTGGTCGATATGAGTGTCATCGGCTGGAAAGAATACGAACTCGAAGTGATGCGCGATGGGCGTGGTAATTTCGTCGTCGTCTGCTCCATCGAAAACATTGACCCGATGGGCGTTCATACGGGCGACAGCATCACCGTCGCGCCCGCGCAAACGCTCACCGACAAAGAAGCACAGCGTTTGCGCGATATGTCGCGGGCAGTGTTGGATCGTGTGGGCTTGGCGACTGGCGGCGCGAACGTACAGTTCGCTATCAATCCCACCGATGGCGAAGTTTACGTGATCGAGATGAACCCGCGTGTGTCGCGTTCGTCGGCGCTGGCCAGTAAAGCTACGGGCTTCCCGATTGCGAAAATCGCGGCGCTGCTGGCCGTGGGCTATTCGCTGGATGAGATTCCTAACGACATCACAAAGGTGACTCCGGCCAGCTTCGAGCCATCGCTGGATTACGTTGTCGTCAAGATTCCGCGTTGGGATTTCGAAAAGTTCGCCGGAATCGACCACATTCTCGGCCCGCAAATGAAGGCTGTAGGCGAAGTGATGGCTATCGGGCGAACGTTCCCCGAAGCGTTGCAAAAAGGTATTCGGGCGCTGGACATCGGCATCACGGGCTTTGGCAGCAAGCTGGCCGAAGCGACTCCGCAGCAGCTTCATGTCCCAACCGCGCAGCGTCTCTATCAAGTGGCGACGGCTCTGGAAAAAGGTATGTCTCAAGCGGAAGTTGTGGCCGAAACAGGCTTCGACTCGTGGTTCGTGCAGCAGATGGCCGACATCGTGCAGGTGAAAAATGATATTCTCGGCGCGAAACCTGCGCTAAATGCGCTGACGACGGCGGAATGGCTCACGCTGAAACGGTACGGTTTCGCGGACGCGCATATCGCCTCTCTGCTAGGTGTCAAAGAAAACGATGTGCGGACGCAGCGTAAGGCAAGCGGCGTGATACCAAGTTACTACCGTGTGGATACCTGCGCGGCGGAATTCGTAGCGCATACGCCCTACCTGTACTCGACTTACGAGGAAGGCGATGAGGCCCAACCGACAGATCGGCGTAAGGTGATCGTGCTTGGCGGTGGCCCCAACCGTATCGGGCAGGGCATCGAGTTCGATTACTGCTGTGTTCATGCCTGTTTCGCACTGCGTGAGATGGGCTACGAAGCGATTATGGTCAACTGCAACCCGGAGACGGTCAGCACGGATTATGACACGGCGGATCGGCTGTACTTCGAGCCGCTCACGGCTGAGGATGTGCTGAATATCATCGACGCGGAAAAACCCGACGGTGTGTTGGTGCAGTTCGGCGGGCAAACGCCGCTCAACATTGCGCGGGCGCTGCAAGAAGCGGGCGCGCCGATCTGGGGAACGTCGGTAGACACGATTGACCTTGCCGAAGATCGCAACCGTTTCGGCGCATTGATGGCTGAGTTGGACATCACGCAGCCGGATGGCGCGACGGCGCTCTCCCGCGATGAAGCGCTGGCCGCCGCCGAAAAGGTTGGCTATCCGGTGCTGGTACGTCCGAGCTATGTGCTTGGCGGGCGCGGTATGAACATTGCTTTCGACCCGGAAGGTTTGACTGACTGGCTGGACAACCACATCACATGGGGCGGTCATCCGGTGCTGATTGACCGCTTCTTGGACGATGCTTTCGAGGTAGACGTTGATGCGCTGTGCGATGGACAGCTTGTGACCATCGGCGGCATCATGGAGCATATCGAAGAAGCGGGTGTTCACAGCGGCGATTCGGCGTCCGTGCTGCCGCCTTACAAGATCAGCGCTTATCACATGGAGATCATCCGCGAATATACGCAGCGCATCGGCGTGGCGCTCGGTGTGAAGGGGTTGTTCAACATCCAGTTTGCCATCAAAGACGAGATCGTGTACGTGCTGGAAGTCAACCCTCGCGCCAGCCGTACCGTTCCCTTCGTCAGCAAGGCGACGGCTGTGCCATTGGCGCGTTACGCGACGCAGATAGCAACCGGAATCATGCTGGCGGACATCGGCTTTATCGAAGAACCGAGCATCGATGGGTTCTTTGTAAAAGAGGCCGTGCTGCCGTTTCAAAAGTTTCCCGGAGTCGATGCGCGGTTAGGGCCGGAAATGCGCTCGACGGGCGAAGTCATGGGTCATGCAGCCAGTTTCGGACATGCGTTTGCCAAGGCGCAGTTGGCGGTGAGCGGCAGTTCAGGGCTTCCGCAAAGTGGCACAGCGTTCATCAGTGTGAACCCGTTTGATCGTGGAGCAGTGGGCAAGATCGCGCGCGATTTGCATCAGTTGGGTTTTAAGCTGGCAGCGACGCAGGGCACAGCCGAATGGTTGACAATGCTTGGCTTACCTGTGAGCGTTGTGAAGAAAGTTAGCGATGGTTCGCCGCATATCGTGGATGCTATTCGCGCAGGCGAAATCGCGCTGATTATCAACACGCCGCGAGGTGGTCAAGCACACTACGACGGGCGCTTGCTGCGTGGCACAGCGCACCTCTACGGTGTGCCGATTGTGACGACGCTCACAGCGGCGGCGGCGACAGTGCAGGGCATACGGGCGCTGCGCGATAAGCCTCTGAAAGTACGCAGCTTGCAGACACATCATGGAGTCGTAAAAGCTGGTTGACGTTCAACCCTAGTTTGTCATATAGTGCCGGAAGCGCAAAGGAGCGGGGTATATGGCAAACTTTAGGGCAATCGATTGGGGACGGATCGGCGCGGATAGAGCAGTACGCGCTTACAACAATGCGCGGCGAACGGAGACTTGGGAATACCTCACATACGACCCGCTGCGGGTGATGTGGCGATTTTTGTACGCGGCGCTCAGTGCATGGCTGGCGATGGGCGTGTTTATCTTCATCAGTTACGATGCCCGACTACCATTGCAGCGCTTTGCCAACAGCATCATGGTCGGCCTCACTTTTGGCGTGATGTTCGGTATGCTCGTATTGATCGCGGGCGAGTACCCGATGCGTCTCAGCGAACTATGGCCGAGGCCGAAACGGGTGATCGTGTGGGGCATACTCAGCGCAGTGTGTGGCGCGCTGACGTGGGGCGTTTATCATTTCTTCTTGCTCTACCGAACCGAAGCCAGTTGGCTGATGCTAATGCTTGCGGGCATTAGCCTCTCGCTTGGCTTCTTCCTGACCGCGATATTGAACCTCTCGAAATGGACAGCCGTACTTGTCACGGTGATTAGTATCTATCTGCCGATTTACGCTGCATATCAGCGCTTTCTCGATCCGACATGGCTTCGCGGATGGCCGCTGGATTTCGGGCCGATCTTGTATTTCCGCCAGCCAAGCGATGTGTTTATCCTCGCCATTCCGTTCGCGCTGCTGCTCGCGTTCGGCGGTCATTGGGGCTTGGTGCGAGAGTAGGAATAATACTTTCGGATACAATTACAGTGGGGGTGCATGATGAATCTTGACGACCTGCGGGAAAAACGCGAGGAAATCTTAGCACTGGCGGCAAAACATGGTGCGGGCAACGTGCGTGTGTTCGGCTCGGTGGCGCGGGGGGAAGCCGGGCCGGAGAGCGATGTGGATTTTATTGTAGAGTACACGCCGGGAGTAGGTATGTTTGACCACATCGCCTTCATGCAACATTTAGAAGAGCTACTAGGTCGAAGAGTCGATGTGGCGACAGAGAGAACGCTACACTGGTTCATACGAGAGCAAGTTTTGAGTGAGGCTGTGTCGCTGTGAAGGACGAACGACTTTATCTCATCAACATTATTGAAAGCCTTGAGCGTATCGAAGAGTACACGCAAGATGGGAGAGAAGTTTTTATGCAATCCAAGCTCATTCAGGATGCGGTGATACGCAATTTTGAAATCATCGGTGAAGCGGCCAAGCGGGTTTCCCAAAGTTTGCGCGAACAATATCCTGATGTGGCTTGGAAACAAATGGCGGGATTTCGAGATGTGCTTATCCACCAATACGACGAGATTCTTCTCGATATTGTTTGGACATCAGTAGAGGGCGCTCCAGAACTGCGCGGTAAAGTTGAGACGATTGTACAAAATTTGGGCGGGTACACTCCGTTACCGCCAACAGGGTCTTCTGAGCAATAATGTACAGGGTAATTGAGTTTTCGCCAGCCAAGCGACGTGTTTGTTCTGGCTATTCCGTTCGTGCTACTGTTGGCGTTCGGTGGACATTGGAGATTGGTGCGAGGGAAGGATTAGTCTAATTTATGCCCGCGATAGATCAATGTGAGCCGCAAGTCATTCGAGCGTTGGAAAAGGCTGGTTGGGTTGTGACGCATCACCCGACTGCAATACGTATTGATGAGCGCAAAGGAAATTATGTTTTTGCTGATTTGCGGCTAAGAGACTCTCAAAGTGATAAGGTCATTATCGTTGTTGAGGTCAAATGTTTTGCAGAAACACAGCCGTTGTTAAGTGAGTTTTATGTTGCAGTAGGGCAATATATCCTATACCGCAACGCGCTTGCGATGAACGATTTGGATTTGCCCTTATATTTGGCAATTCCACTATCACCATTCAACACATTCTTTCAACACCCTTTGATACAAAGTGTACTGCAAGATGCTAGAATAAAACTAATCGTTGTCGATCTAGAGTTAGAAGAGGTTGTGACATGGCTGGATTGACACAAATTGTGTGTGAAGAAGTTGAGAAATATGCGGTTGGTGGTAGAGGAATCAACTTCATTGCATTTCCTGTGCTTGACGATATTCGGCAAACCTATACAGTAACAACTGTGAATTATCCGAAGCGCGATGAATTTGCCGATGTTATCGTTCTAGCGCGAGTGGTAGGCGATAAGGTCATTATCGAAGCGGATGCTACGGATAAGCAGCTCGTTGACGCTCTACTACAGCGTGGAATCCCACGCGAACAGATCGTGCTTGCTTATCTTGGCGAACCGATACCTGACGCTGAACGCTTTAAACTTTAACTCTCGGCGGGGCCCAACGGAAACGTAATATTACTGTAGTCAACGAAAGCATCGTGATTTCTGTGACGTATCATCGGGCTGAGGGCCGGAAAACATAACTATCATAATAGAATTCAGCAGGCAGCCATTCAACACTTTGAATATCACTGTCCAGCCATTGAGCTAAGGCACGAGTCTGTCCGTTGATGTTCAACGTTGAAGTGTCCGCTACAATGGCGATTGAGCTATCTAAACGATTGTAGGTAAATGCGTAACCACGCTCACAGGTGAAGCTCGCTGATTGAAAGAGACTAAAGCCGACTTCGAGATGGTTTCTAACATCGTCAGAACAGACGTTACAAGCAGTAATCCCCTCACCTTCACAGGTAACAAAAACATAGATGTAGTTATCCACCCAAGCAGCTTGCCTAACGGTTTCATCCAGCTCAATACAATCAAATGGTTCGAGCGAACATACAGACGGTAGAGCGTTACTTAATCGGGTATCGAATGCAAGGAGGTAATCTTCATTTGGGGACACAATTCCGTCAGGTAATTGCCTGTCAGCCAAGACATCATATGTCTCTAGGGTATCTCCATCTGTAATTGCCAGATAACGCCCTTTAGCAGAGAAATAGCGCGCAACTGGAATTTGATCTGTACTCGGCAATAGCAATTCCCTACTGCCACCCCAAGGAGTTCCGATCCATAGTCCATCACTATCACTGTAAGCCAACAATTGCTGAGTCGGATGCCATGCGCCTTGACCAGCTTGTATCGCTATCGCACCTTGGCGGTTTATGTTTAGTTCAATATGCTCTGCCAGTTCAGCGGCTGAACCCATTTCAGCCGTTGGCATAATGTAGCGATCTATTCTGTCCCCATTCCAGACAGCAAGTTCATATCCTGTTGGTGCAAATAGTGCTGCTTCTCCCACTGCTGAAACATTGCCATTAATCACGAATTCATTCGGGCCTGTTTGCACTACAACATTTATACCCCTTGGAGAAAACCTTACACAATTATCACCCCAACAGTCCGATGGCATTTCGTAGCGCACCGCGAATTCCCCAAGATTTGCTTCCCAGAGCATTTCGAAAGTGAGTTCGATGGGCTGTCCACCGTCGATTGGCAGCAGGTAACTCGTGCCGGATTCTGTATTGATTTGCAGCGCGGCGACTGAGGGATAGGGTGTGTTCGGAAGGGGCGCTGCGGCGCTTGCACCTGTTTCGCTGCTGATGAACCCCAGAAATTGCGGTTCAGTGAACTGCGGATTTCCACTGGGGTTATAGTCAATCGCTACGTCGACAGTGGAATTTGAATCGGGGAAGCTGTAGTAACTAGGGTCAAACAAGCTGCTGGTTGCTAGACTATAACTTCCACTCACGTTTCGAGTTAAGAACAAATAAATACTTATTGAATGCGGCAGCGGTTCACGAAACTCGTTGCAATCTCCGCCGCCTAAGCGACCTCCGATAATACCCTGTATCGTAGCGGGGTGATTTTGGGTCACTAACAAATATTCTGGGCCAGCTCCACCAGCTAAATAACTTTCGACTCGGATAACATAATTCTGTTGAACATCGTCGGTTTCTACGACTTGCGCTTTGACAATAGCATCACTCTGATTAATGTTTTCTTGAATGTGAGACCCGTCGCCGCCGCTGCAAGCGAATGCCGGAAATGTATTGAAGATTGCAAATACCAACGTGAGTATCGGAAGATAAACGATGCACTTCAAATGTCTCATGGTTAGTGTGTCCTTGCCCTAGCTATTCTGCGCCTACAATGCCCTCGTCACCTATGGACAAATCCGTCGGATGGTAGTCCGTGAGGATTGAGCCGCCGATGAACTCGCGTAAGAGCGAGGTATCGGGGATTTTGGCCTCTTGCTCTGCGGTGAACGGCACGACCCAACGAATGAACGACAGCAAACGGTTGGCCTCGATATGCGCCAGCGTACCCGGCTCGACTTGCTGCAACAGCGGTTCGGCCACCGGACGCAGCGCCGCTAATTCATACACCAGCGCGGAGTTAAACATCGCGTCGGCGTTCTCTTGATATGGGAAAATGTTGAGCTTTTCGCCGCGTCTGACGCTCGGCCAACGATCTATCGTCGCACCTGCATTGTAGCCGCGATGCGTCGCGTCACGGACGAGGCGGCGCAGTAAACGCACGTCGGTGGTGGGGACGCGGTTGTGCGAGTCGATGTTCAACTGCGTCAGCGCGGACACGTACACGCGATAGATACTCTCCGGCGGAATATCCGGTACGAGCGCCGGATTGAGGCCATGAATCCCTTCGATGATGATGATCTGGTTCTCGGTAAGCTGTGCCAGTCGCCCCTCGACACTCTTGCCAAGCACAAAATCGAAACGCGGCATCCGCACTAATTTGCCGCCCATGAGTTCGAGTAGGTGGTTATTGAACAGCGGTAAGTGAATGGCTTGGAGCGCCTCAAAATCGAAAAGTCCGTTCTCGTCCTTTGGCGTCAGATCACGATCTACGAAGTAGTTATCGAGTTCGAGCGTGAATGGTCGTAGTCCGTGTGCTAGCAGTTGAATGGCCAGCCGCTTGGCGAAGGTGGTTTTGCCCGACGACGACGGGCCAGCAATCAGCACAAGGCGCGTACCCTGTGAGTGATGGCGCTCGTAAATGTCTGATGCCATGCGTGCGATCTGTAGTTCGTGCAGCGCTTCGGCCACCAGAATCAACTCACCTACGCGATTCTCACGCACGATACGGTTCAGACGCCCGATGTCCTCGACCTTCATGCGGTCTAGCCAGTCGTCGGCCTGATTGAATACTTTCGTAAGCTGGTTCGATGGTTCGATGTCGCGCAGCAGCGTGGGGTTTTCCTTGCGCGGATATTGCAGGATGAAGCCGCCATTTAGCTCAATCAACCGGAAATATTGCAGGTAGCCAGTCGATGGCAGCTTATAGCCGTAGTAATAATCGGCGCGGCCACGCAGCGTATACATGGCCAGTTCTTGACGTTTGCGCTGTTCCATCAGGCGGATTTTGGCATCTTCACCGCGAGACTTGAACAACGCTAAGGCTTCTTCGAGCGGCATCATTTTCTTCGTCAGGGGTTCGTCGGCAGCGACGATCTCGCGCATGTGGGCTTCAAGCTGCTCTAACTCGTCGGCGGTGAGTGAGGCGCGGTTCAGCAGGGTGCAGTAATAACCGCCGTCGGGCACTGCATAACGCATACTGACTGTCGTGCCGGGCCACAATTCCCCCAGCGCAGTCACCAAAAGCATGACCAACGAGCGGCGATAAATGCGCCCACCGTCGCTGCTGGAGAGCAGCACAGGAACAATCTCAGCATCATGCTTGACTGGATACGAGAGTTCGCGCAGCTTCATATCGAGCAGTGCGCCCATGATGGGGCTTTCATAACGTTCAGGATGATGCTCTTGATCGGCGCGCAAGAAGGCTTCAATCGTTGTGCCGACGGGGCCTTCGAGTACGAAGCCATTCGTGAACTGTACAATCACGCTTTCACGGCGGTGAGAAACCGTGATCGTTTGCGTTGTTTGCGAAACCATTTTTACTTCCTATCCGGGAGCGCGTAATACCCAAATCACATTCGGCCTTAGCAAACCGCCTGTTATAATCGGTCTCTATTATCAAGGATGGGGATATGTCTTTACCATACGAAAAATTCTTGCAGGAAGTCCTCATTGACGAAAAGACTCTTCAAGCACGGGTCGTCGAGCTTGGCGCGCAGATTTCGGTGGATTATGCCGACTGCAACGACCTGCTGCTGATCTGCATCCTCAAGGGCGGCGTGATGTTCCTGACTGACCTCATGCGCCATATCACTGTCCCACATGCGATTGATTTTCTGGCCACGTCGAGCTATGGCATTGGCGGACGTGCCTCGACGGGCAATGTGCGTATCGACATGGATTTGAAAGCTGAAGTTACGGGTCGGCATGTGCTGATCGTTGAGGACATCATCGACAGCGGCCATACACTGCGCTTCGTGATGGACGTTCTGCAAGCGCGTAAGCCGTCCAGCCTTAAGCTGTGTACACTGCTAGATAAATCGTCACGGCGCACAGTGCAAATGCCAGTGGATTACGTGGGCTTCGAGATTGAAGATAAATTCGTGTTTGGCTATGGGCTTGACCTCGACGAGAAATTTCGTAACCTGCCGTTTATCGGCGTGGTGAATTTAGAGGCGCTCGGTTGAGCGGCGATTTGACTCCGCGCGAACCACAGCGCACGCTCGACTGGCCGGACGTGGTGTTTGAACTTCACGATGCGCTGATGGATGCGCCGAACCCCGTCTATTTGGTTGGTGGGCCGGTGCGCGATGCATTTCTCAAGCGGCCTGTGCAGGACATCGACCTCACTGTCGGCAAGGATGCAATCAAACTGGCGCGGCATATCGCCAATCATTTCAACGGTGATTTCTACCCGCTCGATAAAGACCGCGATGTCGGGCGCGCATTGATTGAGACGCCGAACGGCAAAGTAACGATTGACGTGGCGCGCTTTCGAGAAGAGGGGCTTCTCGAAGACTTAGCCGGACGCGATTTCACGCTCAATGCGATGGCCGTGCAGATCGGCGCAGGCGGAGATTTGTCGCTGCTGATTGATCCGCTGAATGGCGAGGCCGATGCACTCAAGAGACTTATCCGGCGCTGTGGGCCAGCGTCGATCTCCGATGACCCGATACGGGCGCTGCGAGCTGTGCGTCAAAGTATCCAGTTAAGCGGTCACATCGAGACGCAAACTCTGCGCGACATTCGCATGTATGGGCCGCAGTTAGCGGAAACGTCGCCGGAACGGGTGCGCGATGAGTTTATCAAGCTGCTGGCGGTGTCTAAGCCTGCATCGGCGCTGCGCCTGATTGAGATGATCGGTTTGCTGGCGGTGGTTTTGCCGGAAGCGCTGCTGCCGGATAACCACCAGTCCGATTTAGAGGCGAAGTTCGCCACGATTGACCGCCTAACGGACATCCTCGCATCCATCAGCCCGACACGTAATGTGGATAAAGTCGCGTCGTTCACGCTTGGTGTAGTCGCGTCGCGTTTGTTTCCGTTTCTACAGCCGCTGCGTCAACACTTGGCGACGGTGTGGCCCAATGAGCGTCCACATCGTGCGCTGATGGTTTTAGCGGCGCTGTTATGGCGATGGGATGTTGGTTTACATGCGGCAGAAGCGGGCGCGCAGCGTTTACGCCTGAGCAATGATGAACGCGAACGCCTGATAGCGATGGGATTGTTTCCGCATCCAGTCGTCAACGGGCCGAAGTCTGCCATTGACGAAGGAGCGCGGCAGTTTATTTACCACTACTGGCGCGATCATGGCGTGGCGGGCGTAGACGTGTGTTTGTTAACACTGGCGTGGGGATGGGAGACTCGCGGCGTTTCGGGCAGTTCGGTGCAGGCCGAGTGGATGAAACTGGTCGAACAGGTGGTGACACTGCTGGACGCTTACTTCAATCACTATGAGACGATGGTTGCGCCGCCGTCGCTGCTGGATGGCAATGCGTTAATGCAAGCGCTCGGCATTGTGCCCGGCCCGCAGGTGGGCGAACTGCTCGAACTCATCCGCGAGGGACAGGCAGTTGGCGACATCACTTCGATTGAAGAAGCGCTGCGGGCGGCGCGAGCGTATTTGGATGGCGGTGGTAGGCGCTAATGCTATTCGTAGAGAAGTAGTTCATCGAGGCGGGTTTGCGCGTCGTTTTCGGGAACCTCAAAGCGCAGACTGACGGCTGTCGATGTGTGCGCCGATTTGTTCATCGCCTCAACCATGTTGGCGGGCATGACCAGAATGCGGGCAAAGGCGCGCAGCAGGTCTTCATTGGCGCTCAGGCGTTTCAGGTCACGCGCTTGACCCCACTGGCTCCAAATAATGTGACGGGCCAACAGCCGCGCCAACGACATACGCGGCGAATAATAGTCACTAACCGTCAGAAACGTGCCAGATAGCTGGCTGACATCCACCTGTTCCCACATATCATCTTTGGGGCGTTGCAGCATCAACTCCACCGGAATCGGCGGGGCGCTGATGTCGAACGCTTGCATGAGTTCGGCTGTAACTGCTTCCAGCCGTTTAAGTTCTTCGATAGGCAGTTCAGCCATTCGGGGTGTCCTCTGCATCCGTGCTTTCAGGAGTACGCGCTTCAAAAAACCAGATGATGGTTTTACCGTAACGACGCTCATCATAGGCTTCCAGATGTTTTAGCGCAACTTCTTGCCGCTCGGTAGGGTCGAGTTGAACGACGACGATTGTCCCCGGCGGAACCCATGCCGGATGGTCGTCGAGCGCGTGCAGGGCTTTCAGCCACATATCTTTGTACTGCGGCGGCGCGACGTAGATAAAGTCGAACGGTTCGGCGGGCGGCTGCTTGAGAAAGCTAAAAACA
>Ga0163150_10005820_pt1 | contig 15490 bp, 12 predicted proteins | sample OliLakLV19P2IB_FD_148628 | JGI IMG/M metagenome (GOLD analysis project Ga0163150, IMG submission 148628) | Freshwater microbial mat bacterial communities from Lake Vanda, McMurdo Dry Valleys, Antarctica - Oligotrophic Lake LV.19.P2.IB | ecosystem: Environmental > Aquatic > Freshwater > Lake >...
AGCAAAAGGTATATGAATATTTGTATTAGTAGGCAAATATCTACAACCAAATAAGGCGATTGCCGGATAGACATAAGCATTGGGCTGATGCGATAATGAGGAAATTACGGTGCCCACGGATGAGCATCGTGTTGAGCCATGCTTTGGCGATAACCTGAACCATCGCATGGCAACCTCTGATACAGGAGCATTATAGTGCTGGAAACAACCATAGCAGAAGCCGAAGAAGGCGTCGATACAGTGCAAGGGGCTTTACTTGATCGACTCGATGCGAAGTTGGCAGCGGTGATGGAGTCAGTTCGGAAAAGTGAATCTTTCAGCGTGCTGTCTTCTCCCCAGACGCCGCAGCAGCTCGTGGTATCAATTCTTGGAAACGTCCTTCTCGACGTCTATTCATACGGCAAATCTATCGTGGAAGCGACGTTCGTCGCGATCGGCCGTATGCCCTTGGAGGGTGCGGGGCTGATGCGCTCTGCTACGACCCATATCCTAGATGAAGTGAGCCACCCGAATCTGGCACTTCGTGATTTTGCAAAGCTGGGCGGCGACGAAGCATGGGCTCGCAAGCGTCGCATGTCACCTCCGGCCTTTGCCATGGCAGCGACTTGCAGGGTGCTTAGCGAGCGTGAGGATCCGTTTTCCTATCTCGGCTTCATGTACCTGTTCGAGTCGCTCACGCCGGTGGTCGCCCAAGAGGCACAAAAGTTCATGGCTGCCAGGCAAATGTCCGGCACCGGGATCAAGTTCATCGATCTACACGCGGTCGAGGATATTAAGCATATCGAATGGATGCGTGATCTGATCAATCGTGTAGTCGAACGGTATCCAACTTCGGAGGAGGCAATTGAATACGGGTTCGACTGTTTTCGTGCCGTGTATCCGCTGCCGGTGTGGGAGCGGGCGTGGCAGGATGCGCAATCGGGTACGAAGCACTGAATGCTGCCAGCGTCGACGGATCGACTCTGTTCGTATCAACATCACGGAGGGTCTTTCATGTTGCGATTCCTGTCCAGACTGGCACAGTTTCAAATTGAAGTGATTGCACCAGAGGAGCATTCGCGGATTCCAGCTCTTTCGAACGTGGTCGACGACCACCATTTGCACCGCCAGCGACTGAGCGAACTGCAGCAGTTTCGGGGCTCGGTGTACGTCAACGAAGGGTATTTCCCTAGGCAGGCTCTCGATGAACAGGGCCGGCACCGAAGCCAGGCGGACCTGCGCCGCTGGCACCTGCTCATCACGGATCGTGACCACGCTATTAAGGCCTGTGTCAGCATGTGCGTTTACGACGCCATGCCGACGATTGATCGACTGGCCCTGCATGAAGTTCTTGTGCGATCAACCGGTTCGCAACTTCCCGTTTATGAAACTGCTGTCCGTGGTCTGATGGACCAATCAGTGCGTGCGGGGTTGCGTTTTGGTGAGGTGGGAGGATGGGCGGTGAGTCCCGATGTTCGCAATGGTGCGGTCACCGTGGCGACAATCCTTGCCGCTTGGTCTCTTCCTCGGCTTTTTGGCGCGGGCGATTCGATGTGGGTTGCAACCGTGGGAAAAGGAAAGCGCGCTGAGAAGATTCTTTCCCGTATGGGCGGCTTCCAACTGGCGGATGCAAAGCGGCAGTTGCCCAGCTTTTTTGACGCGGGCTACAACAGTGGCATCGATATTCTCGGATTTGATTCGCGCCATCCTTGCCCTGATGCAGTTGATGCCATTAATGAGTTGTGCCACCGACTGACAAGTTGCCGGTACTTTGCTCCACGGCACGCCTGCTAGGAATTGACCACAGGAATGAAATCCGCAATGCAGCGGGCAGCCTCCTGAGGCGTTGCATCAGTAATGCACTTGACAACCAAAGGAGGTGCTCGACGGTATTCTCTAATGACAAGCATCGATTGCCCTGCGGCAAAGATTCAACAGAGCGCGCGCGCACTGGCTACATCAGACTCCATCAATTGTCGAAGCTTGCCCAGTGCCCGCCGTTCCACCTGGCGGATTCGCTCCTTCGTAACGCCGATCGTCTGAGCGATCTCCACTCGCGACATCGGCTCGCTGCCTGGCACACGCCTGGTGGTAGGACAACCGGGGAATCGCCGACCAAGAACGTTCAGTTCCATGTCCGTCAGACACGCTTCATTGGCTTGTATGAGTGCGCGCAGGCGCTCAATCTGGAAGGCCGAGTCCTCGTCGCCATGAAAATCAGTTTCGATGGCTGGGACCAACGTCTCGTGCGTGATCTGCGGACGCCGTTGCTGATAACGCCTCCAACTACTCAGTGCATGGGCCACCGATCGTTCAACGGCGCGGCATGCATACGTAGAGAATCGGAACCCGCGCTCGGCATCAAACTTCTTGACCGCGCACAGTAGTGCCATGTGACCGGCTGAGATGAGTTCGTCGCGGTCGGCTGTGTGAAAGGTCATCGATTGAATCTTCATGGGGACGAGACCCAGGTTGCATTCCACCAGTCGATCCCGGCGAATCTGCGCGCCAGTGCGCCAACGCATCGCTTCCATGAGCGTCTTCTCTGAGAAATCACCCCGTTCTTTCAGTTTAGAAGCGCGGAACCGGCAGTAGTTGTACTGGAGGAACAGGCTGCGTTCCTCGTCTCGCTTGAGCAGGTGGCGACGGGGAACAGGCTCAAGTGATTCGACATCCTCGTCGCCCATGATCTGCTCATAGGCGTCGTCCTCCAGAAAGAGAGCGCTGGGCATGTATGACCCGGTCTCTTCATCTTGCATCCAGCGGCGGGCTTCGCGAAGGAGGCCTGATGTAGGAGCATTGTGCAGGCCTGCGCCGTCCCATGATTCTATTGATTGAAGTTTCATTGATTGTCCTTTGATTGTGAAAGTCTGCCTTCTCGAACGATGGGTCAATTGGAACAGAATCGCCGGCCTGCCACTATCGTCGCGTGGCGGATTGCCTACTAAGCATTTGGCGGGGATTGTCAATAGACAGGGACTGAGGGCGCTACAGGAACAACCGACAATGCGATCGTCATTAACACGCGCCCCCGTGTGCCTTGTGGCCGTCTATGCGATAACGCGGTGCGGGCGAAGTCAAAGTGTGGCCTTGATGAATCGTGCAATTGGTTTCGCTGGCGTAGGCAGATATACTTCGTGAGTTCAAAGGACCTGTTCATTCTCTCAAGGAGGACTGCATTGGGTATTAAAGCGACCGCCAGAACGCATTCGCAGCCAGCAAATAGCGAGATTCGGCTGCTGCTGGTGGATGATCACCCGATCGTTCGCTTCGGTATGAAGCAGCTCATCGAGGCTGAGCCTGATCTTCGCGTTTGCGGTGAAGCGGATAACACCAGCGAAGCGATCAAGCTGATCGATACACTCAAGCCGCATTTGGCGTTGATCGATTTGTCATTGCATGAGGAGAGCGGCATCGAACTGATTAAACAGATCAAGGCCAGGGGTGATGACATCAAAATGCTTGTTCTGTCCATGCACGACGAATCGATCTATGCCGAGCGCGTGGTCAGGGCCGGTGCCATGGGGTACGTGAACAAGAATGAGGCTGCCACAGAGCTGGTGACGGCCATTCGACAGGTGTTGGCAAATCACATTCATCTGAGTCCAGCGATGACCGGGCGCATGCTTGGGCGCGCGATGGGTAAGCCATCGGAGGCGCTGCTCGCTTCGCCGCTAGACGCCATGTCTGATCGGGAACTGGAGATTTTTCAGCTGATGGGACGCGGGCTGACTGCGCGGCAGATTGCCGACAGCTTGTACTTGAGCATCAAGACGATCGACACCTATCGACGTCACATCAAAGACAAGCTCAAGATTCAGAGCAACAGCGAGTTGACTGTGTTTGCCGCCAACTGGGCTCGCGATCATTCATGAATGAATGTCAGTTTGAAGCTGTCATGTCTTTGACGAAGACAAGCCAATCCTTCTCCAACTTGTCAAGGTCCCCGAACACACCCACGAAATCGCTCATGAGCGCGTCGTCCGAACGCCGGCCGGGATTCTGGTTGGCCATGAGCGTCAGATAGGTCATGAGCTCAGTCCGACGATGGATGTGGAGGAAACGGAAAAAGGCCCACGACTGCGCGTAGATGGCGTTGATCTGCTTTGGATTATTCAGCGGCAACCGCGTGAAGTTGACCCACTGCTTGAGCGGCAGGAGCTGGTTGTTTTCGATGGAGCGCACCAGGTGGCGCAGACGAAGCGGATTGCTCGCTTGCGTTCCAAGTCGTCCGTTTGCATCCAATTCAAAATTGGTTGCGAGACCTTCCGATGCCCAGATCGGGTACATCACACCTCGAGCCTGCAGGCCGCTGTTGAATGCCAATTGATGCCCGGCTTCATGGGTGATTTGTGCACAGAGCTGCGCATCTGTTTTAAGCGCGACGGCCAGCCATTGTGAACTTTGGGGCTCAGCCAGGGAAGCCTCCGTTGCAGGATCCGAAGGCGACGACGAGGCTGTCGTCTTGGCGGCAACGCAGATCGCCACTCGATTCGTGAACGGCGAATAATAGGCCTGGGTCCAGGACATGCTCCGATTGTCAGCCCACTGCGCGTACTGCTCGTAGGTTTCACGACTGTTGAGAAAAACCCAGACGAGCGGATCGGTACTTTTATCACTCAACGTCGCAGACGCAGGGAACATCTCGTGAAACGAGCGATGGGTGTTCTCGAGCAGATGTGCGATTTCGCTTAGCTGATTAATCTCCGAGTCAACCAGAAGAACGAAGTGCTTGGATTGCCAGGCTACCAACGCAGTCCCGGTCGCCTGATGGATCGGGATAATCCGATGATCGTCGGTTCTTTGGAGGAGAGCCGGTGCAGAGGGCAGTTCCGTCGGCAGCTTTGGCGCAAGCGTCGGCAGCTTCGTCGGCAGTTGGGTCGGCAGCACAGAACTGGGCAGGGCAGCAGTGGCGATTTCGACGGGAACAGGCTCCACTGCAACTTTACTACGCGTTGCGGTCTCAACGACTGGCGTAGAAGCCGTGCAGCCAGACAGAATCACTACCAACACCAGAATAGATGTTGTCTGTGTACTTAGGAAGCCATGCCGCTCATTCATAAGCATTTTCCTCGTCGCTGTATAAGATTCTACCCACTATACATAGTTATCCACGGGTTGTTTACCTTTTTGGGGCATTATTTTTTATCGACACAAAGCCTGCTTCTCATTGGAGATATCAGAAGTATTTGGGAAAACCACAAGAACTTGTGCACACATGCAGCGGAAAACAAGCGTTACCTGTGGTGGTGTTGACTCGTTGATGACATGCCCAGTCCCGGGATGCACAGCGCTATATACAAAATACGAAACTATTTGCTTATGTGTACATAAGCAAAAGCCTGAGTCATTAGGGCATCAAGAATCGAGATATGAGGAGGGAAGCTTCGCGCAAGCGATAGTCGCACGGCGCGGGGCCGTTCGATGAATGGCGATATGGAAGTGTTTGGGTCTCGTCAGACCGTGGTCGGCTGTTGACTTATCCAGGCGGCTGCACGGACGATGAGCTGGCTGCTGGTGGACAGCGACAGCTTGGCCATGATGTGTTGCCTGTAGGTATGAACTGTCTTGGGGCTTACGGTGAGCTGGGTTGCAATTTGGTCCGTGGTGAGGCCTTGCCCGATTAAGCCGAACACCTGCGTCTCGCGCTCCGACAACTTCAAGATGGGATCGGTGATTGAAGAGCGTTTGGTCGCGGCGCGGGTCAGGAGAAGATCCCTCATCGCGGCGGGCAGGTACATGCCGCCGCGGAGGACTTCGCGGATGGCATCGAGAAGCTGCTCGGTGGTGCGTTCTTTCTCCACGTAGCCAGTCGCACCGCATTCCAGTACCTGCTCGCCGTAAAGTGAATGATCCATCATGGATACAACGAGTACCTTTGGTCCGCCCGAATCGCGAGTCAGTTGCGAGATGAGATTAATCCCGGAGACGTCGCCGGGCAGGGCGAGATCGACGGTGACCAGGTCTGGCGCGAGGCTCTCAATCAGTGTTAGCGCGGTGGCGCCATCTTGCGCCTCGCCGCACACTTCCATGTCGTCCGCCTGAGCGATCAGCCGGGTCAGTCCATGGCGAACGATGGGATGGTCATCGACGACCAGAATCTTAGCCATCGCTTTGAGAGAATTTTCACGCTTGCGGGCCTGTGTTGCGGTATTCATGTCATTCCACCTCGCTAGGATTGAAACAATCCTGATTGCTGATCGATGTCGCATTTGCAGTGAACTGATCTCCCGCCAACGAGCGGGCAGCGCTGGGTGCCACATCATATCGCCCCGCGCTGCGAGGACTCTAAGACTATTTCAAAAGACTCTTTTCAACTTTTCCTTCTCCACCGACCCATTCTACCGGTAACAGGATAGTGGATTTTATTTCTCCGTGTACGAGCAATTTGCCCTAATCGCTGTACGTATTGAACTTTAATTCTTATAGGCTTTTTGCTTACACGATCAGACTAAACCTAGATTGGCGGTGTTCGACGGGCCTTTCTACTTGCTCGCCATGTTATGCGGGCAAGGCAACTTTCGTTGGCCAAAAGTTCCCGAACCGAAGTTGATGTGGTAATTCTGACTTGAATGAAAAGAGAAGCTAAGCGATTCGCGCGTGTGCCAGTAAGCCTAATGCTAATGGATGTAATTGTGCATTTGTGACAATAACAGAACGATCAGCCTAGCGGGTTGCCGGATCGTTTCTCTTTCCAAGAATTGTGTTTGGGCTCGCAGCGGCGAGAGAGGAGGAGGATTCGGTGTCGCTGCGAAAATCGGCTGGAATCAGCCAAATGTTGAAAGTGGGGAGCCACTGAATAGCCTGAAGCATAGGTTTTATAAGGAAAGCAGGAGAAAAGGAAACAAGGAAAAGAAGTCTGTTTATCACTGTTTTTCCTACCTCCCTTTTTTCCTGCTTTCCTTATAAAAATTCTTTATTGAGGCTTTTCAGAAGTCCCGATGCAAGCGTTCAATTGGCGGTCATCGGTGCGGGCGCGTTGTGATGGATCGTTCTTTCCATCAATAAAAATGCCTTGAACGGAGGGGCCGGGCCGCCGGGGTATTACACCCGGCGGCGCTCGGACCCGCCCTTCAAGGCAGATCGGACTTCATTTGTGGATATCAAGCTTAGACAACAGGTAGCACTGTGTCGGTGATGTCCAACGATGCGCTGCTTGCAACGGGATCGATGTTGTAGGTCTTGCTTTTTGAGATTGTGACGATGACGGTCTCGGTGATTTCAACCCGCTTGTCGTCGAAGGCATTGACATTGAGATCGATAAAGCTCTGTCCATCGGGGATGACGATGCTCAGGGAGGTGAGATCGACGCCGTTGACACTGAATCGGTAATCGGAACCGAACCTCGCCTTGCCGGCCCGTTTCAGTTTCACGGTCAGGTCGCCGTTGATGGTGTCGCGACTGATGCGGAAGGTGCCGGGGGTGCCATCTTCACTGGCGTCACCGAGGCTGGTGATCTGCACCAGCGGTTCATTGTCAGTGAGGTCCAATGAAGCGCTGCTGGCGGCGGGATCGACGCTGTAGGTGTTGCTCTTTGAGACTGCGAAGATCACAGTCTCGGTGATCTCGGCCAGCGCGTCGTCAATGGGGTCAACCTTGAGGTCGATGAAGCTCTGTCCATCTGGAATGACGATGTTCAGGGAGGAAAGATTGACGCCGTTGACACTGAGTTGGTAATCAGAGCCGAACTTGGCGGTGCCGCTACGTTTGAGTTTCACGATCATGTCGCCGTTGGTGTTGTCGCGACTGATGCGGAAGGTGCCGGAGGTGCCATCTTCACTGGCATCGCCGAGGCTGGTGATCTGCACTAGCGGTTCATTGTCAGTGAGGTCCAATGAAGCGCTGCTGGCGGCAGGATCGATGCTGTAGGCTGAATTTGATGACAGGGTGATGATCACGGTCTCGGTGATTTCGACTCGCGTGTCATCGATGGGATCAACCTTGAGATCGACGAAGCTCTGTCCATCTGGAATCACGATGTCCAGGGAGGTGAGATCGACGCCGTTGACACTCAGCCGGTAATCGGAACCGAACGTGGCCTTGCCGCCCCGTTTCAGTTTTACGGTCAGGTCGCCGTTGGTGTTGTCGCGACTGATGCGGAAGATGCCGGAGGTGCCGTCTTCACTGGCGTTGGCGATGCTGGTGATCTGTACCTGCGGTTCATTGTCGGTGAGGTCCAACGTTGCGCTGCTTGCAGCGGGATCAATGGTGTAGGCTGAGTTTGATGACAGGGTGATGATCACGGTCTCGGTGATTTCGACACGCGTGTCATCGATGGGATCGACGTTGAGGTCAACGAAGCTCTGTCCATCTGGAATGACGATGTTCAGAGTGGTGAGATTGACGCCGTTGACACTCAGCCGGTAATCGGAACCGAACGTGGCCTTTCCGCCCCGTTTCAGTTTCACGGTGAGGTCGCCGTTGGTGTTGTCGCGAGTGATGCGGAAGATGCCGGTGGTGCCGTCTTCGCTGGCGTCACTGATTTTGGCGACCTGCACCTGCGGTTTGGCACCAACGACTGGAGGCTGGACAAGGCCTAGTTGCAGGATGTAAACAGAGCCGGCATCGACGCCAGCCGCCGTGTCGTCAAAGTTGGCACCGCCAGCCGCGAATACGCCGTCGATCGCCACTGCGCGGCCCAAGCCGTCATTGGATTTTGCATCGGAGGCGATCAGTTGCGAGAGATTCGTCCAGGAAGCACCGCTGCGGCCAAAGACGTAAACCGATCCTGAGTCGAAAATCAACGCGTTCAAATTGTCGTTGTTGGCACCGATCACGATCCTGTCGCCGCTGACGCCTACGGAGCGACCGAACTGATCGCCGGCCGCAGCATCGGGTGCCATCAGCTTGGATTTTTGCGTCCATGTGGTACCTGTCCGTTCGAATACGTAAGCAGAGCCCGCTGCGCTGCCGCCATCATCGTCCAGCCATGAGCCGATCACGGCAGTGTCGCCATCAATGGAAACTGAAATACCGAACTGATCGAAGCCCACCAGATCGTTGCCTTCAAGCTTTGCCTGGCGCAGCCATTGACTTCCATTGAAGCTGAAGACGTAGGCCGCACCAGCGTTGGAGCCGGATGCGGTGCTCTCACCGTGTGCTCCGATGATGGCGGTCGTGCCCGAGATACCGACGCTGATGCCGAACTGTGCAAATGCAGTGGCGTCGCCTGCGAGTTTTGCGGTCTGGACGAAGCCGCCGCCCGAGTTCTGGAATACGTAAGCCGCGCCGACATTGCTCAAGCTCGTGTCTTCTTGGAATGCGCCGACAATGATGTTCGTTCCGCTGATATCAACGGACACGCCGAATTGATCGCCAGCAGTTCCATCGTTTGCAAAAATCTTGTTGACCTGAACCCATGCCGAACCGTTAAATTGGAACACATACGCAGAGCCAGCGCTGTTGCCTGTCCCGGGATTGTCGCCCGCTGCGGTGACCACCGCCAAGTTGCCGTCGATCGCAACAGCCGTGCCGAACAGATCGCCAGCACCGGCATCGTTTGGAGCGAGTGTCGTCAGCAGATTCCACGCGGTACCGCTGCGCTGGAAGATCTGAGCTGCACCGGCATTTCTCCCTGCCGCCGTGTCTCGGCCGGAGGCACCGACAATCATCAGGTCGCCGGAGATATCAATCGTTTGACCGAACTGGTCGCCGGCACCACCACCAGGGGCCAGCAGGTGCGTAGTCTCTGTGACAGCACTCAAGAGCAGCCGGGGTTCCAGTGGCTGCACACCATGCCAGGTGACGGGGAGCGGATCACTTCCCAAGGCGTGTTCAATGTTTCGATTGCGAGTGCTAAGACGGCGGCGTTGGGGTGCATTTGTCATGACAGCGGAACTCCTTGAAGGGAAGGGCAAAAGCCGGGCGATTGGTTGGCTGCGGCGTAGGGCGTCCAGTTCGTGACACAATGTCACGAGGGTCAACTGAACCAGGCGGATTGAAGACAGGATTGGGGAGGCGATAAGATCGTCCGAGCCGCAAGGCATAAGCCTGCGGAGTATCGGAAGAAGAAGGTAATTCGTGACTCCGCGAGCTGATGCATCGCGGCTCGGACTGCGTTCTCAGACAGAGCCTAAAAGAGCAGAGCCTAATGGAGCAGAGCCTAAAAGAGCAGAGCCCAAAACATGCGACATTTGTCGAGACTCCGTCCCGTTCATGCCAACCCGAGGGTTGGCCTGAATGTGGACTCCTTGAGCCGACCTCCAAACGGAGAGGTGATATTGATGGCGTCATCTCAGGTGTCCGGCCACCAAGTTATTGGCCGGGGTGAGAGACTCCTCCTACGAATCTAGGGGGAAGGAGAGCAACGGCAACAGTGATTTGGAAAATGAAGTGCAGTTTGCGGCATTGCGTGACCAATCGGTAGGCATTTTGCTGATGCTGCCCTCAGGCACTGAACACTTCCGCGGCGGTTGATGACTATGTTGAGGTCTATGTGGAGGTCTATTTGGGACATCGTTTCACGCGCAGCCGCACTTCTTCTTGAAGGCGGCAACTTCTTTCTGTGCCTCTTCCAAGGTGCGACCGTACTTTTTCTGGAGCTGACCGATCAACTGATCGCCTTCGCCATCAATGCGGGTAAGGTCGTCATCCGGTTGCAGCGAAGTGTCAACCATTGAAAGTAGGCGAAGCCCCGGCAACCGCGTATCGGCTCAGGGCGCAACCCATCCTGTGAGAATCACGGCGTTTCTGTTCAGCCGATCGCTGATGCGGCAACGTCGTTGCGGCACAGTCATTCACACTCAAATTCTGATTGATCGGCCCCAGCCCAGCGCCTTATGTCTTGGCCGGGCAGGCAGGCAGCGTGAAATGAAAGGTCGAACCCGACTGTGGTTCGGATTCAACCCAGATGCGGCCGCCGTGTAGCTCTACGATGCGCTTGCAGATGGCAAGTCCCAGCCCCTTGCCTTCAGGATCTTCATTGCGTCCGCTTTCAAACAAATCGAACAGCCGCGGCAATTCACTCGGTTGCAACCCCATTCCGCAGTCCGCTACCGAGAAGACCCAGAAGGGCTGGGAGAATGCGGCACTGACCGTGATCAGGGGCGGGGCATCGGAACGACAACGAATGGCGTTCGCAATGAGATTGCGAAATAACTGAACAAGCAGAGCTTCATCGCCAAGGACAACGGGCAGTTCGCCGACCTCGATCTGCGACGCGCTGCTTTCAACCGAATCCTCAAGAATGAAGATCGCCAGCTCCGCAGCACTGGCAGCCGAAGTCGGCTTGAGCGCACGCTCTTTGAGGTTGACCTTCGCGTATGCCAGCAGCTTGTTCACCACGCCTCGAGCCTGAACGACTCCGTCCTCAGCACCACTGATGATCTTCTCGGTGTCCTCGTCGAATTGGCTTCCAAACTGCTGACGGATCCAGTCCAATGCATAACCAATGACCCAAAGAGGCGTTTTGATGTCATGTGATACGAAATGGGCGTGCTCCTCGAAAGCGTCGTTACTTCGCGCCAGTTCATGAGCGAGCTTCGCCAGTTCCTCCGTCTGATCCGTCTCGCCGATATGTTTGCTCGCTTGTGCTGCGGTCTGACCTTGCGATTGCAATTCCGCTTCGCGGAGCTTGTTGGCCCTTTGTTCTGCTGTGAATCGTTTGCGGGCCATGACCTGTTACCTCATTGATCCATCGAAAGTACCACAATCAATCTGGATCAGTATTTGGGGGTAAGGTCAAAAACTTCGAATACCGTATGACCTTTCACATCCTCCGTTTGTCTCCGTTATTTTCTCAGTGACTGGGACAAACGAAAACGCCTTCCGCAAGTCACGCGTTAACGTGTACTTGCGGAAGGCGTCTCGTTGGAAACGGAGAGGGAGGGATTCGAACCCTCGGTAAGTGAAATTCACCTACGACGATTTAGCAAACCGTTGCCTTCAGCCGCTCGGCCACCTCTCCAACACACGTTGCAAGCCCAAACAATAGCAGATCAATCGGCTAATTTCCAACAGAGACTTTGATCTCCATCAGCTCTTCGCAATCGCCCATCACACCTTGAGCATTCCCGCCCGCTTCGCATATTCAAACACACCACCCGCATCGATGATCGGCTTCGCATCGCCCAAGGGACGAAGCTCATAAGTCTTGCCGGTGGTCTGGTTGGTGAGCTTACCGTTATCGATATCAACTTCGACGATGTCATCGGTTTTGATTTCATCGATGAGCCGGGTGACCGATTCGCAGGGGAGCAGGTATCCGCCGTTGACGCAGTTGCGAAAGAAGATGCGGGCGTAGAACTCAGCAACGACGACCGTCGCGCCAGCCTCGGCGATGGCGAGCGGGGCATGTTCGCGCGAGGAGCCGCAGCCGAAGTTTCTGCCGCCGATGATGACTCTGTAATCGGTTTTGAATTCGCCTTCGGGGACGAATCGCATGTTGCCCTTGGGCAAGCCGCAGGTCTGGGGCGGAACGCCTGACATGGCGTACATACCAAAGAACTTTCGCTCCTCCGGGTCAGCGGGATTAAAGGAAAGATACTCAGCGGGGATGATCTGATCGGTGTCGATGTCATCGCCCATGACGAACGCTTTGCCTGTGATGGTCGTGCTCATAGTGTGGAGAGTTTAGGAGGAAGTGACGGTAAAGTCGAGACGGGCCAGATCACGAAGGACGGTCATTTCTAGCAGGGCAATCGCATTTTTCATCACATGGATTTGTCTACCCTGAGCATTTTTCATTTGTGTTCGCGCTGTTAATCCGTTCTAAATACTGAGGTTAAATCATGTCTAGGGGTAAACGGGTAGACGTCTAGCCGCAGGGGCAGCGGCAGAGGCAGGGGCAGGGGCAGAGGCAGGAACAGCAATAGAAACAGGAAAAGCGGTCATGGCAAAGGCTCCGCAGAGAGAGGATCGAGACGGGGGTAGTTTAGCATATTTTATACTTCAGGTCAATAGGTAGTGTTTATTTAACACGGTGAACTCGCGGCATCATTTCACAGAGCGATCCCATGTAAAACTCAAGTCGAAGGTGAAACTCGTTTTGACCACGAAGGCACGAAGCCACGAAGAAATGCACGATCAAAAGGAGTGATCGCTTCTATGATCAGAACTTCGTGTCTTCGTGTTTTCGTGCTTCGTGGTTAAATCGAATTGACCTTGCGTTGTCGCTTCGTAGCCTTACCCGTAGTGCCGACCGGTGACCACGAAGGAAATGAAATGAGAAAAGTCACATGCGATTGCTGTGACTTTTATAGAGCTGGTTGCATTGATATCAACGCTCACCTGTTAAACTATCACGGAACTCCCGGAGGCCCTTTTATGCGCCGTACCACCAATCCCGTTTTCACCTTCATGCTTGGTCTGTCGTATTTGCTCATTAGTGCGGCGCAGGCGAGTGCTGCTGATAGCGAAGCGAAGAAAGTTTTCGATTCGCTCTTTGCTGCCAAGATCAAAGCGGTCAGTTCCACCAGCGATCGTGCGGATGACATCGCACTCGCGAAAGAGATGCTCAGCATCGCCAAGACCAGTGACAATCAGCCGGAACTGCTCGCGCTGGTTTGCGATCAGATTCACGATTTTTCGCTCAGGCATCCCGATGGATTTTCTACTGGCATCGAAGCCCAGCAGCTTCTCGCGGACAAGGTGAAAGACAAACGCGCAGCCGCCCAGGAAAAGCTCACCACACTCCTGACCCGGCAGATGCTCACCGGCAAAGCCGATGAACGCGAAGGAGCCGGCGAAACGCTCATTGCCTTGCTCGTGTCAATGGGCGATGAGAAATTTGAGAAAAAGGAATACACGGAAGCCGCTGGCGATTACCGCCGTGCGGCGACAGTGGCGACGCAGCGCAAATCGGCATCGCTGGAGGAAGCCAAAGCGAAACTGGATTTCGCAGCATCGCGCGATCGAGCGGTGAAGAGCCTTGCACGCTTGCAGGAGAAATTGCTCAAAGATGCGAACGACTTCGCGACAGCGGAAGAGATTGTGAAACTTTATGTGATGGAGCTCGATGATCCGGCGGCGGCGGTGCCGTATCTGAATCGGGTGAAGGATGAATCATTCAAGAAGTTGGCGATCTTGGCAACAAACAAGGACTCTGACCGGGATGCAAAGGACTACCTTGCCTTGGCGAAGTGGTACAAGGCCTACGCGGATCTGGCAAATATTTCTTCGTCAAAGTTGACCAGCCTTGAGAACGTGATGGAGAATCTCAACCACTATCTGGAGCGGCACACAGAGGATGACTTGGATAGGAAAGAGGCGGTTCTTCTGCGTGAGCAGATCAAGCAGATGCTTGCACCGATTCAGTCCGCCTTACAGACCAAGACGAAATCTGTCGATCTGCTCCGATTAATCGACCCCGTTAAGGACAGCATAGATGGCACTTGGGTGTTGAAAGATGGCGATTTGTACAGTCCTAGGAAGCAGAGCGCCCGCATCGCTTTCCCCATCTCGGTGTCTGGCGACTACCGCCTTCAGATTAAAATGACGCGTCTGGCAGGCGAAGACTGTGTCGTCATAGTCATACCCGTCGGTCCCACCCAGACAAACATCGTGATCGACAGCTTTGTACGGGACGGATGCTTCGCTGGACTGGAGACCATTAGCGGCGCGAGAGCCAGGGACAATCCAACCGGATCGAAAGGTCGTCGCATTAAAAACGAGCAAATCTACACGCTTGAAATAGATGTCTCTGCACGCAACGACACAGCGAAAATCCGTGCAACACTTGATGGGAATGCGTTCGTCGATTGGGAAGGCCGCCATGCAATCCTAGGAGTGAATGGGCAAGCAGCCATTCACGATCGTCAAAGGATCGGTCTGATGGTCTGGGAGAGCATTTACTCTTTCCGATCTATTAGACTGACGTCCAAACCCGATGCGACGGTGAAGCATGTCCGTGAATAGAGAACCGATAGTGCAAATGTATGTAGCTCCACTCTACCCGTGGCGAGGTCCGGCGCGGGTTACCTGACTCGCCAGCGTCCGGTTCGGAAATGAAAAACCCACCCACAGGAGTGGGTGGGCTTTGGGTTTTTTTGAATTGCAGTTGTTCGCTCAGACCTTCGCGACTTCACTTTCGGTCTGTTTGATCGTCGCCTGTTTCACGCCGCTGTGGCGTGGTTTGGCGGTGCTTGCATCGGTGCGAGGGGCCTCCAAGACGGGCAAACTGTGGAGAGCTTTGCGGGCGTCTTCGGGGTTGATGTTGGCGGTGAGCTGCGGTGCGCCCTCGACAGCTTTGGCGATGACGCGGTCTTCTTTCTTGGAGAAGATCCAACTGATGAAGTTTTTGCACACCGACCAGATCATGCCGATGTCGCGGGCATTCATCATCATCTTCGCCATGCGGAACATCTGTTTCGGGCGGAAGTAGAACTCGCGGAAGGCCTGCTTGGTGGCTTTGAGAATCTCGGCGGAGGAGAAGTCGTCGTAGCTGACGACGGATGAATCGTTCATGTCAAAGTGTTTCCAGTCGCTGGTGTTGAGCCAACCGTTGGCGACGGCCTGGAAGTAGAACTCGGTGCCGGCGTAAGGCATGGCGACGTGGAAGAGGGCGATATCGATC
>Ga0163150_10005823_pt1 | contig 15485 bp, 16 predicted proteins | sample OliLakLV19P2IB_FD_148628 | JGI IMG/M metagenome (GOLD analysis project Ga0163150, IMG submission 148628) | Freshwater microbial mat bacterial communities from Lake Vanda, McMurdo Dry Valleys, Antarctica - Oligotrophic Lake LV.19.P2.IB | ecosystem: Environmental > Aquatic > Freshwater > Lake >...
CTCAGCCGCTCTCGGGCCGAGTGCCTGGGCAAGCTCATAGCGCAGCAATTCGGCCCTGTGGTTGTCGCCGAGCCGCCACGCGAACAGCTTGCCGATCGCCAGCGAGTCGATCGGCGTCCATGGTTCCGACTGCAGGCCCAGCAACTGGTGGTCGAGCGGCAGCTTCCCGCGGCCGACGCTCATCGCGGCATTCACACCCGCCGCATAATGCTCGAACGCTATTCGCACCTGGGGCGGCGTCCGCTGCCATTCGATTTCGGCCGCCCGGCGGAGGCCCAGCGTCAGAAACCGCCGATCGATGACGATCGTCGCCTCTCCCAGCAGCTCCGACAATCGCCCGGACGCGGCGCGCCGATACAGCTCCATCTGCCAGAGGCGGTCGCGCCCCTGCAGGTAGCCGACCGACCGCCAGGCATCTTCGTCTGATTGCGCGAACACATGAGGCACGGCAAAGCTGTCGAATCGAACCTCGACCGTGGATTGAAGGCCAGCGAGGGGGATCGGGCCGTCTAAAGGCGGGATGGAGCGATGAATCCACCACCAGCCAAGCGTCAACAGCAGGGCGGCAAACCCGGCGAGCGCCGCTCCCCCTCTTGCCGCCCTCGAGGCCGTTCGACTAGGATTGGGGGTTGGTGGCACGGTCGCTGCCCTTTCAAGAGCATATAGCTAATGGAGATCGCCGTTGATTGAGGTCCAGCACCTCACAAAACGTTACGGCCGCGTGACCGCGGTCGACGACCTGAACTTCCGCGTCGAGCGCGGCGAGATCCTCGGCTTTCTCGGCCCGAACGGCGCCGGCAAGACGACGACCATGCGCATCCTCACCGGCTACATGCCGGCGACGGAGGGCAAGGCGGTGGTCGCCGGATTCGACGTATTCGAGCAGCCGCTCGAGGCGAAGCGCCGGACCGGATACCTGCCGGAGACGCCGCCGCTCTACCCGGAGATGACGGTGCGCGAGTACCTGCAGTTTGTCGCGCGCATCAAAATCAAAGGCATCTCCTCCAGCGAGCGCCGCGGTCGCGTCGAGGACTCGATGCGCCGCACCCGCGTCGACGACATGGCGAGCCGCCACTGCGGCAAGCTGTCGAAAGGGTATCGCCAGCGCGTCGGTCTCGCACAGGCGATTCTGCATAACCCGGAGGTCCTCATTCTGGACGAGCCGACGGCCGGGCTCGATCCGAAACAGATCATCGAAACGCGACAGCTCATCAAGGAGCTCGCCGGCACGCACACGATCATCCTGAGCACGCACATCCTGCCCGAAGTCGCGCAGACCTGCGATCGCGTGGTGATCATCAACAAGGGCCGCGTGGTGGCTATTGACACCCCATCGAACCTCACAGCGCGCCTGCAGGGATCGGAAACGATGTACGTGCAGGTGGATGCGGCGGGCCAGGATGCGGGGGCGCTGCTGAGCACACTGCCGGGCGTCGTCAGCGTGGTCCCGGCCGACCTGCAGGGCACGATTGGCGGCTTCGACATCAGCAGCGAGAAGGGCCGCGATATCCGCCGCGAGCTCGCTCGCGCCATCATCGCGCAGAACTGGGGCCTGCTCGAGCTGCGGCCGTCGCGCATGAGCCTCGAAGAGATCTTCCTCAGCCTGACGACGGAAGAACAGGTTTCCGAGAAAGAGATGCCCCATGAGTAACGTGCTTGCGATCGCTGAGAAAGAGCTGAAGTCCTACTTCGCGTCGCCGATTGCGTACATCGTCATCGGGCTCTTCGCGCTGGTCTTCGGCTACTTCTTCTGGGTGTCCCTGGCGTATTTCATCCAGGCAAGCCTCCAGATGGGCATGCCGGGTCAGGGGCAGATCAACATCCACACCATGGCCATCCGGCCGCTGTTTCAGAACGTCAGCGTGGTCGCGCTGTTCTGGCTGCCGCTGATCACCATGCGCACCTACTCCGAGGAGAAGCGGTCCGGCACCATCGAGCTGCTGCTGACGTCGCCTCTCACCGACACGCAGATTGTGCTCGGCAAGTTTCTCGGCGCACTCGCGCTCTATGCCCTCATGCTGGCCGTCACTTGGATTCACATCGCCATCCTGTTCGTCTACGGCAACCCGGAATGGAAGCCGATCGCCACCGGTTACCTCGGCCTTCTGCTGATGGGCGCGTCGTTCATGTCGATCGGCCTGTTGATTTCGAGCCTGACGAAGAACCAGATCGTCGCCGGCATGTCGACGTTCGCGGTGCTCCTTCTGCTCTGGACCCTGGGCTGGATGACCGACTCGGCAGGCCCGATGATGCAGAAGGTGCTGAGCGCACTGTCCATCACCGATCGCTTCGATGATTTCTCGAAGGGGGTCATCTCGGTGAGCCACCTCGTCTACTACCTGAGCTTCATCACGTTCGGGTTATTTCTGACCGCGAAGTCGGTCGACAGCGAACGCTGGCGCGGGTGAACCTGCATGCTTAATACGATTCTCGGAGTCATCGGCTGGATCGGCACGCTTCTCGTGTTTCTGGGCGTGGCGATCCGCTTGTTCCGTCCGCAGTGGGATCAGTACGCGTACTGGTCCGCCATCGGGGGCCTCGTCTGCGTCGGCCTCTATACGCTGAGCCAGTGGCGCGAGATCGGGCGCTCGTTCCAGAAGCGCGAAACGAAGTTCGGCGCCATGATGAGCATCAGCGTCATCGCGGTGCTCGCGATCCTCATCGGCCTCAACTACCTCGTGTCCCGCCGCGACAAGCGCTGGGACCTGACGGCCGGCGGTTCGTACACACTCTCGGACCAGACGGTCAAGGTGCTGACCAACCTGACGGCGCCGGTCAAGGTCCTCGTCTTCGATCAGCCCGGCGCCTTTCAGCGATTTCGCGACGGCCTCACCTCCTACGAGCTCGCGAGCCGGAACATTCAGGTCGAATACGTCGATACGGATCGTCAACCGACGCGCGCGCGCGACTACAACGTGCTGAACAACGGCACGGTGGTCATGGAGTACAGCGGCCGGCGCGAGACCGTGATGAGCGAGCGCGAGCAGGATCTGACGAACGCGCTCATCAAGGTGACGACCGGCAGGCAGATCAAGGCGTACTTCGTCCAGGGGCACGGCGAGAAGGACAGCGCCGGTACCGACCGCAACAGCTACTCGAACGTGGTCGACATCCTGAAGCGCGACAACTACACCGTGGACAAGATCGTCCTCGCGCAGGCACAGGGCGGCGTGCCGGCCGACGCGTCCGTGCTGATCGTCGCCGGCCCGACGACCGATTTCCTCAAGCCGGAAGTCGACGCCATCCGGACCTACCTGCGCAAGGGCGGCAAGGCGCTGTTCATGCTCGATCCGCCGGTCGGCGAGGCGGCGCGGCCTGTGCCGACGGTCGAAGCGCTGCTCAAGGAATGGAGCATCACGCTCGGCCACGACGTGGTCATCGACATCAGCGGTATGGGCCAGCTCCTCGGCACTGATGCCTCGGTGCCGGTGGTGGCGACCTACCCGCCGCATCCCGTGACCGAGAACTTCAACGTGCTCACGGCCTTTCCGCTGTCGCAGTCGGTGCGAGGCGAAGCCGGCATGGAGCTCGCGGCCGCCAATACCCAGGACCTGATCCAGACGAGCGAGCGAAGCTGGTCGGAGTCGGACACCAAGTCGCTCGTCTCCGGCGGCAAGGTGTCGCTCGACGAGGCCAGCGGCGATCACAAGGGTCCCATCACCATCGCGCTGTCGCTCACCATGGATGCTCCCGATGCCCCGGCGCCCGCCCCCGCGGCGGCGGGCGCAAAGCCGCCGGCCAAAGCGCAGATGCGCCTCATCGTCATCGGCGACTCCGACTTTGCGACCAATGCGGCATCCGGCGTCCAGGGCAACGCCGATCTGTTCGTGAACATGAACAACTGGCTCACGCAGCAGGAAGACCTGATTTCGATCCACCCGCGCGATGCCGGCGATCGACGCATCACGATGACGGCCGATCAGCAGCGGACCGTGGCGTGGCTGTCGCTGCTCATCATTCCCGGCCTCATCCTCGGCTCGGGGATCTACAGCTGGTGGCGGAGGCGGTAAATGGGGCGATCACGCTCGACGCTGATCCTGCTTGTCGTCGCGCTCGGCTTCGGCGCATATCTGTACTTCGTCGATGCCACGCGGCCGGTTGAAGATGCCGCCGCCAAGAAGAAGGTCTTCTCGTCCGACGCCGCCAAGATCATTCAGCTGCAGCTGAAACCGAGCACGGGCGAGGTCACCACGCTCCGAAAGGACGCGCAAGGCCTCTGGACCCTCACCGCGCCGACGCAGGCTCCCGCCGACCGCAACGGCGCCAGCGATATCGTCACCAACCTCGCCAACCTCGAAGAAGATCGCGTGGTCGAAGAGAACGCGTCAGATCTGAAAACCTACGGGTTGGCCGAGCCGCGAATCGACGTGACGTTCCAGGTCGAGGGGGAGAAGGAGCCAAAGCGACTGCTGATCGGCGACAAGAACCCCAGCGGAATGGGCCTGTATGCCAAGCTTCCCGCCGGCAACCGCGTGTTCCTCGTCTCCAATTCGCTCGATGCGGCGCTCGACAAGTCGAGCTTCGATCTGCGCGACAAGACCGCGATCAGCTTCGAGCAGGAAAAGGTCACCTCGATCGAGCTCGCGTCGCGCGGCGAGACGATCCGCCTCGAGAAGACCGGCGACGACTGGAAGATCGTCAGGCCGCTTCAGGCGCCCGCGGATTTCATCAGCGTCAACGGCCTCCTGGGACAGCTGCAGTCGGCCCAGATGACCGCCCTCAAGGATCGTCCGGAAGATCTCAAGGACCTCAAGCAGTACGGCCTCGACACACCTGAAGTGGTGGCCACCATCGGCATGGGCGCGTCCAGCATGAAGATCGAACTGGGCGGCGCGGCCGATCCGGGCTCGGTCTGGGCCCGGGACCCGTCGAAGGCCGCCGTGTTCAGCGTCAATAACGGCGTCGGCGAAGAGCTCAGGAAGAAGCCGGAGAATCTGCGGCGGAAGGAAATCTTCGACTTCCGTCCGTTCAACACGACGCGCTTCGAGATCACGCGCGGGAAAGACACCCGCGCCTTCGAGCGGGTGAAGGGCACCGGCGAGAAGGCGGTTGATACATGGACGCAGGTCGCGCCCACGGCCAAGGCCGCGGATGCCAGCAATCTGGAAGGCGCCCTGCTGGAGTTCTCCAACCTTCGCGCGGACACCTTCGTAGACCGCGCCGGCGCGGCGACCGGCCACTCGAATCCCACCGCCGTGATCACGGTGAAATTTGAAGACGGGAAGAAGGAAGAGCGCATCACCTTCGGCACGTCCGGCAGCACTGTGTTCGCCGTCCGACCGGATCAGCCAGGCGCTCTGAAAGTCGAGGCCGGCAAGTTCGAAGCGGCAATCAAGAAGCTCGACGCCATTCAGTAAGATGAAGGCGTGACACGCGCCGCGCTCGCGCTGCTGGCTGCGCTGACGGTCGTCGATTGCGGCGCCCCGAAGCCGGTCGTTGTGACCCCCGACGCTCCCCCGCCTGCGGCCTCACGCCTCGCCTCCCTGCAGCAGGAGCTCGCCGCCATTTTCCAGACGCCGCAATTCGACCGTTCCTTCTGGAGCGTGCTCGTGCGCCCGGCAGGATCGACAGAGGACATGTTCGCGCTGAACGCCGGCAAGCTCATGATGCCGGGCTCGGCGCTGAAGATCGTCACGACGGCGGCAGCGGCGGAGCGCCTGGGCTGGGACCATCGTTTCGAAACGCGCGTGGTGACGATGGCTCCGATCGAATCCGGCGTTCTGCGGGGCGACCTCGTCATCATCGGCGGCGCCGATCCGGGCATCAGCGAGCGCAGCGATCAACCCGGTGCGCTGCGGATGATGGCGCGTCAGGTTCGCGAAGGAGGCGTCAGAAGGATCGAGGGAGGCATCATCGGTCACGACGATCTGTTCGACGACCAGGCTTTCGGCGACGGATGGACGCTCGACAACCTGGCGTACGGGTACGCCGCACCAGTGAGCGCGCTGACCTACAACGAGGGCTCGGTTGACCTTGTCATTCGAGCCGGTGCTGCGGCCGGCGATCCCGTTGCCATACAGGTGCGCCCGGAAGGCAGCACGCTTGACGTCGACAACCGCCTGGTGACGGTGGCCGAAACGGGAGCCGGCACGCTCACACTCCATCGTCTGCCGGGTTCATCCCACGTCACGGTCCGAGGACAGATTCCCGCGAAGGCCGCTCCTTTTGCGCGTACGGCGTCGGTGGACAACCCCACTTTGTTTTTCGCCTCGGCCTTTCGGCTCGCGCTGATCGCCGAAGGCGTGGATGTTGCGGGCGATGCCATCGACATCGACGATTTCGCGTCGAAGCCGGATCTGGCTGAGGCGCGCATCCTGGTGACGCGACGGTCGTCGCCGCTGTCGGAACTTGCCGCCGCGATGATGAAGGTCAGCCAGAATCAATACGCGGAGATGCTGCTCAAATCCATCGGCGGGCGGCGCGGCATGCAGGATGTGCTCGGCGGATGGGGGGTCCCGGGAGACGGGTATGTTCTCGCGGACGGGTCTGGATTGTCGAGATACAACTACGTGACGTCTGAGGCGTTGGTCCGCATTCTCCAGCGCATGCACACGGACCCGAAGCATGCGCCGGCGTTTCTGGCATCGCTGCCGGTGGCCGGACGCGAAGGCCCGCTCGCGCAACGCCTGGTGGGAACCACCGGACAGGGCAAGGTGCGGGCAAAAACCGGCACCGTCGACAACGTGCGCGCGATCGCAGGGTATGTGGACACGGCTGACGCCGGAACGCTGGTGTTCTCGATCATCGCCAACAACTTCAACGTGCCGACCAGTGTCGTGGACGCGGCAGCCGACAGCGCCCTCATCCGCCTCGCGGCATTCTCCAGACAGCCCTGAAGGGCTGTGGCACCGGTGGCACAGGGCTTCAGCCCTGTCTCAGGCAATCACCGAACGGCGGATCTGGCGCGCAGGCGACGGCACCCGCGCCGCAGACGCAGCGGGTCGGTACTCGCCTCTGAACCGCACGAACTCCTGCCCGGTCTCGTCATCTTCCGACAGCTCCAGCATGAGCTGACCCGGGCTGGTCGCGTCGCACACGGCTCGCGAGCGTTCGCTCGTCAGCACCAGACGATCGCGGTCCGGCGTCCACTCGCCGCGGCGGGTCGTCACACGCCGTTCGCCCGGCTCGAGCGAGACCAGCACATGTCGGCGCTCGCCACGCTCGTGACCGACATAGAACACGGCTGACCACGTGTCACCGGCGCGGAGCGTCATCTCCACGAACCGCCCGCCGAGCACCCACCTGTTCTCCGACGTGCCCGGCAATTCCTGGAACGGCTGGTCCGCTGCGCCGCGATGCAGCAGCGTTCCCTCCCAGCACCCGACCAGACGGCTCAGCACCGTTTGATCCTGTTCATGCTCGATCATCTCGCTCCCCAAGGGTTCCATCGCGCTGCACGCTATTTTTTTACTGAATGGTAAAATTGTTGACCGGAAGGTATACTCTGTCAAGTCACGAGTTTATGACCCGCTACCCGACCAACCGCGAGCGGCTGATGGACGCGGCCGGCGAGCTCTTCTACCGGGAGGGGCTCCACGCGATTACCGCGGAACGGGTCGCAGGCCAGGCCGGACTCACCAAGCCCACTATCTACAACCTCTTCGGGTCGAAGGATGCGCTCGTCCTCGAGACCCTCCGGCGGCGCGGCGGGCAGATTCGCCGGCACATCGAGGAGCGCGCTGCCGCGCGCGACGCTCCGGACGACCAGCTGCTCGAAGTGCTCACCGTACACGCCGAGATGCTGACCTCGGAAGGCTTCCACGGCTGCCCGCTCATCATCGCGGCGGTTCAAGCGCCAGATTCACAGGAGGCGCGCGACCTCGCCAACGCGCATAAGGTCTGGCTGCACGCCCTGCTGGCCCGGTTCGCCCGGCGCGCGGGCATGACGTCGCCCGACGCGCTGGCCTCCTCGCTCGTGCTGGTTCTCGAGGGCGCGGCGGCTCTGTCTGCCGCGCAGCCCGCCGATCTGGTCGTAAAGCGCGCAAGAGCCGCCACCCGCGCCATCATTGGCAGTCATAAGCCATAATCTCGCCGTGTGGCGACCGGCGCTCTGGATTCTGCTGGCGGCCTCCGCCCTGCTGCTGTTTGTCTCCGCGTGGATTCTGATTCCGGCCCCCAATGGATTTCTGTTGCCGCTCGCCGTCGGCGCGCCAGAACTCAGCCCGGCGTTCCTGATCGCCGGCGCGATCCTGTCGGCTGTGTCCGCTGCGTACGCGAGACGGCGCAACATCGCTCGCCTTGCGCTCGTGCTCGCAGCAACGTCGACCCTTCTTTCGCTGCTCCCTGTCCTGCAGCTACCGGCGGCCTTCCGGCGCTTCGACGAAGCCCTGGCGCGCACCAGCGCCGAGCCACCAGGTACCAGACCTGGCGATGTTCGTGTCACACGTCATGTGGCGTTTTCGAAAGCCGATGGTGTGCCGCTCTCGCTCGATGTGTATCAGCCGCCTGCCGACGGCACGTTCCCGATCCTCATGCAGATTTACGGCGGCTCGTGGCAGAGGGGCTCGCCGTCGAGCGAGGAATGGTTCTCGCGCTATTTTGCTCAGCGCGGTTATGTCGTTGTCGCCATCGACTATCGCCATGCGCCCGAGTGGAAGTGGCCCGAGCAGATCCTGGACGTGAGGACTGCGCTCTACTGGATCTCCGAGGAGTCGCCGAAGTTCGGAGGCGACCCAAGCCGCATCGTCGTGGTGGGCCGATCGGCGGGCGCGCAACTCGCGATGCGGCTGGCGTATCAGGAAGGGCCTTCGTCGATCCGCGCGGTCGTCAACTTCTATGGCCCCGTCGATCTCGCCGATGGATGGCGCAACCCGCCCCGACCAGACCCGTTGAACACGCCGGGAATTCTCGAAACGTTTATCGGCGGAACGCCGGACGAGAAACCCGAGCATTACCGTCACGCCTCGCCAATCAGCTACGTCTCGAGAAGTTCGGCTCCCACGCTGAGCCTCTACGGAACGCGCGACCACATCGTCGAAGCGCGCTTCGGTCGCCTGCTCGACGGTGCGCTGCGCAAAGCCGGCGCGACGTCAGTGCTGCTGGAGTTTCCGTGGTCCGAACATGCGTTTGATGCGGTGCCAGGCGGGATGGGCCGGAGAATCTCGACCTACTACGTAGAACGGTTTATCGCGTGGGCGGTTGGGCGATAGTCAATAGTCGAATCTGTTCCTTCGCGGCGCTCATGATATCGGCCGCGGCACCGGAGAGTCCCCCACCCTGCGCCATGGCGCCCTTGCCGCCGCCTTTGCCGCCGAAGCGGTCGAGCATGGGCTTGAGAACTGCTCCCGCATCGAGTGACAAGTCCTCTGAGCGCGACACGACGATGAGGGACGGCGACTCGGACGTCATCAGAACGGCAATCATTCCCGGCCTGGAGACGATAGCCGATGCGAGCTTTTTCAAGCCGCTGGCGTCCCATCCCGTGACCGCCGTCGCGACAACGGTCGCAGCGCCGATGCGTTCTCCTGACGCACACAGGGCCCCAGCCTCATGCACGGCCAGGCGCTCGTGCAGCGCCTCTTGAGATTTCTGCTGACTCCGGCCCGCCACCTGGAGTTTTTCAATCGCAGACGGCAGCTCGTCCGGCAGCACGGAGAGAAGGCGAACGCCTCCGGCGATGGAGCTCTTCAACGCACGATAGGCCCGTAGTGCGCGCGCGCCGCACAGGAACTCGACCCGCAGGCCGCCCTTGAAGCGCTCGGAGCCCGCAATGGCGATCACGCCAATCGCGCCTGTTCGGCGCACGTGGGTGCCGCCGCACGCGGACAGATCGTAGTCCTTGATGTCGACGATGCGCAGCTCTCCAGTGCGAGCGGGATCCTTCCGAAGCGGAAGCTTCGCGGCTTCGCTCGCCGTGACGAATTTCACACAGACCTCGCGATCTTCCCAGAGCACGTTGTTGACCGTGTCTTCGACCTGCGACATCTGCTCTGCCGTCAGCTCCTTGTCGAGATCGATGGTCGAGGATGAGGTGCCGAGATGAAAGCTGGCGGTCTTTGCCACGACCACGCGCTCAAACGCCGCCGACAGCAGATGCTGGCCTGTGTGCTGCTGCATGTGATCGAATCGGCGCGTCCAGTCGATATGCCCGCGCACGCGCGAGTTCTTCTCGAGCTCGCGATCGACGAGATGGCCGATGGTGCCGTCCTCCTGATCGACGACGTCCACGACCTGTGCGGCGTCAAGCGTGCCGGTGTCGAACGGCTGGCCGCCCGAGGTCGGATAGAACGCTGTTCGATCGAGGGTCACTCGCCACCGTTCCTCCTGCTTCTGCACGTCGCGGACGACGGCATCGAACTCGACGAGGTAGGAGTCGGTGTAGTAGAGGCGTTCGGAAGACATGCGTCACCCCACCTGCTTGAGGAGCGGATCCACGATATCCGCTTCCTGGAATCCGCGCGCACGCAACACGCAACTGTCGCATCGGCCGCATGGCGTGCCGTGCGGAAGCGGGTCGTAACAACTGTGCGTGACGCCGTAATTCAAGCCGAGCGACACGCCGCGCCGGATGATCTCCGCCTTCGTCATCGAGATCAGCGGTGCGCGAATACGGAAGCGGGCACCTTCGACCCCGGCCTTGGTGGCCAGGCGAGCCGTATTCTCGAACGCCTCGATGAACTCGGGGCGGCAGTCGGGATACCCCGAGTAATCGAGCGCATTCACGCCGATGACAATGTCGTGGGCGCCGATCACCTCCGCCCACGCGAGCGCGAGCGACAGCATCACGGTGTTCCGCGCGGGGACGTAGGTGGTCGGAATGATGTGCGGGTCTGGTCCGTCCTTCGGAATCTCGCCGTCGCCGAGGAGCGCAGAGCCGCCGAGCGACGCGAGATCGACGGCGAGCTCGCGGTGCGCCGTCACGCCGAGCGCCTCGGCGACTTTCCGCGCCGCGAGAATTTCGTGAGCGTGGCGCTGCCCGTATTTGATCGTCAGCGCATAGAGATCGAAGCCGAGGTCGCGGGCGATGGCGGCCGCGGTGTAGGAATCGAGCCCGCCGCTCAGCAGGACGACGGCCTTAGACGCCGCGGACATTCGCTCCCCAGATGTGTTTGTGCAGCTGTATCTGGAGGCGGACCGCGAGACGATCTTCCAGGATCCACTCGGAGAGATCCCTGGGATTGAGCACGCCGTGCACGGGGGAAAAGAGCACCGCCGCGCACCGGCGGTCGAGCGCGTGCCGCGTGAGCGTCTCGCGGGCGAACTCGTAGTCGGCCCGATCCTGAATCACGAACTTCACTTGATCGCGCGGGCCAAGGCGGTCGATGTTGGCCCACTCGACCTTGTCCGATTCGCCGCTGGCGGGACACTTGACGTCCATCACCTTGATGACCGCACCCGGCACGCGGCTCACGTCGATTTGCCCGCCGGTCTCGAGCAGCACGGTGCGCCCGCCTTCGAGCAGCCGATCCATCAGCGCGTAGACGTCTTCCTGGAGGAGCGGCTCGCCACCCGTCACTTCGACGAGAGGGCTCCCGTATTCATCGACCCGCTGGAGAACATCCTCGATCGACATCTTGTGCCCATCGCTGAAGGCATACGAGGTGTCGCACCACGAACAGCGGAGATCACAGCCGGCGAGGCGGACGAACACGCACGGCTTCCCCGCGTAGGTGGACTCCCCCTGAATCGAATAGAAGATCTCGTTGATGCTCAACACGACCTCCCTATTTTACTCGTCTGGAGCCTGGAGCCCCGCGTCCGAAGCCAGCTATTACATGAGGCTCCACGGCCGGACCGCGGCTCACTGGTGGAATCACGACAAGGCCGAGGACCGCTATAACTACCTGTATTCCAGTGAGGAACTACAGGCATTCGGCGAAACGGCCGATAATGCACGTAGGCCAATGCCGGCGTTAACGCGGTCATGCTCAAGAACCAGCTTGGAGAGCCGGTAAGGGGAATTTACCCTAAAGAATTCATCGACCACTACCCTGAGATGGCTCAGGCCGTTTCGACGGAGGTGGCGCCGCAGTTCGTGATTGAATAGTGGAAGCAGTGGACAAATACCCCGGGCCTAAACCCTTCGGAAGAGCGCCAACCGGCTCCTCCTCCCTCCTGACGTACGAGCCCTATTACGGGCTCCGGGAAAAGCCGTTCAGCCTCTCTGCCGATCCGAAATTTCTCTACAAGAGCCCCTCGCATGCGGCGACCTACGAAGAGCTGCAGCTCGGCATTCGCCGCCGCGAGGGCCTCATCGTCCTCACCGGCGACATCGGCACCGGTAAGACCACGCTCTGCAAGGCCGTGCTCGACGACCTCGACCGCAAGACCTTCAGCACGTTCGTGCCGGACCCGTTTGTCTCGCGCGAAGACCTGCTCAAGATGCTGCTCGTCGATTTCGGGGTGGTGTCGGTCGATGATTTGAAGAGCGGCAAGCTCAACGGAACGTCCCGCCCCGATCTGAGCTACCCGTTGTATGAGTTCCTGAACTCGCTGGTTCCGCTGCAGGCGTTTGCCGTGCTCGTCATCGACGAGGCGCAGAATCTGTCCCTTCCCTTGCTGGAAGAGATTCGAATTCTGTCGGACCTGGAATCTCCCGAGAAGCTGCTCCAGGTCGTCCTGGTCGGCCAACTGGAATTCCAGGCGAAGTTGAAGCTGCCGGAAATGCGCCAGCTGGATCAGCGTGTCTCGGCGCGATGCCGGCTCGACGCGTTGAGCCGGGAAGGCGTCACCGGGTACATTGCGCATCGATTGAGCGTGGCCGGCGGAGCGGATGATCGCGTGCATTTCTCTCCGAACGCCGTAGACGCCATCTTCCGCGCCTCTGGCGGCGTTCCGCGCGTCATCAACCTCATCTGCGATCGATCGCTGCATTGCGGCCATCTCGTCCGGAAGAGCGTGATCGACCTGGAAACTGTCGCTCAGGCCATCGCCGATCTTGGAGCTGGTCATCTCACGGCTCTTCCGCCGGCGCTCGCCACCCAGGCGCCGGCCGCAGCCGCGGCGCCGACACGGGTGGATGTCCTTCAAGTGGATGCCCTTCAGGTGGGGGACCTCGCCGACCTCGAAGTGACGGATCTGGCGGAAGGTCCCGACACCTTCCACCTCCCGGTCACGGGTGAGGCGCTCTCGGCCCCGTCCTTCCACAGCCCCCCACCGCTGCGCCGGGGATCGGGCCTGGGAGAGAGCTTCTCCGCGCGAAGATGGCGGAGCCGTGTGGCTCGCGTCGCGCTCTTCGCCGCAATCGCCGCCGCGGTCGTCTTTCTCGTGCTTCTCGGCGACGCCGTGTACGTCACCGAGTTTCCGGATCGGGATCAACAGACGCTGCCGATCCCCGCCGCGCGGCCGTCACTGCGTCTCGCCGCTCCTGCTATCCCGGTCCCCATTCCCGATGACGTCACGGTGCCGCCCGCTGTTGCTCCAGCGCGATCCGTTGATTCCCTCGTGGACGAGCCACCGCCTCCCGTCGCCCAGTGAGCCGGGTGACGCGCGCGGAGGCTCGTGAAGCCATCCGCCGCGGCTGGAGCAAGCACTGCCCGCACTGCGGCAACGGTCCGCTCTTCATCGGCTGGAACAAGCCGCACCGTCATTGTCCCGTTTGCCGCTACCTCTACGAGAAGGACTACGGCGATGTGTGGTGGGTGTGGATCGTGACCGATCGCATTCCTATCGGGATCGGTATCGTGTTTCTCTACTTCGGATTTCGCGTCAGGAGCTGGTGGATGGGCGTGATCTTCTTCGGCTCGCTCCTGCTGCCGCTGCTGCTGACCATTCCCCGCCGCTACGGTCTGGCCATTGCGATCACCTACCTGATCCGGAAGCGATGGCCGGATCCGAAGGATCGCCTTCCTACACTTCCTCCAGCGTAATCGGCGGCGGCGGCGTTTTGCTGACCACCGTCACGCCGATTCGCGGGCAGAGATCCTGGATCGCGCAGGCGGGGCAGCGCGGATACACCGGACGGCAGACGTTCTGGCCCCATGTCACGAGATACAGGTTGATGTAGGGCCACCATCGCGCTTCCGTGGCGCGATACAGAGCCTGCTCGGTCTCCTCGGGCGTCTTCGTCCGGATCCACCCAAGCCGGTTCGCTATCCGATGCACGTGCGTATCGACGCAGATGTTCGTCCGGCTCTGATACGCGAGAATCAGCACCAGGTTCGCGGTCTTGCGGCCGACGCCAGGCAAGGTCAGCAGTTCGTCCATCGTGGCGGGCGTCCTGCCGCCGAAGTCCTTGATGAGCTTTGCGCACGTCGCCTTGATATATCGCGCTTTGTATCTATAGAAGCTGACGGGATAGATCAGCTTCTCGATCTGCTTCACCGTGAGCGTCGCCATCGTCTCCGGCGTGGCGGCCTTCCCGAACAGTCGCTCCGACGCCGCGAACGTGGTGGCATCCTGCGTTCGCGCCGACAGCAGCGTGGCGATCGTGACCTGAAAGGGATCTTCTGCGCGGGATTCCGAGATCTTCTCGACCGCGGGGAGCTCGAGCCCGGTGATCGCGACGGCGAGACGCCGCATCACCGCCTCGACGTGACTAGGGGATCGGGGTGACGGGCGGCTGGCCACTCAGGACATTCACCACATTGCGGGCCACAAGATCGTACATCGCGGCGCGCGTCTCGGCGGTTGCGCTCGCCATGTGGGGAACGAGCACCACGTTGTCGAGCGCGAGCAGGCCGGGATGAATTTTCGGCTCTTCCTCGTACACATCGAGGCCTGCGCCCTTGATGATGCTCTCGCGAAGCGCCCACGCCAGCGCATCTTCATCGACAACGGGACCGCGCGATGTGTTGATGAGATATGCCGACCGCTTCATCCGCGACAGCGCCGTGCGATCGATGAGGTGGCGTGTCTGGGGCGACAGCGGCACATGCAGCGACACGACGTCTGAGGTGGCCAGGAGCTGATCGAGCGACATGCTCTCGTAGCCCGGCACCGTGCGCGCTGACGGATTGTGATACGCGATCTTCATTCCGAAGTGGCGGGCTTTTTCGGCGACGGTCTGACCGATCCGGCCGAGGCCGACGATGCCAAGCTGGTGCTCCCTGATCTCGGAGCCGATCATGAAATCGAGAGCGAAGCCCTTCCACTCGCCGCGTCGAACCACGCGATCGCCCTCCACGATGCGCCGCGTGACCGCCAGGATGAGTGTGATCGCCATGTTGGCGGTCGCCTCCGTCAGCACGTCCGGCGTATTCGTGAGGATGATGCCCTTCGATCGCGCATACGGAACGTCCAGGTTGTTGTACCCGACAGCGACGTTCGACACGACCTTGAGATCGCTGCCAGCGTCGATGACGTCCTTGTCGACCTTGTCGAGCGCGGCCACGACCAGCGCATGCTTGCCTTTGACGCGCTTGATGAGCTCGTCCTTTGTGAGCACGCCGTCGCGGAACACCTCAACGTCGCCGACCGCTTCAAGCGGAGCGATGGCCGCGGAGGGAAGCTTGTAGGTGACGAGGATCGAGGGTTTCGCCATGCTAGTGCCCGTACGACTGGCAGAACCCGCAGTGATTGCACCGCACGGCCGGCTCGATCACGCA
>Ga0163150_10005824_pt1 | contig 15485 bp, 18 predicted proteins | sample OliLakLV19P2IB_FD_148628 | JGI IMG/M metagenome (GOLD analysis project Ga0163150, IMG submission 148628) | Freshwater microbial mat bacterial communities from Lake Vanda, McMurdo Dry Valleys, Antarctica - Oligotrophic Lake LV.19.P2.IB | ecosystem: Environmental > Aquatic > Freshwater > Lake >...
TATTCGGACCAACAGGGCTCGGCGCTGCTGGGCGTGCTGCAGCACGCTTTCTCGGGGGAGGTGGAGGTGCACCGTAGCGAGTTCGTTGGCCCCCAAGTCGGAGATGAATTGCGTGAGAAGGGTGGTCTCGCCATGCTGCTATCGCTTGTATTGGTCACGCTCTATGTAGCCTTTCGTTTCCAGCTTAAATTTGGCGTGGGTGCGGTCGCGGCCCTCGTGCATGACGTGATCATTACCCTGGGTTTCTTCTCGTTGACCGGGATGGAGTTTAACCTGAACGTGCTGGCGGCGATCCTGGCGGTCATAGGTTATTCCATTAATGACACTATCGTGGTGTTTGATCGCATTCGGGAAAACTTCCGCAAGCTCCGGCGTACAGAGCCTGCCGAGGTGATGAACATCTCTATTACGGAAACCCTGGATCGTACGCTGGTAACCTCCGGGATAACGTTGCTCACGGTGATTTCGCTGGCACTGTTCGGAGGTGATATGCTCTTTGGTTTTTCTGTTGCCATGATTGTGGGTGTTACGATGGGCACCTATTCGTCAATCTACGTGGCATCCGCCGCCGCATTGTTGATGGGTGCGACCAAGGAAGACCTCATTCTCCCCGCGAAGGAAGGGGTTGCGCAGGACGACCTCGCCCCCTGATCCGAATCTCCGGGAAAAACCCATGGAACCTATGATCAATATTGCGTTGCGCGCTGCCCGCAAAGCCGGTGAAAACATCGTGCGGGCGTCCGATGAACTGCATCGCTTTGAAGTAAAAGCCAAGGGGGTTAACAACTTCGTAACCGAGGTTGATATCAATGCTGAGCGGGAGATTGTCTACCACCTGCAAAAGGCCTTTCCCGACCATGCGATTCTGGGTGAGGAGAGCGGCCTCATTGGGAGTGCAGAGGCTGAGTACCGCTGGATCATCGACCCGCTGGATGGCACCACCAATTTTATTCGCGGTATTCCCCATTATGCGGTGTCCATTGCCTGTATGCACCGGGGTAAGCTTGAACACGCGGTGGTGGTGGATCCTGTGCGACATGAGGAGTTTACCGCCTCACGGGGTCGCGGTGCACAACTCAACGGCCACCGTATTCGGGTGAGCGATCTGGCGAGCCTGGATGGTGCACTGTTGGGTACTGGCATCCCGTTCAAGAATCACAGCGACGATAAACTGGCAGCCTACAGCAAGTCCATTGAATTGCTGGCTGCGCAGTGTGCCGGTATCCGTCGCGCCGGCGCGGCATCGCTGGACCTGGCCTACGTCGCGGCGGGTCGTTTGGACGCGTTCTGGGAGATCGGGTTGGCGCAGTGGGACATCGCAGCCGGTGTGTTGCTGGTGCGTGAGGCGGGTGGTCTGGTTGCAGACATTGATGCCTCCGACAATTACCTTGAGTCGGGCAATATCGTCTGTGGCAATCCCAAGTGCTTCAAAGCGGTGTTACAGGTGGTTAAGCCTTTGTTGGGCTGAGTATGTCTTGCTGTGGCAGTCTGGAAACCCGCCAATGAACCTGGACAATATTCGCATCGTACTGGTCAATACCAGCCATCCCGGCAACATAGGGGGTGTGGCACGCGCCATGAAAAACATGGGCCTCACACGCCTGTACCTGGTGGCTCCGCGGGATTATCCGAGCGAGCAGGCGGACGGGCGCGCCGTATCGGCCACGGACATTCTTGCTGCTGCGGTGGTGGTCCCAACACTGGATGCAGCGATCGGCGACTGTCAGTTCGTGGTGGGTACCAGTGCGCGTGAGCGACGTATCCCGTGGCCGCTGCTGGATGCGCGCCAATGCGCCGAGCGTATGGCACGGGCTTCTTCACGGGAGCAGGTTGCTGTGTTGTTTGGGCGGGAAGATCGTGGCCTTACCAATGAGGAACTGCAGGTGTGTAACCTGCACCTCAATATTCCCACCTCACAAGCCTACAGTTCGCTGAACCTGGCCATGGCCGTGCAAATTGTTGCCTATGAGCTGCGCATGCAGCTGGCGTCAGCAGCAGCGTCGGATGTTGAGTGTGAGAACTGGGATACACCCTTTGCCTCCCGGGAAAATATGGAGCGTTTTTATACCCATCTGGAAGAAACACTGATCGATATAGAGTTTCTGGACCCCAAGGTACCCCGCCAGCTCATGTCCCGCTTGCGGCGTTTGTACAACAGGGTACGTCTGGACGAGATGGAGCTTAGTATATTGCGGGGTATTCTTACCGAGACCCAAAAATGGGTTGCGCGGGGGCGCAAGCAGGATTCATAGGGCGCTTTACCCGACAAAAATAGTCGGCTTTATAGTTGACCAATTTAGTGGGTTATTGCATACTCAGCCTTAACTAGTACAGGAGGCGGGCCATGCGACTCACAACTAAAGGCAGGTATGCGGTGACGGCGATGCTGGATCTCGCCCTGCACGGCGCTGATCGTCCCGTCAGCCTGGCGGATATTTCCGGACGGCAGGATATCTCACTATCCTATCTGGAGCAGCTTTTCGCCAAGCTACGTCGCAACAATCTGGTCAGCAGCGTGCGGGGTCCGGGCGGTGGCTATCGTCTTAGTCGCGGCGGTCATGAAATATTTGTGGCGCAGATCATCGACGCGGTAAACGAGACAGTCGATGCCACAGGATGCCGCGGCAGCGCCGATTGCCAGCAGGGCGAGGTGTGCCTGACCCACCATTTATGGTGTGACCTGAGCGATCAAATTCACGGCTTCCTCAGCCAGATCAGCCTGTCTAATCTGGTAGAGCGAAGGGAAGTCAAGAGCATTGCAGCGCGCCAGACAGCACGCAGCCACCAGGGCGCTAAATTGTCCCTGGCAGAAATTTAACCTGGCGGCGCGCACGCGCAACAGCTCACGGAGCGATGGCAGTATGCAAAAACCGATTTACTTTGACTATCTGGCAACCACCCCGGTTGATCCGCGTGTGGTGGAGAAGATGGTTCATTGCCTGTCTATTGAGGGTAATTTTGGCAACCCCGCCTCGCGCTCTCATCTCTATGGCTGGAAGGCGGAGGAGGCGGTGGAAAATGCCCGCCGCCAGGTCGCCGACCTGATCAACGCGGATCCCAGGGAGATAGTCTGGACCTCCGGCGCTACCGAGTCGGATAACCTCGCGATCAAGGGGGTGGCTCACTTCTATGGTAAGAAGGGCAAGCATATTGTCACCTCCAAAATTGAACACAAGGCGGTACTGGATACTTGCCGCCATTTAGAGCGTGAAGGATTTGAAGTGACCTATCTGGACCCCAGTCCCAAGGGTCTGATAAGTCCGGAAGCGGTCGCAGCTGTGCTGCGTGAGGACACTATCTTGGTTAGCATCATGCATGCCAACAACGAGATTGGCACTGTCAATGACATTGCCGCCATCGGAGAAGTCACGCGCAAGGCCGGTGTACTGTTTCATGTTGATGCGGCCCAGAGTGCCGGCAAAATGGCAATTGATATGGAGCAGATGAAGGTTGACCTGCTGTCCATGTCCGGCCACAAGATGTACGGACCCAAGGGCATTGGCGCGCTCTATGTGCGGCGTAAGCCGCGGGTGCGGTTGGAGGCCCAGATGCATGGTGGTGGGCACGAGCGCGGTATGCGTTCCGGTACTCTGCCTACGCATCAAATTGTCGGTATGGGGGAGGCAGCCCAGCTGGCGCGTGAGGGAATGGGCCAGGAGGCCATAAAGCTACAGGCACTGCGCAAGCGTTTCTGGGATGGCATCAAGGATATTGAGGAAGTTTATATCAATGGCGACGACGTACATCGTCTGCCGGGTGCGTTGAATGTCAGCATCGCTTTTGTCGAAGGTGAATCCCTGATCATGGCCCTCAAGGACCTGGCAGTATCCAGCGGCTCCGCCTGCACATCAGCAAGTCTGGAGCCCTCCTATGTGCTGCGGGCACTGGGTCTGAATGATGAACTGGCGCACAGTTCCCTGAGATTCAGCTTCGGCCGTTTCACCACCGAGGCCAATGTGGATACTGCAGTCAAACAATTGCGCGCTGCAGTGGATAAATTACGGGAGCTATCCCCCCTGTGGGATATGTACAAGGATGGCGTTGACCTGGACAGCATTGAATGGGCTGCCCACTAATTCCAATCGGAGGAAGAAGACGATGGCATACAGTGACAAGGTATTAGACCACTACGAAAACCCTCGCAATGTGGGCAAACTCGATGCGGACGATGAAAATGTCGGTACCGGCATGGTGGGTGCGCCAGCTTGCGGAGACGTCATGCGACTACAGATCAGAGTCAATGCAGAGGGTATTATCGAAGACGCCAAGTTCAAGACTTATGGCTGTGGTTCGGCCATTGCTTCGAGTTCACTATTGACAGAGTGGGTGAAGGGCAAGAATCTCGACGAGGCCGAGCAGATTCGCAACACCCAGATCGCAGAAGAGCTGGCGCTGCCACCGGTCAAGATTCACTGTTCGGTGCTGGCCGAGGACGCCATCAAGGCAGCGGTCAAGGACCTGCGCGATAAACGGAGCCAGCGCTAGTATGGGTGTTAGCATAACGCAATCCGCCGCAAAACATGTCGCGGGACAATTGCTTTCCCGGGGCAAGGGCTTGGGCATACGGCTGGGGGTCACCACCTCCGGTTGTTCTGGTATGGCTTACGTGCTGGAATTTGTCGATGATGTGCAGCCCGAAGATCAGGTGTTTGAAGATCACGGGGTCAAGGTATTTATTGATCCCAAAAGTATGGTTTATCTCGACGGTACGGAACTGGATTTCGTGCGTGAGGGTTTGAACCAAGGCTTACAGTTTCGCAATCCCAATGTCTCGGCTGAATGCGGCTGTGGGGAGAGTTTCACCGTTTGAGTCTGGCGGTGTGATGCTCCCGGTATGTCCTTACCTGACTTTCAGAGAAACTATTTCCAGCTGTTTGACCTGCCAGTGGACTATGCGCTGGACCTGGTTCAACTGGGTACGCGCTACCGGCAATTGCAGCGAGAGTTACATCCGGATCGCTACGCCGGAGCTTCTGCCCATGAACAGCGGCTGGCAGTTCAGTACTCTGCCCTGATCAACGAGGCCTACGCCACACTGCGCAAACCACTGCCCAGGGCACTCTACCTGCTGGAATTGGCTGGCATGAGCAGGGAAAATATTGCCGGGCAGCAGATAGATGGTGGTTTCCTGATGGCGCAGATGGAACTGCGCGAAAAACTTGAATCCATGGAGGGCCTGATTGCTCCGGAATCCGTACTGGATCATCTGGTCACCGAAATCAGCGAGGACATTACTGTCTTGCAAAGGCAATTTTCCCAAGCGTACTCAGTGGGAGATTTGTCCCCTGCCGCCAGCACCTGTGTCAAAATGCAATATCTGGACAAACTGCTGCAGGAAGCCGAGCAGATCGAGTCCCGACTGCTGGATAGATAGGATAAACAGGCTCAATCATGGCGCTACTACACATCGCCGAACCGGGACAATCACCCCTGCCGCATCAGGTAAAGCGGGCCGTTGGCATAGACCTGGGTACCACTAACTCTTTGGTTGCCACGGTGCGTGGTGGCCGCTCGGCTGTGCTGCCAGATGAGAGTGGTGAAGTGATGTTACCTTCTGTGGTCAACTATACCCATGCGGGTACGCCGCTGGTGGGCGCAGGCGCACTGGCGCTTGCGGCGCAGCACCCGGCCGATACCCTGATGTCAGTAAAGCGTTTTATGGGGCGCGGCAGCAAGGATGCCCTTAGCGATGCGCAGCGCTCTCACTATCGTCTCGCTGCGGGCGATGAGGGACTGGTGCGCTTTATAACCGGCAGCGGAGAGCTCAGTCCGGTCGAGGTCTCGGCGGACATTTTGCGGATCTTGCGACAGCGCGCGGTGGCAACGCTGGGCGGGGAGATCGATGGGGCGGTGATCACGGTGCCCGCTTACTTCGACGAGGCTCAGCGCCAGGCCACCAAAGATGCAGCCACCCTTGCCGGATTGCGGGTGCTACGCCTGCTGAATGAGCCTACCGCTGCCGCAGTTGCCTACGGATTGGATAGTTCGGAGCAGGGTGTAATAGCCGTGTACGACCTCGGGGGCGGCACGTTCGATATTTCCATTTTGCGTTTGCACAAGGGCGTGTTTGAGGTACTCGCAACCGGCGGTGATACCGCCCTGGGTGGTGATGACCTGGACGCCGCACTGGCGGATTGGGTACTGCAGCAATCCGGTGCGCCGGTACTGGCCGCTGGCCAGTACCGGCAGTTGCAGGCCGCAGCGCGCGCGGCCAAGGAGCGGCTGTCTACCGAACTGGCGGTTGCTGTTGACCTCACGGGGGTGCTGCCCTCGGGTGGCTCTATCCGTGTGACACGGGAAACCTTTGAAAGCCTGGTTCGGCCTTTGGTGAAACGCACGCTGCGCTCCTGTCGCCGATGCCTGCGCGATGCCCAACTGGAGGCCGGCATCGATAATATCGTTATGGTGGGCGGTTCCACCCGGATTCCGCTCGTACGGGAGGCGGTGGCCGAATTTTTTCAGCGTGCCCCACTTATCGACATCGATCCGGATCAGGTGGTGGCGCTGGGCGCCGCGATTCAGGCGGATATCCTGGTGGGCAACCGCCCCGAGGGCGACCTCCTGTTACTGGACGTGATCCCGCTCTCGCTGGGGATTGAAACCATGGGTGGACTGGTGGAAAAAATAGTGCCGCGCAATACCACTATCCCGGTGAGCCGAGCCCAGGAATTTACCACCTTCAAGGACGGTCAGACGGCACTCGCCTTGCACATCGTGCAAGGCGAACGGGAAATGGTAAGCGACTGTCGCTCGCTGGCGCACTTCGAGTTACGCGGTATTCCCCCTATGGTGGCGGGTGCGGCCAGGATTCGCGTGACCTTCCAGGTTGATGCCGACGGGTTGCTCAACGTGGCCGCCCGGGAGGAAATCACGGGCGCCCAGGCCAGCGTCACGGTTAAACCCTCTTTTGGATTGAGCGACGATCAGATTACCAGCATGTTGCAGGCATCGTTTAGTCATGCAGTTGAAGACAAGCTGGCGCGCCAGCTGGCGGAGCAGCGCCTGGCGGCCTGGCAGCTACTGGAAGGATTAAAGTCAGCGCTGGCGGCGGATGGCGACGCACTGCTGAACGTCGAGGAGCGCGGGGTGATTGCTGCCCAAATGACAGGATTGCAGGCCCTCCTGGATGGCACTGATGCGGATGCTATACGGCTGCAGACCGAGCGACTCGGGCGTCAAAGCGAAACCTTTGCCACGCGGCGCATGGACCGGAGCATTCGCGAGGCACTGGCCGGGGTGGCCCTTGACGCGCTGGATGACGAGGTGATGCAGTGACAAAAATTGTAGTGCTTCCCAACGAAAACCTCTGCCCTGAAGGGGTGGTGATAGAAGCGCAGCCCGGGGAGAGTATTTGTCGCGCACTGCTGCGCAACGATATCGAAATCGAACACGCCTGTGAGTTGTCCTGTGCCTGTACCACATGCCATGTCATTGTGCGGGAGGGTTTCGACTCGTTGCAGGGGCCCGATGAACTGGAGGAAGATTACCTGGATATGGCCTGGGGCCTTGAACCAGATTCGCGCCTGAGCTGCCAGGCGCTAGTCGGTGAGGATGACCTGGTCGTGGAAATTCCGCGGTACACTATCAATATGGTATCGGAGCAGCACTAGTGGAGCGCGCGCATGCAGTGGACGGATATTGACGACATCGCCATCGAGTTGTTAGAGGCGCACCGGGACGTTGATCCTCTCGCCGTCAATTTCGTGGATTTGCGCAACTGGGTGCTGGCGCTGCCGGACTTCGACGATGATCCCAAGCACTGTGGCGAGAAGATTCTCGAGGCCATTCAGGCCGCCTGGATCGAAGAACGGGCCTGGTAGCTCTCCCCCCGTGTCTTGCTGATTTATAAACCGCTGATTTAAAACAAAAAGAATCTGCCCGTGAACTGGGTTTGCAGGTGAAACGGCGGCTCAAAATACGTATAATTGCGCGCTTCCCAAAGCGAGCCTGTCTGGAGATATCCCATGGCCGTAGAACGTACCCTGTCCATTATCAAGCCCGATGCTGTCGGCAAAAACATTATTGGCAAGATTTATTCGCGTTTTGAGACCAATGGCCTGCACATAGTGGCCTCCAGGATGCTGCACCTTAGCGAAAAGGTTGCCGGAGGATTTTATGCTGAACACAGGGAGCGTCCATTTTTCCCAGCCCTGATCGAGTTTATGACTTCGGGCCCTGTTGTTGTTCAGGTACTGGAAGGTGAAGGTGCCATCGGGAAAAATCGTGAACTGATGGGCGCGACCAACCCCAAAGATGCCGCCGCTGGGAGCATTCGAGCGGACTTCGCCACATCCATTGATGCCAACGCCGTACACGGTTCCGATTCCCCGGAGTCTGCTGCTCGCGAGATTGCCTATTTTTTTGCCACCAACGACATCTGCGCGCGCTAGTCCTCCGGCATCTACCAATGACCGCTACGTCCAGTATGTCCCCCCAGGCCGACCCGCGACAGGGTAGGATTAACCTGCTGGGTTTGTCCCGGGTGCAGATGGAGCTGTACTTTCTCGCTATGGGAGAAAAGAAGTTCCGGGCACAGCAGGTTCTGAAATGGATACACCACGGCGGCGTCACGCGGATCGAGGACATGTCCAATCTGGGCAGAGCACTGCAGGAGAAGTTACTGCAGGTCGCGGAGGTTCGACCCCCTGAAATTGCCAGCCAGCAGGACTCCATCGATGGCACGCGCAAGTGGGCTGTTAGGGTCGATGGCGGCAGCCTGGTTGAGACAGTGCTGATTCCCGCCGGTAATCGCGCCACTCTGTGTGTGTCGTCGCAGGTCGGTTGCAGTCTGGATTGCAGCTTCTGTTCCACCGGAAAGCAGGGCTTTCAGCGTGATTTGAGTGCTGCGGAGATCATCGGCCAGCTGTGGTTGGCGATCAAGTCCTACGATGCCTTCCAGAGCGGCAAGGGCCGTGTGGTTACCAATGTGGTGATGATGGGCATGGGTGAGCCGCTGCTGAATTTCGATAACGTGGTGGCGGCTATGGATCTCATGCTTGAGGATCTGGCTTACGGTTTGTCCAAGCGTCGGGTGACACTGAGCACATCGGGTGTCGTGCCCGCCCTGAACCGCCTGGCCGAGGTCAGCGAGGTATCCCTGGCCGTATCGCTGCATGCACCCAATGACGAATTGCGGAATCAACTGGTACCGATCAATCGCAAGTATCCAATCGCCATGTTGCTTGAAAGTTGCCGCAACTATATGGCCGCCCAAAGTGATAAAAACCGGGTGGTGACAATAGAGTACACCCTGATTGAAGGAGTTAACGATCAGTGCGAACACGCCCGCGAACTGGCCGCGCTGTTACGGGACGTACCCTGCAAGATCAATCTCATCCCCTTTAACACGTTCGCGCAGTCCGATTATCGACGGCCCAGTGGCAATGCGGTATCGCGCTTCTGGCAAGTGCTGGTCGATGCGGGCTATATTGTGACTGTCAGAACCACCCGCGGCGATGATATCGACGCCGCTTGCGGTCAACTCGTCGGCCAGGTCGTGGACCGCACTGGTCGCAGTGGACGGTACCGCGCGGCCAGTGATGCGCAGATAATTACAGTGGGGTAGGCATGCTATTCAACTTACAAACCATTATGAAGAACTCTCTATCATCGTCATCCCTGGTACTGGTATGCACTCTATTGGTTGGGTGTATTACAACTACCGAAAGTGTTTTCACCGAGGAGGCCTCGCCCCAAAAAGCCCTGGAACGGCGGGTGTCCCTGGCGCGCCAGTATATCGGTGAGGGCAACTGGGAAGCGGCCAAGCGCAATCTTAAGACGGCCGCGGAAATTGATGCCAATAACGCGGAGGTTTTCGAGGCTTTTGGCCTGGTTTACCAGAGTACCGGCGAGTACGAACTGGCGGAAGAAAACTTCAAAAAGTCTGTCAGCTTGGACAAAAAATGTTCCCGCTGCCGCAATAACTATGCTGCTTTTCTCTACAGTCAGGAGCGCTACAAAGATGCGGAAGAACAACTGGCGTACGTGGTTAAGGACACCTTGTATACCGGTCGCCCCAATGCGTTTGTGAACCTGGGCTTGTGTCAGCTTAAGTTGTTCAACACGCAGGGGGCCGAAGAGTCCTTTGTGCGGGCGCTGGCGATGGACCGGACCAATCAAATTGCCTTGTTGGAAGTCGCCCAGCTACGCTTTGAAGCACAGGATTATCCCACCGCGACCCGGTATTATGACACGTATCGAACCGTGGCGCGCCAGCAGTCAGCAGCGGGACTATTGTTGGGTATCCGTTTGGCCCAGGCTGACGGCGATCGCGATTCTGAGGCGAGCTATGCGCTGGCTCTGGGCAATCGATTTCCGGATTCAGCCGAATATCAGGCCTATAGGCGGACCGCGAAAAGTGACTGATGAGGCGGTGCAATTGGATGCCTTTACCACGCCTGGAGTGCTGTTAAGAAAGGCCAGACAAGCACAGGGCATGTCTGAACGTGAAGCGGCGGATCGCCTAAACCTGATGCCTAACTATGTTGCTATTCTGGAACGGGATGACTACAAGGCCTTGCGTAGTCCGCCCTTCGCTCGTGGCTATGTGAAAGCCTACGGGCGCCTGCTGGGTTTGGATGAACGACATCTGCTGTCTGTTTTTGATCAGGCGAATCCGGTGGTGCCGCAGCCCCAGGAAAAGCGCATAGCCACCAGACCTTTGCAATTGCAGCGCACGGGTCTTGGTGTCGTCATTAGTCTGGGTGTATTGCTGCTGCTGGTCCTGGCACTCTGGTGGTGGGAGGAAGCTCAGGGTAGGCAATCATTGACAGCATCAAGTAAAGGAGTGCCATTGCATCTGGGTGACGCAATGCGATTCACGGGAGGTGACAAATGAAAATAGAGTCTCCAATCAAGCGCCGCGTGTCCCGGCAGATATTCGTCGGTAATGTTCCCGTGGGCGGCGATGCGCCGATCAGCGTCCAAAGCATGACCAATACCAACACCTGTGACGTGGCAGCGACCGTAGCCCAGGTGCGCGCCATTGCCGATGCGGGCGCGGATATCGTAAGAATATCGGTACCGACTATGGATGCGGCTGAAGCGTTTCGACAAATTCGCGCACAGGTTACGGTACCGCTGGTGGCCGATATCCATTTTGACCACAAGATTGCACTCAAAGTGGCCGAGTACGGTGTCGATTGCCTGCGTATCAATCCGGGTAATATCGGCCGGGACAGCAAAGTTCGCGCGGTCATTGACAGCGCGCGGGACAAAGGCATACCGATCCGTATCGGGGTGAATGCCGGATCCTTGGGCAAGGACCTGCAACGCAAATACGGTGAGCCCACCCCCGAGGCGCTGGTGGAATCCGCCATGCGCCATGTCGATATACTGGACAAGTTCAACTACCCGGAATTCAAGGTCAGCGTAAAAGCCTCCGGAGTCTTTATGGCAGTGGCGGCTTACCGCCTGCTGGCGAAGCAGATAGACCAGCCCCTGCACCTGGGTATTACCGAAGCTGGTGGCCTGCGCGGTGGCACAGTGAAATCGGCGGTGGGACTGGGTATGCTGCTCATGGATGGTATCGGTGATACGCTGCGTGTCTCACTGGCGGCCGATCCGGTAGAGGAAGTAAAAGTCGGTTTCGATATATTGAAAAGCCTGCAGCTGCGCGCCAACGGGATCAACTTCATCGCCTGCCCCAGTTGCTCACGGCAAAACTTCGATGTGGTAGGTACCATGAATATCCTGGAGCAGCGCCTGGAGGATATTCGCACACCCATGGATGTGGCTGTTATTGGTTGTATCGTCAACGGACCCGGTGAAGCCAGGGAAGCAGATGTGGGACTTACCGGGGCCAGCCCCAATAATCTGATTTACGTCGCTGGGGAGCCGCATCACAAGATCAGCAATGAGGACTTTATCGATCATCTCGAAGAGGTCATTCGAAAGCGCGCCACCGAACTGGAGCAGGCGCGCGCCGCGCTGGAAGAACAATTGATCGCCAGATCGTCCACCTGATTGACGGCGTCGTAAACTGGAGCGTATGTGAGTGAAATAACCGCCATTCGGGGGATGAACGATATCCTGCCCCAGGACACACCCTGCTGGCAGTTTCTGGAGCGCACTGTGGCAGCCGTGTTGGCCACTTATGGTTATGGCGAGATTCGTCTGCCTGTGGTGGAAAAAACAGCACTGTTCAAGCGCTCAATCGGCGAGGTCACTGATATCGTCGAGAAAGAGATGTACACCTTCGAAGATCGCAATGGCGATAGCATGACATTGCGTCCGGAAGGCACCGCAGGTTGTGTGCGGGCGGCCATTCAACAGGGTATGCTCAATACACCCCGGCGCCTGTGGTACGCAGGCCCCATGTTTCGCTATGAGCGCCCGCAGAAGGGTCGGCAACGGCAATTTCACCAGACGGGGGTAGAGTCCTTCGGTGTCGCCACGCCGGACGCGGACGCGGAGCTCATATTGTTGTGTGCCAGATTGTGGCGGCAACTGGGACTGGCGCATTGTCTGCAGTTACAGCTCAACTCCATCGGCAGTGCTGCGGCGCGCAACGCCTATCGTGCGGCTTTGGTAGATTACCTGCAGGCGCATGTAGATGCCCTGGACGAGGATAGCCGGCGCCGTTTGCACAGCAATCCTCTGCGCATCCTGGACAGCAAAAACTCCGCTATCCAGGCGGTACTTGATGGCGGGCCGAGCCTGGAGGATTTTCTGGATCAGGACGCCAAGGCCGATTTCGCGCTCCTGTGTGAACTGCTGCAGGCGGGCGGCGTGGCTTACGTGATCAACAGGCGCCTTGTGCGCGGACTGGATTACTACAACAAAACGGTATTCGAGTGGGTGACCGACCGTCTCGGTGCACAAGGGACAGTTTGTGCCGGCGGTCGCTTTGACGGTCTCGTGGAGCAATTGGGCGGCAAGGCGACACCGGCCGTTGGTTGCGCCATGGGCATGGAGCGCTTGGTTCTGCTGTTAGTGGAGCAGGGTGTGATAACGGCCACGCCCACCGTTGATGTGTATGTGGTCGCTGTGGGCAGTGCAGCCCAGCGCGTGGCGCTGACGGCCACCGAACGTGTGCGCGAGGAGCAGCCCCGGCTGCGCATTGTGCAGCATACCGGCGGTGGAAGTTTTAAGAGCCAGATTAAAAAGGCCGACAGGAGCGGCGCCCGGGTTGCCCTGATCTGGGGTGATGATGAGGTGGCGGCGCACGCGGTTACGATCAAATCCCTGCGCGACGGTGAGGGTGTGCGTAGCGGGCAGCGTACTGTGCCCCTGCAGGACCTGGAAACGACATTGTGCGCAGTACTTGCGCCCTGAGATTGTGTAAGAGGAAAGAAAGCTGTGGAACAATACCGTACTGAACAGGAGCAGGTCGAAGCGCTGCGGCGTTGGTGGAACGAAAATGGCCGTTCCATTGTAGCGGCTGTGGTTATCGCCCTGGCGGCCGGCTTTGGTTGGCAGGCCTGGCAGGGCAATGAGGCACGCCAGCAGGAGCAGGCCTCGGATATGTATCAGGCACTGTTGCGCGCCATCGGCTCACAAGAGGCATCTCCCGGGTCACAGGAGGCAGTCGAATTGGCGGAGCAGCTCAAGAGCGAGTTTAGCAGCACGACCTACGCCCAGTTTGCAGCATTGCACCTGGCCGCCATGGCGGTCAGCGCGGGCAAACTGCCGGATGCGGAGCAGCAGCTGCGCTGGGTACTCGGCAAGGCCGAAAATGGCGGTGATACCGCGCTGGTGGCGCAGTTACGACTGGCGCGGGTGGTGGCTGCCACCGGTGATGCTGAACAGGCACTGACTATCCTGGGGAAAGCGGAGCCCGGTCCTTATGGCGCCTCCTATGCCGCTGTCCGTGGTGATATCTTGCTGGCTGCCGGCCGCAGGGATGAGGCGCGTGACGCCTACACCCAGGCGGTGACACTGGCTGGCGGTGGCGCAGAAGGGTTGAATCTGCCTGTATTGCAACAGAAGTTGCAAAGTCTCACGCCAGAACCTGCGCGTACCCTCGGTGCGACCCCAACGGCCACCGATGTTCCTGTCGACACTACCGTCGACACTACTATCGACGCTCCAGAGGAATAAGACCATGCGGCAACTATCGCGATACCTGTTCGCATTCACCATGGTGCTCAGCCTGGCCGGTTGCAGCACGATTTCAGGCTGGTTCGAGTCCGATGACGATGAAGCGACGGCACCGGCGGAACTGGCGGAGATCGAGGATACGGTCAACATCGAGGAGCTGTGGTCGGTTGGAGTCGGCAATGGCCAGGGTGAAGGCTTCTACCGATTGCGACCCGTGATCAGCGGTGACACCATTTATGTGGCCTCCACCGATGGCGAAGTCGCCGCACTGGACCGCATTCGCGGCAAGACCCTGTGGGAAACCGATGTTGAAACCGCGTTGTCGGGCGGTGTCGGTGTGTATGAAGGTGCCCTGTTTTTAGGCAGCAGTGATGGCTCTGTGCTGAAATTGGACGCCAGTTCCGGCGAGCGTCTATGGGCGACGCCACTGCGCGCGGAGATACTGTCACCGCCCCAGGGCAACGGCAAGGTGGTGGTTGCCCAGACCTACGATGGCAAGTTACACGGTCTTGACTTCGAGACCGGGGCCATTCTCTGGACCTATGACAGCAATGTCCCGGTGTTGACCGTGCGCGGTACCAGTACACCGATATTGCACAATGACAAGGTCTACGCAGGCTTCGCCAATGGCCGGGTACTGGCCTTTGATGCGCAGACCGGTGCCATTGTGTGGGAAGTGCGCGTGGCGATCTCCCAGGGACGCTCGGAAATCGAACGCATTGTCGATATTGACGGCACCATGGAACTGGCGGGGAGTGAACTCTATGCCGCCAGTTACCAGGGCAGCGTCGTAGCCATCGAGGTGGACAATGGCCGCAAGCTATGGCAGCAGAAAGTGTCTTCGTACTCGGGTGTCTCCCAGGGTTTCGGTAACGTCTATGTCGCTGACGAAGACGGCACACTCACGGCCTATCAGCGCACCGGCGAGGGTGTGCGCTGGATCCAGGCTGACCTGGCTTACCGTGAATTGTCGCGACCGACTCCGGTGGGCAGTTATGTTGCAGTAGCCGATTTTGAGGGGTACGTGCATGTGTTGTCGCAGGTCGATGGTGAATTTGTCGGGCGGGTGAGGGTCGATGACGAGGGCGCGCGCGCCGACATGGTGAGCGAGGGCAACGTTCTATACGTGTTTGGCAACAGCGGTGAACTGGTCGCGTATGAGATTACTGCGCAAGAATAATGATACCGGTGATCGCCCTGGTTGGGCGCCCTAATGTTGGCAAATCCACCCTGTTCAACCAGTTGACGCGCAGCAGGGATGCTCTGGTAGCCGATTTTCCGGGTCTGACCCGGGATCGAAAATACGGTGAGTCCAGGATAGGCAGTCGCCCCTTTGTCGTGATCGACACCGGTGGCATTACCGGTGAGGAAGAAGGGGTCGATTCATCCATGGCGCAACAGGCGCTCACCGCTATCGACGAAGCGGATGTCGTGCTGTTCATTGT
>Ga0163150_10005825_pt1 | contig 15483 bp, 12 predicted proteins | sample OliLakLV19P2IB_FD_148628 | JGI IMG/M metagenome (GOLD analysis project Ga0163150, IMG submission 148628) | Freshwater microbial mat bacterial communities from Lake Vanda, McMurdo Dry Valleys, Antarctica - Oligotrophic Lake LV.19.P2.IB | ecosystem: Environmental > Aquatic > Freshwater > Lake >...
CTCCTCCCCATGCCTCCCTACGCCCGCGGGACGGTCGGCTTATGGGCGCTCGTCGCCGAGAACCCCGCCGGCGCGCCGCTCCCGCCTGGGCGTACCTACAACGTCCGCATGGACGTCGCGTGGAAGTCGTCGCCGTGGGGCGCGCCCGGGGCGGGGGCGCCGACGAGCGTCCCCGTGTCCGACGGCACCGGGCAGGGGACCGCCGTCTTCAAGGGGCCCGGCGGGGCCGTGCCCCCGGGGCTCAGGAAGCCCAGCGACCTCGCCGTGTCGGTCGTCTACACGCCGGGTGGCGGTACCGCGCCTCCGAACCGGGGTCTCGTGCTGCTCGGGATCGGCGTCGAGATCGCCGTCGTCGAGGGCGGCTACGCGCTCCTCACGCGGGAGGGCATGGAGGCGTCGGAGGCCTGGCGGACCAGTCACGCCCAGCCCGTCGAACGCTTCGCGGCACTCGACGCGTGGGAGATGGAGGTCACGAAAGCCGTCGCCGACACGATCGAGGCGACCGAGTCGTGGGCCCTCGAATTGAACCCCGGCGTCTCCGAGTTCGACGCACTCGAGGTCGCCGAAACGTGGGACCTCCTGCTCATCCCCTGACCCATTCGTCCCGTACAATCCCCTTGTTCTTCGCGCGCCCGACTCCAGCCGGACGAGCGAGAGGAGGCTTCGATGCCCTCTCCCCTCGGCTGGATGATCTCGTCTCTTCGCCCTCGTCGCGCCCACGAGCGCCCCATGGCCCTCAGCGCCGTGTGGGACCTCGCGCTCCTCGGACCTGACGGTCAGGTGAAGACCCGGCGGCGGTTCAAGAACCTGATCGTCAACGCGGGACTCGATCGCGCGAAGGACCGTCTCTTCAATCCCGCGACCGTCGCGCCGCTGTTCGGTTACGTCGCGATTGGGACCGGCGCCCTCGCCGAGACACCGGTCGACGTCGCGCTCGGGACCGAGGCCGCGCGCGCCGCCGTCGCGTACACGTCCGGCGGCACGGGCGTCTGCACCGTGGACCACACGTTCCCGGCTGGCATAGGCACGGGTGCCATCACCGAGGTCGGGCTGTTCGACGACCCCGCCGCGGGGAACATGTTCAACCGCAAGACCTTCCCCGCGATCAACAAGACGGCCGGCGACGCGCTGAAGGCCTCCTGCACGATCACGCTGGTCGCGGCCTGACCCCGTGGCCTACGCGGTCTTCAACGACGGGGCGACCGACGGCCGGGAGCCGTGGGTGGACTACGAGTTCACGGACGAGCCGTTCGTCGAGGTCCTGGAGGAGAAGGGCCCCGGCCGGACGGAGCGCGTCGAGGTGTTCGCGTGCTCTCGGCGCCACTACCGCTGGCCCGCGGGGCTCACGGAGGTGCAGCGCGTGGCGTGGGAGGCATTCCTCTTGGCGCGCGGACACCTGCGGGACGCCTTCCTGATCGAGGACCCCCGGGACCCGGTGCGCGAGCTCGTGGCGCTCGAGCCTGCCGTCGGGGACGGGGCGCGGGTCGTGTTCTCGCTTCCCACGGCCGAGGCGAGCCCCGACTACCGCTGGTACCCGAAGCAGGGAACCGTCGTCGGCTACGTGAACGGCGTCACGGCCGCGCTCGCGAGCGTGGACACCGACGCCCGGACGGTCACGTTTGCGGCAGCGCCGGGCGTCGGGGCGGCGGTGACGGCGACCTACAGGGGGCTTCGGCTCGTGCGCCTCGCCGAGCCGTCGACCTTCCAGGGTGTGACGAAGCGGTACGGGCAGTATGAGCTGACGATCGAGGAGGTGATACGGGACTGAGCCAATCCCCGGTAGATTCACGGGCCCCGCCGATGGAGCCACCGGTGCCGCCTATCGATCCCCGCGTTCTGGACACGCACAAGCAGCTGTTCGATCTCTCGTGCATCCCCGCCGGCGTGGAGTTGGTGCTCAAGTTCCTTGGGAAGCTGGACCCCTCCGAGCATCCGGAGCAAGGAGCGTGGGGGAACAAGCGGGATGGGTCATTCAATGACTATCACGGGAAGGTCCTTCGCGGTGTGCACTTCGCAATGGAGTTCACCCATCCGCGGAGTCCGGACTTCCCGCTTAGCGACCTATTCACCCGCATCTCCGAGGAGTTGCGCGCCGGCCGGTTCGTGGTCATCTCACTTAGGAGCGGCGGCGGGTGGCACATCTTCGTCGTCGTCGAGGAGCGTCCTGACGGTGAGTTCATAGCTGTCTCAAAGGCCGGCGACCAGACGATCGGCACGGAGCACGTGCGAGAGATTGTCACCAAGATGAAAGGGACCGACATACTGACGTATACGACGACGTAGGCTGTGCCCCCACGCTGGTGTAGCCTAACGTCAGCGCCCCAGTCTTCAGGGCTGCCTCACTCCAGCGGGCCACCCCTCCGCTCGGAGGCTCTCATGCGCCCGATGGTCATCGTGTTCGCGATCTTCCTGCTCTGGTGACTGCGCACGATAGGCCCTACTCTAGTAGCGACGCTGTACCGAGAACGCGCTCCCAGTCCTCGACATCGTACTCGGCTACATCCCAGTGTCCCGTGCTGGGTCGCCCGGTATTCTTCGTGACTATGAACGTATCCAGTCGCACTGCGCCAAGACCGCGCAACTCCGCAGGACCGGTCTCGCTGGCAGCTCTGGCAACGTGCTCTGCATATGCCTGAGACCACTTTCCGTATGGGGTTTGAAATATGTGTCGGTAAGCCCACGAATAGGTGCAGATTTGTCCATTCCCGTCGTGTGCCTGATTGATCAACCACGCGAGTAACTCCCGCGCACGCTGCTTTTGCTCAACACTGACTCTTCCGCGGCCCTTAGTGGCGACGATCACAGGCACCGCGGCAAGTGCGCGGTCCAGTCGTTCTCTTAACCCGACTTCGATGACCGGCACGATCATCTGTCCTTCGCGAAGTGTCTGTGATTCGTCCACCCAGAGCTCCTGGCCAACGCGTTGAATGCCGCGACCGGTGACGCCTCCATGGGCTGCTGCGGCAAGCACTGCGCCGACTGCTGCGTCGTTCTGGTCGTCGGTGGGAAGGCTTGGCAGTGCTCGTACGCCCAGGACCTCGAGCATCAGCTTCCGTGCGAGGCGACCCGCTTCACGGCGCTTCCTGGGTAGACAGCGACCTGCCAATCGCATCCAGATGTCGCCTGGGTAGATCTCAAAAACTCCAGACGAGTAGTCCAGAGGGCTAACAGAAATGCCAGCGCCAGCCAACGTCGAGAACAGATCGAGCGAGCTCCAAAGGTACTTTGCGTAGGGGCGGTCGGAAGAGGGGCGAGTATCGGGGGTCTTACCTGCCGCACCCGTCAGGCGCTCACATGTACGTAGTGACTGGCCTGGCGTTGCCAAGCCCTGCGGTCCGTCGATCATCGTTGTGCGTGCTGTTCGCAGTTCCTGCACCACGGCATCAGCGATAAGGGGGGCAGGCCCCGGCGTCCATTCCCATTGCCAGAACCGCGCCGTCAGATCCTCACCGAGGCCACAAACATCGATGGGCTTACACGCGTGGGCATAGCGATCGGTCAGATCGGAGCCGATGTACGGCGGGACGCTCCCAGTCCTTGTCGTCTTCAATCGAGGCCTCCAGCCAACCACGGGATGCGTCGCGCGGTCGAGATGACGTGTGAGGAGCTCATGCGCAGGTGGCTCGCCTCACGCGCGCTCGTCGAGAGCGGGCAGTGCCCTAACAATCTTCATCGTTTCTAGACTGACGCGTACGATTCGCTTTGCCAAGTCCAGAATGTATCGCGGCTGCTTGTGCTCCCTGGTCCAGTCGTTAGGGTCGTTGGGGATGCCGCTGTCCCTGTCCCGGGACACCTGGTAGCGGTCCATGATCCACTCGATGGCAGACCTGCCGTTGACCACGTAGTCGTAAGCCTCCAGGGGGATCCCGCGAAGCGCCACGTGAGAATTGACGTGAATCGTAGACCTATCAATCTCCTTGCCGCGCCGGCCGAACGTCATCTTCTGCACGGTAAATCGCGCATCTTGGTCGAGTCCTAGGTCAGGGGACTCTTCGCCGAGGTCATACGGCGCGACCGTCTCGTAGTCGAGGTGCCAACGAGCCAGGTCGCGCCCCGCTTGGCTGAACCGCCTGAAGTCGACTGCTGCTTGCGTCAACGGCAACCTCGGTAGCATACGCTTCAGGTCGGCGCTGAATCGGTTGCGGTACTCGGGTGAGTGCACTACACCGTAGACGTAGTAGAAGATGTCCTCCTTGGTGACGGCCTGGCCGTACGCGCCGCGGAACCTGGCGAGGGCCGCGTCAGAAATGGCCGATCGCCGTCGATATCCGCGGACGACTTCCACATCCCCATCCAGCAGGCCGCCGCTCTCGTCGCTAGGCTCATACCAGTAGAGCGGGAAGCTCTGTCCGGTGTCATGCATGTGCAGGTTGGGGATGCAGTTTGCGACAAGCGCAGAGAATCCCTTAGATGCGCCAACGCCAGTAATGGCGATCACGATGTTCTCATGCTTAGGGGTGGGAAAGAGGCTGGGCATCTTGTAGACCATCTCATTCAGGCGCCGGTCGAAGTAGAGCCACTGTTTCGTGAACGGTCGATACATGCTCACGACGACGGCCCGATCGGTGAACTCCAAGTTCTTCCCGCGAATTGCGTCAGCCTTCAGGGATCGTGTCCAACTGATCCGCTTCGGATCCATGTCCACAACCGATCCGATGTCCGGCCAGTCCGACTTAGGCAGGTGGCGGCAGGCCTTCTGGTACTTGGACAGCTCCGCCGTGTAGGTGGCGATGAGTGCCTGCACATTCGCACGGAGCTTGCGACTGGACATGTTGTACGTCCAGGCGTCTCTGTTCGTTACCACGCCCAATGAGTAGGTATCGAAGACTGTCTCCGCGCGCTCATCGTCTTTGCTACCAAGCGGCAGGAATGCGTCGAACGCGGGATCGCGTTGGTTGATCCAATCGTTGGACGCATTTGGGTGCAGTGTGGTCCATTGTTGCGCAGCGGACAGTCCGCCGATGCTGCCAATCGCCTTCACCTTTGCCAACTTCTCTTCGCGGCTCAAGTAGTCGCCAATGTCGTGGTAGAAGAGCCGGCACGGGCCTCTCTTTGCCGCGTTCTTTACTAGCAGCGTGATCGCGACAGGCGTCCTCGTCCCAGCGCCAAATACGCTTCCTGCCTCCATGCGCCTTTGCTCGCCTTGCGTGCGGGCGTTCCCTCGCAGATTGAGAACGTGGATGGATGAGAACTCGTCCGCGAGGCATCCTCGGAGGCCGTCCATGTTGTTTGCGTCGATGAAGGAGCCGTTCGTGACGAACCCGATGACGCCACGATTAGCGATTCGGTCGCTCGCCCATCGAATGGCTCGAACGTAACTGTCGTAGAGGTTCTTCACCAGCTTCGATGTCGATCGCTCTGCGTAGGTGGATCGAATGCGCTGGTCCAGGTGCTGGTACGCCAGGTTCTTGTTGTTGTCGTTCTCGCTATCCTGCTGGGCCGAGTAGGGAGGATTCGCGATCACGACACGAATCGGGCTGCTCTTCTGGCGCACAACCCGCTTGTTGTTCTCAGGGAACGCATGCTCTTCGAGCTCCCCCCGTGGCTCGTACAGCTGGAACGTGTCGGTCAGGACGATACCGTCGAACGGGACGTAGGCGTCCTGCACGTCGGCTCCCCTTAGCCCGTGAAACGCCTCTTCGATGTTGATTGCAGCAATGTAGTACGCCAGGAGTACGATCTCGTTGGCGTGGAGCTCCTTGCGGTACTTGCGTTCGAGGTCGCTCTGCGTCACCAATCCGCTCTGAATTAGCCTCACAATGAACGTGCCCGTCCCAGTGAACGGATCGATGACGTGGACATCCTCGCTGCCAAGACTGGACTGGAACTCCTCGCGCAGCGCCTCTTCGACGCTGCGCACGATGAAGTCGACGACCTCGACCGGCGTGTACACGATGCCCAATCGCTCTGCCATGCGTGGGAACGCGGCCCGGAAGAACCTATCGTACAGCTCCACCACCACGCGCTGACGTCCCTCGGCGTTGTCGATGCCGGCCGCTCGCGTGCGTACGCTCTCGTAGAATTTCGCGAGGGAGGCTGTTTCCTTCTCCAGTGCCTCGTCCTGGAGCACGTCGAGCATCTTCTGCATCGCCTGGGAAACTGGATTACTCTTCGTGAAAGCGTAACCCTCGAACAAGGCGTCGAACACGGGCCGCGTGATGAGGTGCTGCGACAGCATCTCGATGGCGTCGTCGCGCGTGACCGACGGGTTCAGGTTATGCTGCAGGCCCGCCAGGAAGTCGTCGAACGCACTTGCTTGCTTCCGATTCTTGCCCTCCAGAATGGCCGTAAAGGGGCCTACGCTTAGTTCAGGCCGCGCTTTCGATGGGCGTCCGGGGACCCGCGCGCCCCACGATGCGCCAATACTCGGGTGGCTTGTTGGTGACGGCGCAGGAAAGCGCGCGCTGGAACAGCAGCGTCCTCGACTTCGCGTGACGGCGGTTGAAGCGGAACTCGAACTCGTCGAGGTACGCGGGCAGGTGCTTGGCCCGAACCGCTCCCTGGTAGGTCCCGAGGAGTACGCGATGTAGGAGCGAGAAGACGCGGTGGACAGCGGGGAGGACTTGGTGGGCGTCGAGTCCGCTCCTGTTGATGTTGATCGGGTAGTGCTCCATCCCTGCGACCGTCTTCCCCTCGTAGCTGGCCCAGCCGTCGGTCAGCACGCTGGATCCCGGCGCGACGGTCGATTGAACGAACGTCGTGAGCGTCTCCTTGCTGGCGTCCTCGATCTGACGCAACTTCGCTCTGCCAAAGCCCTTGTCGTCGAGATCGATCTCGACGGCCGCCGCGACGAGTGACTTGGTGCGGGCGCCTCGACCCGGCACGCCGGGCTCCACGCCGCCTTCGTAGGTCTCGTCGATCTCCACGATCCCCGAGAGGAGTTCCGTGGCTCGCCCGCCCAGGCAACGGCGGATCTTGTGCAGCCACGTCCACGCCGTCGCCTCACGCATCGCGAGCTGCCGGCCGAGTTCCATGGCCGAGATCCCCTGCTTGCTCGACACGAAGAGAAAGATCGCGGCGAACCACGACCGCAACGGCTTGTGGGTCTTGTGGAAGAGCGTGCCCGACGTCAACGACACCTGGTGCCCGCAGGACGAGCACTCGTCGAGCCGCCGGGCCTCCAGGTACCAGGCTTTCGTCCCCGCGCAGCGGGAACAGACGAACCCGGTGGGGTAGCGCCATCGACGAAGCATCTCGGCACAGCTCGCCTCTGTGGAGAAGCGCTCGAGGAAGCCGGGGAGATCGGACGGCAAGGTGTCGTCGCGGGGCAAGGCGGCCGTCAGGTTCATGCGATGGGCTCCAGGGAACTACATACTACAGCCTAACTCCGACACCGGAGCTGAGCGTAGGCCCCTTTGGCCGTAATGCGAGTAACGTGCCGCTCTGCGATGACTGCCACGTCGCTGGCCCACGTCTCCCAGTAGCGCCGGTCGCCGCACTTGAGGACGATTCGTCCGTAGATCGCATCTCGCCACTCATCCAAGTGGGGGAACGCGAGTGCCCCTTGTACGTCACGAAGTCTCGGCTCCCCCTCGGAGACGGCATCGCCGCCCGCTTCGCGGCCGCCCACGCCGATGACTTGAATGCTGTCCGGTCGGGACTCGTTTAGTTCCAAGTGGTTAATCGTGGCGTTGAACCGGTCGTCGTGGGCGCGCAGTGCTTGGAGCACCTGCCAGACGACCTTGTACTTTTCGTTGTCCCGGAGAGCCTCCTCGGGCCGCACATCAGCCGGTATGCCCACAGGAAGCACGATGTACCCGTAGCGCTTGCCTTCGGCGCGGCGCATGACGCGACCCACGCTTTGCACCACGTCGATGACGGAGTTGCGTGGATTCAGGAACAGCACGGCGTCAAGCGCGGGGACGTCCACTCCTTCAGAGAGACACCTAGCGTTGGACAGAATTCGGCATGTGTTGGGATCCGCCTCGGCCTTAAGCCAGTCGAGCCGGGCACCGCGGCGTAGCGCGTCGAACGTGCCGTCGACATGGTCCAGTTCGCAGTGGAGGAGCCCGTAAGCCTCGGGCCTGAGCTCCCGGTAGGCGGCCTCGATCTGCCGGAATTTCTCGACGAACGCCTGCGAGTCCTTGATCGATCGAGAGAACGCGACAGCCCGCCGCATGGGCGCAGGATCGGCTGCCGCTTCATGAGACTCTGCCGTCTCCGTGTCGAAGCGCTTCGCGAGACCATTCCAGCATCCGGTGATTTTCACGGCATCGTCGAGGCGAAGTTCGTTACCCCCGTCCGCGATCTGGCGTTGGAAGGTCTTCGAAACGTACTTCTCGTCAACCGCGAGGACCAGCACCTTGTAGTCGGATAGGAGGTTCTTCCCGACGGCCTCGCCGAATCCGAGGCGGTGCAGCTCCTCGCCGAATAGTGTCGAGTCGTCCATGGAGCAGAGTTCGGCGTCGGCCTCCCGGGCCTTTCCCTTCGCCTCGTCACCATAGATGCGCGGCGTCGCGGTCATGTAGAGCCGCTTCTTGCCTTTGAGGAACTTCGCATCGTGGACCTTGACGAAGTGGCTCTCGTCCTCCCCGCTCAGTGTGACTCCGGTGGTTCGGTGCGCCTCGTCGCAGATGATCAAGTCGAAGTCCGGCAGGCCTGCCTTCTGAGCCTTGGACACCGCGTCGATGGACTGATAGGTAGAGAACACGGCTGTCATGCGCCGCCTCTCCTTCCCGCGTCCCGACTGGTTGTGAACGGCCTCGAACTGTGCGACAAGCTGCTTGGCGGAGGTCGTTGCGGGGAACGCGAGATCCCACAGTGTGATGTCGCCTGTGTCGTCGCCACCGCGCACGCGCGACTTCCCAATGCTCACGTCCGAGCAGACTGCCAGGCTGTGGAACGGTCGCTGCGCCTCTGCCGTCCACTCGCGCAGGCTTTGCGAGAGGAGAGACAGAGATGGCACGAGGAAGAGGACATGGCCTTCGGGTGCGAGTTGTTCGGCGATGCGCAGTGCAGTGAAGGTTTTCCCTGTCCCGCAGGCCATTATCAGCTTGCCGCGATCCGCCTGGCGGAGCCCCTTCACGACATCGGCCAGCGCGCTCTCCTGGTGCGGTCGTATTGACTTCTTCGCCCGCCGAACGAGCGACTGTGGGCGGCGCGGGTCGAATCGCGACCAGTCGATGGGGCTGGCCTCCAAGTCGTGGACGCTGATCCGGGTCACCGGCTTGGACTGTTGGAGTGCGTCCACCGCGTTCTTTCCCCACTGGTCCGTCGTGGAGACGATCATGCACGTAGTGAACGGCGCGCGGCCAGCCGCTGTGAAGAACGAGTCGATGTCCTCCTTCGAGAGCGTGTGCTCGGGCAAGTAGAACTTGCACTGGATAGCGCAGTAGTCACCGGTAGCGCGTTCCTGCGCCACGAGGTCGATGCCGACGTCACCGACCTTGCCCTTGCCGGGCCACTCGTTCCACATCCATACGCTTGAGAACCTCTCGGCGTGGATGGGATCTAGCTCCAGGAATCGGAGGACCAGCCGTTCGAATCGGTCGCCCAAGTCTCGATTCGATCTCGCCGCCTCTCGGAAGTAGCCCAGGACGCCCTGAAGAGGACTGGCGGCATCGCGTGCTTGGGGGGACGGGGGATCCTGGTTCGGCGACTTCATCTAGAGTCGGGCTCCTAAGAGTCAGGCGGCGGCCCCGCCGATCATGCCGCGGAGGACGAAGAACTAGGCACCCGAACCCAGCGACGTGGTGGGCCGTGGGTCTCAGGCCTGTCTGACGGCGGCCGCGACAGCGTCCGCCGCGTCACGGAGCCGACCGTCGTCCGTGTGGAGGTACCGCAGCGTGACCACGCTCCCGGGCCGGTGGCCGAGGATCCGCCCGATCGTGGCCACGTCCGTCCCCGCCGCCGCCAGCAGCGTCGCCGCCGTATGCCGGAGCTGGTGCCACCCGCTGTGGGGGACCTCGGCGCGGTCCATGAGGCGGTGGAGCGCGTGGTAGAGCGACGAGTCGTCGTCGGGGATCCCCCGGCAGACCCTGCCGGACCGCTGGCGGTGGCGGTCCAGGACGTCGCGCAGGGGGGCCGAGATCGGGAGCCGGAGCCGTGTCCCCGTCTTGTGGCGGGGGCGGGCGATCAGGCCGGCCTCGAGGTCGACCTCCTTCCAGGTGATCGCCCGCAGGTCGGCGCGGGAGAGGCCCGCGAACAGGGCGAGCGCGACGGGGACCTCGAGGTAGTGCCCGTGGGCTGCGTCGAGCAGGCGACGGCACTGCTCCGCGGAGAGCGCCTCGCGGTGCTCGAGCGGCCGAGCGCGGGGGGGCTTGAAGTCGCCCACGAAGTCTCCGCAGGCGAACCCGACGGCCTGGCACCACGCGATGAACCTCCGGTAGACCCCGAGCGCCCCGCGGACTCGGGACGTCCCCCAGCCCCGCTCGGCGAGCAGCGTCTCCAGCATCCCGCGGGACCACTTCGCCATCGGGCGGTCGGACCACTCGGCCAAGAGCGGCTGCATCTTGTCGGCGGCGTGGTCGACCGTCCCCTGGCGGCGGCCCGAGACCGTGAGGTGCTTCAAGAACGCCTCGACCGCCTTCTTGGGGGTCGTGACCACCGGTGCGCCCCGCCGGGAGCCGCCGCGCCCCGCGTGCTCGGCGGCGAGTTGGAACTGCGCCTCCTTCTCGGTGATGGGGCCCAGCGACCGGGAGCGGACGACGCCGTCTCGGCCGCCCTCCCGCCACTCGAGGGACCAGGTCGTGACGCCGGTGGATCGTTCGATGCGAGAGCGCAGCCAGGCCATGGGGAGACCTCCGCAGGACGCCCGGAATGTACCTCCGGCGTCCGACGGGAAATGCCTCAACTCGTGCTGCTACATGGGGTTACGAGCCCGTTTCGAGATCGGGCGTCGAACGGGCGCGGATCGGGCGTCGATCGGGAACGTGGGCTCGCCAACTCCAGCACATGTGCTGGGACGGAGCGCTCCCTACGATTTGCGCGCGTCAGAGCGCGAAAACGGGAAACGCCGTAAACCACGCCCCAATGGGGGTTTGCGTGCGAAGTAAGTGGCGGGAGTGGCGGGACTCGAACCCGTGACCTCCGGCTTGACAGGCCGATCCGATGAATCCGATGTAAGAGGCGCGGAGTACGCAGGTTACGTCGATTCGTTGCCCCCCGGTGCTGCTGTCCGGACTTCCCGATAAACCCCCGATCAGCGCCCATTTGCGGAGGCGTGCTGGAGTCCCGTGCTGGGACGATGGAGATCCCTACGCCGGTGGAGTGTCCCCCGCGCCCCCTACCCTTGGGCGTCCGAATGGGGGCGTGGAACGGCTCGTCCGTCCCGCGCCCGCCGTCGCGGACGTCCTCGGTCGCGCGGAGCGCGTCGCTCGGGGAGACACATCGTGGTGGCCACGGACGCCGCTGCGGGGCTCGCGCCCGCGTGGCACTGCGACCGCCCGCGGGCAGCCGAGTCCGGATGCCCGCTCCGCGGATCTCGGAGCGCAGGCCCATGGCACTTGTCGACCACGAACAGCTGACCCGCGGGTTCTTCCGTGGCGTGAATTCCACTGCGCTTTGCCAGCGCTTCTTCGGCACCTTCGGTGTCTGGGAGGGGATGGGGCTCGACGAGGAAAGTCGACCAGAGCAGATCTACGCCGCGTGGAGCAAGCTTGACCGGAAGGTCCACCGAGAACTCGACGAGGCGATCCGCCGAGTCAACGACCTGGGACGCGAGAAGGCCCGGTGGGCGATGCTCTACCGGGCGAGGGACCGCGGGGTGGCGAACTGGGACACGCTCACGCCCCAGAAGCTGGCGATGACTCTCTTCATCGAGCACCGCCAAGACTTCGAGGAGGTCTACTCGCACTACACGATCGAGAAGACCGAGCGCCTCGACATCCTGATCGGTCGCCGACCGGTGCCATGCGAACCCTCCGCCGAAGTGCTCGGCCGATTCAAGAGGGAGCTGGCGGTCGTGCTGAAGCGGAACGCGCACGGCGACCGGCTGCAGGTCGACCCCGGTGCGCCGCACCCGAAGAAGTGGATGGTCGCTGTCCCGCACGAGACGCAGCCGAGGACGCACCTCGAATTCAACGAGAACGACGAGATCACTCAGAAGGACATTCGACCGATCTACGAGATGGTCCTGATCTACTACCACGGCACCGGTGTGCTGAAGGTCAAGGCGGGGCGCGGGAAGAGGAAGTCGCACGACGTCGCTGCCTGCTTCGCCACGCAAGTACTGGGGCAGGATGCGCTGCACTTCCGTCATTGCGACGTCGTCGACTTTAACGCGCTCCGCGATTCCAACTTCTCGTTCGCGCCTGCACCAGAGGATCACTTCAAGTGGGCTCGTCCGACCCGAGTGAAGTTCCGGAAGCGGGCCACACCCGAGGCGAGCTGGGACGTGCAGTACAAGGACGACGCTGACGGCGGAAAGAGCGTGCTTGAGTACCTCGCGTCACAGGGGATCGCGCTGCGGGAGATCGATGTGGAGCGCATGACTCTGCGGTTCATGTTCACGCGAAGCAGCCGAGACTTTCGAGACGTCACGCTCACTGCCCCTGACGACTGCACCCTCGACGACACGCCCGTCGACCGTTTCATCGAGCGGACGCTCGTTCGGTGGCGTCTGCTCGACCCCAAGGCGAAGGAGCGCTTGTCTCGTGTTGGACCGAGTTGACCGCCGGTTCTCGGCACTCGTTCCCGGGGACGAGATTGCGCGCCTCCCGCCTCACCTGGTCCGAGAGCTCACGAGTAGACGGATCCTCGTCGGGGATGCGACCATCTCGACGATACCCAGGTGCGTGTGCGACGAGTGGGACCAGGACTGCGTCGTGGACGTCGATTTGTCGACTGGCGAACCGCGGGGGCTTTGTCGGGTTTACGGGCGTCCGGTCGCGGTCACGATCGACCAGACTCGACGATACCGCTTCGACGTTGCCGCGTGGGCGAGATGGCTGCGGCTGAAGAATAGGCTGGGGGGGCCGGGCCCCGCACTGGGAGATGGTGCGATGTTCGTCGGCAGCGGCACGATCTGCGGGCGCGACTTCGGTCTGCTGGTTGTCGCTCCTGGTTGCGAGCGGGCCAGCGACGTGATCGTGCCCGATGGCTCGAGGCAGGACGGCCGTGTACTCGTCGCACTTCTCCTAGGCGAACCAGTCGACGGCTTCGATGCCGGCCCAACGCTATCGCGCGCAGAGCTGGACCCGGACATGGGAACTCTCAACCAGGCTTCCCTCGAGCGCGCGGTGCTTGGGGCGTCCGTTCGGTCCGTGCAGTCCGCCCTGACGTACATGATGTTCTGCCGCGAGAGTCCATCGGGCCGCCGCATCGATGAGGCCGAGTACGCGAGGGTGACAGCGCCCGCCGTGCGCGACACGTTTGACCTGTTCATCGACGTCCCGGCGTGTGCGGTGTGGCGTAGGGGGCGCCGGCACGATGAGGTGCTCGACGCGCAGGGACGATCCAGGAAGAAGACCCTCGGACCGACATCCGTCGGTCTGCTCGCGGACTACGCAAAGCGCCCGGAGCGCCCAATGAAGCCGAAGGAGACGCCGACGTATCGGACCTCCTCGATCACTGAACGCAGCGCCGCCACCCAACTCGCAGAGGTTCGTCGATCGGTGCGCGGAGCCGCCTTCCTTCGGCCTGGCGCACGATCGAACACGTACGGCGCGCTGCCCTACATTTTCACGCCGCGCGGCCTGAGCTGGTGTGTCTTGGACCGGCCAGCTGACTAGCGGATCGAAGCCAGAACGGTGGTCGCCCGCGCGCTCCGTGTGTAACTCCTTGCCGCTGTTGGGCTTGCGACCTCGGATTTCCTGCGCCAGCCTGTTCTGAGGCGACACCGCAGCCTGTTCGCGCAACTGATCGTCTTGGGGTGCCCAGGCAGCGCCAGTACCCGACAGACGATGCGCTCCTTTCAGCGGGGGAGTCGTGCGCCCTCGTTCATGTGTCGCGGTCAAGGTGGGACGGGTATGCCCGCCGCCACCCGGCGCTCATCCGTGGCCGCCGCATCGTCCGCGCGAACCCGAACGGGAAGGGCGTCGCCCGCTGGCTCAAGTCTGCCCTGATTGAGCACATGCACGACGAGCTCAAGCGCGACCGCGCGCCCGAGCCCGTCGCCCTCGCCTCCGACGAAGCGGAGGCGTCGTGATTTGGCGCCCATGGCTTCCACGCGGCCCACCAGCGTGACGCCGCGAGGCGGCACTCCCCACAGTTCTTTCGCAGGCCGGGGCCCTGTTGCTCGGTGAACCGAGCGCCTGGGACGGCAACGACAGGCAAACCCCGGTCTGCACCTCTCCTCCCTTCGTCCCTGTATCCACCGACCCCTCACTCCAGCGAGGTACTGCCCGTGATCGACTGCTCCATCCTGCTCTTCGGCATCAGCTGCTTCATCCTCGGCCTCCTTGTGGCCAGCTTTGAACGCGGACCCGTTGGATGCGCCCGCGACCGCGGGCCAGGCCGCCCGCGATGAACCCGATGCGGCCAATGCCGTGTTCCGCGCACCGGCTCTCCCTGCCTCGTGGCGCGGGCAGCCGCGCTGCACGCGCTGCGGCCGGTGGGTTTCGTCGCCAGGCGGCGCCGGCTTCGGCGACGGCAAGACGTTTTGTGACCCCTGCGCGCTGCACCTCGACTTCGAGCGCGGCGATGGGAGCGCCCGATGAGTTCCAACGACGTCACCGCCCGCCGCGTCGAGCTCGCGCTCGCTGCCCATGCCCGGGGCTGGGTGTTGACCCCGCTCCACGGCAAGGAGGCCTACCTCCCCGGTTGGCAGAAGCGTCCGCCGCCGAGCCGCGACGACGTCGAGGCGTGGGCGACCGCGGGCAACGTCGGCGTGCGCACCGGCCGGGTCTCCGGCATCCTCATCGTGGACGTGGACGTGCACCGTGGCGGGTCGATCCCTTCGTGGGCTGAGGCGGCGCCGCGCGTGCGGACAGGCCGCGGCTGTGCGCATTGCTACTTCGCCTGGCCCGCGGAGCCCATCCCGAACTCCAAGGACCGGGTAGCCCCGGGCGTCGAGATCCTCGGGGACGGGAAGCAGGCCGTCTACGCGGGCGGCGTCCACTCGGAGACCGGTGTGATCTACGCCTGGGAGATCGAGCCCGGGGCCGAGCTCCCGCCGTTCCCGGCCGATGTCGCCGCGACGCTGCGGGCGCCGAAAGCGCCGAAGGCCGAGCGCCCGGCGCTGCGCGTCCTACCCACCGTGGATCTCGGTCTCAGCGCGTACGGCCGTCGCGCGATCGGCGACGAACTCGGCAGGGTTCGTAGTGCGCCCGAAGGGCGGCGCAACGACGAACTGAACGTTGCGGCCTTCAATCTGGGGCAACTCCACGCCGGGGGCGAGATCCCCGAGGTTCAGGACGACCTGCTGGCGGCCGCGCTCGAGGTGGGCCTACCCGAGGGCGAGGCCGAGAAGACGATCCGTAAGCGTTCAGGGGGTGTAGTTGGGTGTTCGCGCGACCGATCCACTAACGCATGGCCAGTGCAGCAGATTGCCCGAACTGCGCGACTCTGCGTGCTGAGTTGAAAAGTTTGCGCGTCGAGCTTGCG
>Ga0163150_10005826_pt1 | contig 15483 bp, 18 predicted proteins | sample OliLakLV19P2IB_FD_148628 | JGI IMG/M metagenome (GOLD analysis project Ga0163150, IMG submission 148628) | Freshwater microbial mat bacterial communities from Lake Vanda, McMurdo Dry Valleys, Antarctica - Oligotrophic Lake LV.19.P2.IB | ecosystem: Environmental > Aquatic > Freshwater > Lake >...
CTCGTATACAAGGCTGGCGAGGCCGGTCTGAAAGGTCTCGACCGCTACACGCGTATCGCTAAAGACCTCATCCCGCAGTCTTTGAACCCTGGTCGCATTTACCGCGACTACATCCCACCTGCCATTAGTCGTAATGCGTTCCTTCAAAGCATCGGAGGCACGATGAAGACGTACTATGGGGACGTTGGCGATGAGTTCCTTAAACTCTATGAGAAGGCGGGACAGGCTGCTGCTGTCGACATCGGAAAGTACATGCTGAAGTATGTAGAGGCAGGTCTCATGAAGGCACCGGCGTTCGCTGGCCGTCTCGTGAAGGACGTGAAGTACGTTGGTGACGACCCATCGTTCTACCGTGAAGCCGACAAGATTCTCCGTGGCGAGGGAATGTATGCGAACCCTGCGGTGCAACAGCAGGCTATTCAGGCTGATGAGCGCCTCATGCTCATGGACATCACACGCAGGAATATCGGCGCGATGGCTCAGCGTGATGCGGGTGTGTCTCTCCTTGACCCGGACAAGTACCTTCCGAAGAACACTCCGGTGGTAGACCTGAAGGTTGGCGCGCGCGAGCGTGTAGCTAACTCTGTTGATGAGGCTGAACAGCTCGCTATTTATCGTACGAACAGTGAGATTGTGAGTGATATGGTTGAGGCGGCATTCGATGCTGGGCGAGGAAGTAAGACGTTGCTCGAGACCTATCGTATGTACTACGACTATACCGATGTAGTCACTAAGGGAGGGCGCGTTGGTCTCACGAACAATCGGTTCCTTCAGGATATGGTGCGTAGGGGAATTGCTGGCTCTATCGAGGAGGCGAAGGGAAAGATTCTTCAGGACATGCAGTTCCGTCGGGCATCGCTCACTCCGCGTGCTTCTTCGCTGGATTATGCACGAGAAGTAAACCTTCCGTGGTATGACCCGAATCCTGCACGTACGCTTCCCGTCTATGTCAGTGACTCCCTTATGCGCCTCAACTACATCAAGAACTTCGGCCGCAACGATGAGGTAATTAAGGCTATGCTTTCGCGCATCAACAATGGAGAGAAACGCGGCTCTCTTGCTACTGCCGAGGACTTCTCAACTATGGTGAATCTCGTTACCGGGCAGATTGCTAAGAAGCCTGGGGAAGAGGGAATCTCTGCTTGGATTCGTGCTGTTAACGTGTTCAAGCTCTCGACCGCTGCAATCGTGCAGGTTGGTCAGCATCTCAACACGCTACTCTCTTCGGACTTCAAGTCTCTTGGGGTTGGTCTCAAGAACGTATTTACCGACGAGGGCATGCGCGAAGTTATCGAATCGGGTGCGATGACCAACGCTTTCATGCGCGAGATGCACGCCTACAATTCAGGAGGTGGCACGAAAGTCGCTGACAAGTTTCTCACGGCGGTGGGTATGACGCACACTGACCTCTTCAACCGTGCAGTGTCGGCTCTCGCTGCGAAGAAGTATGCGCAGAACGAGTTTTCTATGCTGCTCAAGCGCCTCGGTGTCGAGGAAGCAGACGAGCGTACTGCCAGTGAGGTGGCGGGCTGGCTCCGTGAGAAGGAGAAGTTCGGTGAGGCTGTTACTGAGGAGGGCATGCAGATTCAGCGCAAGATTGCTGAGGACTGGAACCGAGAGTTCCCCGGTTCAAACGTCTCACTTCACGCTGGCGACATCAAGACTGCGAAGAAAACTTTGAAGTCCCTGGATGGTGAGTATTCAAAAAACATCGGTACTCTTCAGAAGACAAAGAAGGATTTACAGAACGAACTGCTCGCTGCGACTGACGACTACACCGCAGAAGATGTGGCTAGTATGGTTGAGCGTGTGCGTATTCTTCGCCAGCAGCTCAAGGAGGTCAAACCCAAAACTGCTGATGCTCCTGCTGCCCCGAGCGAGGAGGCTATCGCCACCGCTTCCATAGATGACTTTGATGCGGCGATTGTTGCTGGTCTCAAACTCCGTGAAGAGAAGCTCGGTTCCATCATCAACCACCTCGAGGACGCAATTGAGGATGCAAAGGCTACACCGCTCGTTGAGGAGGCACAGGCCGTCACTGGTCAGCGTCGTACGACCCGTCGAGTACCTGAGACTCCCGAGGAAAAAGCAGCTCGTGTCAACAACGACATCGAGGCTATCGACAGCGAAATCCTGCGCCTCACGAACGAACAGGCAGACAAGACTCGTCTTCTCGACGGTATGGTAGATGCGTACGACATCGCAGAGCGCAAGCTAGGGTCTCAGTTTCCTGGTGCTGCGAAATACGATGCGCGAATCGCAGAGCGAAAGACCACACAGACCGCAGCCTTCGAGGAGGTAGAAGGTAAAAAGCGTTTCCGTTCCGTATCGAATCCTGAAATGCTCCGTCTCAAGGAACTTGGCATCGACGTTGAGGAGGCAGTCGCTCGTGGGTACCTCGACCGCGATGACTTCCTAACTGCGGGATACAATATGGCGAAGAACACCCAGTTCCTCTCTCGTCCGGTAGATTTGCCTGGGTTCGCACAGTCCCCGTGGGGTAAGGTCGTTATTCAGTTCCGTACCTTCGTACTCCAGCAGGGTCAGTTCCTCAAGAAGACCATCGTGGATGACCTCTCAGGCAAGGGTGACTTCAAGCGCGGCATGAGAAACCTGGTTATTCTCGGTACGGTATTCCCTATGACGGGTGAAGTAATCGCTGACGTACGGTCTCTCGTCACGGGACGCAATCGTCCAACTGAGTTCTGGGATAGATACTTCGATAACATCACCTCAGTTGGTGGTACGGCACTTGCCTTCGATGCGTTCAAGAGCGCAGAGCAGGGACGCTTCCTCAACTTCATGGCGGGGCCAGGTCTCGGTGAGTTCGCACGATTTGCTGAGAACAGTGCTCGTGGTGTGGCATCAGCTGTAACAGGTTATGAGGGTGGCCTCAACAGCTCAGCTCGCGGATTCGTACGTCAGGGTCTTGGTATGGCAGGTTTGTCAGCAGTCACGAACCGTGTCGACTGGCTCAAGTCGGCATCTCAGAACGAGGGTGAGAGTGCCGCGGAGATGATGTCCCGAATCCTCGACCTCTAGTTTTCAACACCATTTGACTTGCGGCGCGGTATAGTACCTGTATGTCGACGCAAGACACAATTGCTCCGGTCTCTGATGCAGCACCAGTAGTGGAATCTAACCCCTCCGCTACCCCTGCACCAGCCACCCCAGCGACGGACGTTACGACTCCGGCCAATCCGCAAGGAGAGGAAACTGTAACAGTGAAGAAGTCTGATTGGGACAGAACACAGGGGCGACAGTCTTATCTCGATAAGAAGGAAGCCGCTATAACCAGACGTGAGCAAGCGCTCGCACGAGGGGAAGTGTTCAGTTTCAAACAGCCGGTTGTCCCAGCACAGACAGTATCTCCATCCCCGGCGGGTGATGATGACATTACTGTCTCCACTGCGGAAGACCGAAAGGCTGAGCGTGGCCTCATCGCCTTGGCGTTGAAGCCTGAATATCGGGATGTGCTTGACGCAGACCCGACGTTCCGCGACATGCTCACCAAAGCTCCCTTGTCTATTCTCCCTCTTTACGCTGCGGATTCCGTAGATGCTGAAGATGCGGTGCAACAGATAACCGAGTACCTGGACGATAAGAAAAGCAAGCTCACGCCTGCTGCTCCAGTCGCTCCAGTCGTTCCTGTCAAGGTTGTGGCTCCGTCCACAGTACAGACAGGGGCACCTTCGTTCGGCGAACAGGTCGCTACTGAAGGCTTGCAGGACAAAGCGTACACAGAAGCCGTTGCCTCAGGCACGGTCAAGGGTATCGCCGAAGGACTCAAGCATCGCTTCAGTCAGTCTGCTCGCCGGTAAGAAGGTTTTATCCGGCTAATCATACATTTCTATGGCACTAGCAGCAGCCGCCGGTCTTGCGTCCTTCGACCAGTCCGGCCAATACATCGACCTCTCGAACGAGCTGAGCGCGATTATTCGCGCTGACAATACAGCGTTCTTGAGCCGTGTCGGGATGAACGGTGTCGCAACACAGGTGGAGCACTCCTGGATGGAGGACGCTCTCAACCCGTGGACGGCAACGTGTGCTGAAGCACTCGATAACTCTGAGACTACGCTCGACGTGGCCTCAGGTCATGGAGCACGCTTCAAGGTTGGTACGCTCTTCACTCTCAACGTAGCAGGCTTCACGGAAGTGATGCAGGTTACTGCGATTTCGAGTGATGCGCTCACCATTGTTCGTGGTTATGGTTCCACCTCAGCTCAGGCTGGTACGGCGGGAACCGCTGATGTGATTCAGATAATCTCACACCCGGCTCAGGAGTCGCAAGACCCACCTGCTGACGAATCTCGTAATCGCTCGAAAGTGTCGAACTACACGCAGATTTTCCAGCGTGGTATCCAGGTTTCACACACGCTCCGCAGCATCAACCTTGCTGGTGTGAACGATGAGTACGCCTATCAGGTGGCTCGTCGTCTCCAGGAGCTTGAGCGTGAACTCGACACTGCGATTATTCGTGGTATCAAGTCCGCTGACACTGGCTCCGACACGTCGATTCGTTCGATGGGCGGTATCCTTGAGTTCGCTTCGCAGTCTAACGGCAACGTCACTACGACTACTGAGGCGCTCTCGATGGATGTCATCAACGCTATGGCTGAGCAGGTATGGAACGATGGTGGTACTCCCAACTTCGTCCTCGTATCTGGTACAGGCAAGCGCACCATCTCGACCTTCGACCAGGCATATCGTCGTGCCGACTACAACAGCAACACTGCTGGCTACGTGGTCGAGCGCATTATCACCGACATGGGCTTCGTCCTCGATGTTATCGTTGACCCAGCTATGCCGACTGACACGATTGTCATTGGAGACCTCGGTCTCATCAACGTTGTACCGCTTCAGAACGATGCGATGCGCGCTGAAGACCTTGCAAAGACTGGACGTTCGTACAAGGGTCAGGTAACTGGTCAGTACACCGTCGAGTTCCGCAACGCAAAGGAGGCATTTGCGTACCACAACAGCCTGACCTAAGGGTTGAGGTAGTTGTGGGAACCCTCATCGGTTCATTCTGGTACTCATTACGATGGGTACCGGGGTTGAACCGGAGAGGCTTATCAGCCAAATAAGAACATACTCTTATGGCAGCAGAAACCGTCGAACAGAAAATAAATCCGGCTGCTGACCCGCTTCGCGGTGGTCGCAACGTCATGGGTAAGAACTTCTACAAGGAAGTCTCACTCACAGCAGCAGAAATGCTTGCGTTGCGCGCTACTCCGAAGACGCTGGTCGCCGCTCCGGGTGCAGGTCGTGTGCTTGAGTTCGTAAGTGCAGTCTTCATCTACGATTACGTCGCGGTCTTCACTGAGACCGCAGACAACATCGCTATCCGCGAGACAGATGGTTCGGGCACAGTCGTGTCGCTCACGCTTGAGACTACTGGACTCTTGGACGCTACCGCAGACAAGATGTCCACCATCAAGCCACTCGCTACCGATGTACTCGCGCTCGCCAACAAGCCCCTCGTGCTTCACAACACAGGTGATGGTGAGTTCGGTGGTACAGGTTCCCCTTGTCGCGTTAAAATCACGTACAAGGTGCACGCTACAGGTCTTTAATTTCTTAGCTTATGTACGTCAAGAAACTAACCGCTGACAACGACGACATCGACGTAAGCGCCTATGCGTCACTCTGCGGTGCTGTCTTGGTGGCAGCGGCAGCAGATGCCTCCGTCATCATCTACGATGGTGCAACGGTCGCGGGCGGCACTGACATCATGAAGCTCGCAGCAGTGATTGGAACAACCGTTTCTCCGAATCTCGGCGGAAAGCAGATTCCTCTCAAGGCGGGTGCTTCAGTCGATATTACTGGCGCAGGAGCAGTCCTGTATCTTTACTTCGACTAGATATGGCCTATTCCCTGAAGGTCAAAGGTGCGAAGCGCGACACTGTTCTTGCAGATGGAGTAGACTTCATCGAAGTCGAGTTCAGTGTTCTCAACGGCAAGAAGGCTGTGGAAACGCGCAAGCAAGGATTCCCTCTGGGGACTTCTGAAAAGAAAATCTCGGATACGCTTCAGCGGTATCTCGACCAGTATGTAACCGAGCGGGAAGCCGCTGAAGTACAAGCTGAACGTGAGGCTGAACTCGTTGTGGCCGATGAAACCATTATTAGCGTGCATGATATTGAACTCAACCATGAAGAATCTACTCCGAAGCGTAAGGGCTAAGGTCGAGATTGAGGATAACGTCGAGTACGAGCTTCGTGATGCCTCTGGCAATCGCAAGCTCCTTTTCTCAGACGGGAGTCTCAACAAACTTCTTCTCCGTGCGGTACGTTCGGTCTACAACCCGTACACCGCAGAAGGATTCTTGAAGCGCTCAAATGTCCTCGAGAACCTTCTCACTGACCTCTCACTCTACGGAGTTCGTATCGGTGGGGTCACTGGTTCCTGGGGCTACACAGCGCTTTCCGCGAACCTTGTACCGACTGTCGGCAAAGCACTTGCAGCCGGTCGACACGGTGCTTCAGGTGCTCCTGCGGCCGTCGGATGGACGGCTATCGGTCTCGGGGCTGTTGCTGCCGCTGCTGGCGACACAGCTCTCGGTTCCGAGATTGCATCGGGTGGTGGTACTCGCGCAGCGAACACCCCGTCTCTCGTTACCACGAACGTTACGAACGATACTGCACAGTACGTCAACACGTTCACCTTCTCTGCTGGCTTCGCTATCACTGAGGCTGGACTGTTCAACGCTTCTTCGGCAGGAACACTCGCAGCCCGACAGGTCTTCTCTGCAATCAACGTCGTCTCCGGCGACACGTTGCAGATTACCTGGAAGGTCTCATTCGCCTAATCCGCTTAGGCTTTCGCTCTGTCCCTAATGGGGGCGGCGACGAGAGCCGAAGCCTTACCAAGATAATCACTAACGCATGGCACGATACAAAATCTTCAACGGCCCACTGCCCACGACTGCTGCTCAGGCGGTAGTGACCACAGGTACGGCTATCAAAACCCTTCTTCAGCTCAAGCCCTTTAACCGCGTCAAGATTACGGCGTGGGGTATCTCATTTGATGGTTCCGCAGCCGCAACCCCTATTAAGGTAGAACTTCTTGAGACGGGTACAGTGTTCGCAACCGTGACGGCATCAGTCGATGCTGACTGCGTGAAGCTAGAAGGCACTGACCAAGCAGCCGCTTCAGTCGCGGGTCTCACAATGGGTACAGCAGCGACCGGCTACACCGCAACGGCGGAAGGTACAATCACAACGACACGCGTATTTGATGCTCAGCTCGTCGCTCCAACGAACCAGTACATCTATCAGTTCCCGCTTGGACAGGAACCGTGCTTGGTTATTGGAAACGCGACGCGCGTCCGTGTTACCGCAGCCGCAGCAGTCAACGCCTATACCTGGATTGAGGTAGAGATATAGGACAGGGGTTAATACCTACGCGATAGAATTTTAGTATGGCTATCCTAAACAACATCTAGTATGGCTACAGTACAAGCACTGGTAGTAGCAGGGGGAGGTTCGGGTGGAGGAAACGGTGCAGGAAACGGTGGAGGTGGAGCTGGTGGTTTAAAATATAACGCAGCTTTTGTCGTAACTCCTCAGGCATATTCAATAACTGTGGGAGCAGGAGGTGTTTGGACATCTGGACAAACTGGAGGAGATGGTAATAATTCTGTTTTTGGTACCATTACATCAACAGCAGGAGGTGGAGGTGCTTCAGAGCTTTCAAGTGGAGATGGAAAAGTAGGAGGTTCAGGTGGAGGTGGAGCATACAATGGTAATGGAGGTGCTGGAACGGGTAGCGAAGGAAAAGCTGGAGGAAATGGTTCAAATACAGCTTCTGGACTCCCTGGAGGTGGAGGAGGAGGAGCAGGTGCTGTTGGAGCAAACGCGTCAGGAGGTTCAACTGCTGGTAATGGAGGTGGTGGAACAGCTAACTCTATATCAGGTTCGTCAGTAACTTATGCAGGAGGTGGAGGCGGCTCTATAAGGAATAATGGTACAGCAGGTACAGGAGGTACTGGAGGAGGAGGTGCTGGTGCGAATTCAGCAGGTACAGCAGGTACAGCAGGTACAGCAAACACAGGTGGAGGAGGAGGTGCTGGTACGGATGACGGAACAGGAGGAACTGGTGGTTCAGGTATCGTCATAATCGCCTACAAAACAGACGGCTCAGACGGTGTGTCTACTGCTTCAACTGGTGGGACTATCACAACTTCTGGCGCAAACACAATTCATACCTTCACATCCAGTGGCACATTCACAATGGTAGCAGTAGTTACATCCAACAACACGCGCAGACAGAGGACATCTATGGCTCCAAGGAGAGCTTCTTTCTTCTAATATGGCACGACACGGACGAACATTCCCCATACGAGCACGCTTCAAGCGGGTACTTCGGTATCCACAGGCGTTCAGCTATGCTCCGACCGACTCGTTGACCATTACTGAACTAATCAGCACCAGGTCAGTCGGTCGTGTTTTCTCTGATGCACTCACGATGGCGGAGAACTTTACACCAGTTCGCATCCTGGTATCTACCCTCACCGATACACTCACGATGGCAGACTCCATCCTGAAAGCGGTCGGTCGTACCTTGTCTGATGCACTGACCATGAGCGATGGTATGACCACCATCGCTACGATGTCGCGTACCTTTACCGACGCACTTACAATGACCGACACGATTCTAAAGGCAATCGGTCGGACGTTTGGTGAGAGCATCACAATGGCGGACAGCCTCGTACGGAGCATCGGAAAAACACTAGCTGACTCAATGACGATGACCGACACGTTTATACGGGATGCTGCTCGTGCCTTCTCAGACACTCTTACCATAACCGCGACGTTCATATCAGCCAGAGCAAAGACGTTCATTGAGACCATAACGATGGGGGATAGCCTCATTGCGGGTTTCCTGAATTATGTACGCCGTACCCCATTCATAGGAGGCAGTAAATCCAGTGCTGGGGGACAGACGGGGAAAAGAACTGATATTGGTTCAACAGGAACCAGATACGAGTAGCGTACAATATATCCATGATTTACTCAGAACTCATCGACGAACTTCGTACCGAGGCAGGAGACCTTGAGAAGACGGTTGCAGTTACTTGGACGGCCGACGGTACCACCAAGGTACTCTTGATGCCACTCCTTACATTCCCTGTGGTGGAATCTTCTTACACGATAAAGCGTAACGGGGTTGCGATAATAGAGACCACCGACTTCGCCATCAACCGCGAGACGGGTCGTATCGACCTGGTTGCTACCCCAACCAACGGGGACATCTTCGAGTTTATCGGACAGCGTGCGGCACTCACCGATGCAGCATGGCTCATAATCATAAAAGACCAGATGCGCACGATGGGTGAGAACTTTTGGAAGGAGGTCACGGACATCACGACGTACACCTCAACAGCGAATATGAAGAGCCTGAGTCTCGCAGGTGCAGGATGGATAGACATCTATGGTCTCGGCTTCTACTCGTCCTCAAGCGTCGACCGCTCCGGTGTATCGAACTGGCGCTACAGCCAAGACGAGTCGAAGCTGTACTTTGGTGCATATGATGAGTTCACACAGACAGGTAAGGCTATCTACGTTCGTGGTATCAAGCGCTACACCCTACCGACAGTGGTTGGTGACACTGTTGATGTGCAAGACCGCTTCCTCACGGTGCTCAAGTTGGGCGCGCTCGCAGCCTATTACCGATACAAGATTCGGGAGAACATCGAGACCCTCGGCAAGATTACGCAGGAGACCACACGCACAAGCATGCAGGAACTCATCATGCTCATCGACCGCTACGATAGGTGGTACGAGCGTGAGGTCACACGCCTGAAGCCTGCGAAGCCAGCACGTTTCATTCCGACTCGGGTTCCTGGTAAGCCGCTTCCATAGCTATGGCAATAACGACGAAAGGCAAGTTCAACGTCGCACTGGATGGTCAGGGTTTCATCCTTCAGGGAGTACCTGACCGCCCCGCGTATGTCAGTGCACAGGCCCCTGTGTACGGTACTCGCTTTGCGTCCGGTGACCGAGACTACAATGACCTCTCACAGTGGTGGTACCTCATTCAGACTGACTGGTCGGGTGGTTTCAAGAACACAGTATCGTTTGAGGATGACGCGAAGTTCTACTACAGTTCAAACATAGATGCGCGCACAAAGCCAGGTAGCATGCGCCTGGAAAAGTCACTGGCACTCACACGCGATAATGATGTGAGCGGAAACGATGAGGTAATACAGGTTATGGCGCTTACTTGGGGCACATCTGCATCTACAATAGATGTATATGCCTCTAGTTCAAGTCTGAAAAACCTCTCGAGTGGTTTTGGGTTGTACTCATCAGGTGAAGGTACGACACACCACTACCACATTCATCGTGGGTACATATGGAACATAGGCTCCGTTGTTGCGTATAGCCAATCAACCAGTTCAATTACACCAACGGCCGCAACGAGTAACATCAACACGGTTATTGACGGTTCTATCGACGAAGCCGGTGCGGGAGTTTCGGTGGGCAACACCCTCTACGTATTTGGTATCTCTACGACGAACAATATTTTCTGTGTGAAGACCGCGGTTGCTGCACCCACCACCTCAGGTGAATGGACTCTTGTGTTCGAGATTCCTATTGGGAACAATCTTGGTGCGTCTGTCGTTGGTGCTTCGGTACTCGGTAGTGAGATTGTTTTCTTGGTAGAAGGCTCGCCGAGCTGGAACCTCCACTCAATGAACATCGCTACAGGAATCGTAACGCCACTTAAAGATTTTGATAACGCTGACCAGATTGGTATTTACTACCGCGGCGCGAAATACATCGTAAAGAGTCCTTGGGGTACACTTCTCGTAACAGTCATCACTGAAAACAGTACGGGATTTGGGTCGGTATGGGAATACAATGGAACTAGCTTAACGAAGGTATACGAAATCGACGAAGCCAAGAGCGAGTTTACACCAACCTCGTACGAGGCAGTCGCTTTCCTCAGGGGTGGGTGTACTGTCTTCGGAGACTACGCGTACTGGGGAAACCTTGTGTACAACGGTGAGTACTTCTTTAATTTCGTGAAGACAATAGACGATGACCTCTTATATCCGACAACCGTACTCGGGCATGACGGAGAGAAGTTGTATCTAGCCGATACTGAGGTGGTATCTTCTGACGACCAGACTCAGATTTATGAATACAATCCAATTGGTACTGCGTATAAGACGAGCGGATTCCTCGTGCTCGGTCAACACGACAAACTCCAGTCCGTTGACAAACTGCTCCATAATGTGAACTTGGGATTCCGTCCATTACTTACGGGCGAAGAAATCGAAATCTACTACAGCGAACTACCGGCCCCTACCCCGGCGATTGCTAGCTGGACACTACTCGGTGAAGCGACCTACACTGCGGACGGCGGTACCGTCACCTTCAAGGTGCTGCCCTTTCCTGAGGGAATAAACCCAAAGAAGGTGTGGTTCCGTATTCAGCTCAAGGGCGGGGGCACCACTACCCCGACGCTCACTGACTTCACGCTTGAGTACCTCCCTATCCCTGACTATCGTCGTCAGTGGGTACTGAATCTCAATGTTGGTGACGAACTCTATCGGCTCGATGGCTCGAACGAGACCCGAACTGGAAGGGAGATGGCAGGATTCCTTGAGAACCTATGGCTTAAAAAAGAGGTATTTGATTATCAAGACATCGAGTATGCGACAACGTTGCTGAATGGGTCACTCACGGCAATAGCAACGACCATTACGGTAGATGACACGAGTGATTTTCCTGAGTACGGGAGGCTCGTCATAGGGTCTGAGGAGGTCTTCTACACAGGCAAGACCACAAAGACCTTCACAGGCTGTATACGCGCCCGTCAGGGCACTGTAGCGGCCTCTCACGCTGATAACCTAGCGGTATCCGCAGGTCTCTTCAAGGCAATCATAACGAATTACCAGCGTACGATACCTATCCTTCAAAAAGATAAGGAGATTGAGTCCGTGATTCAGCTCTCTCTAAGGGAGACGGGAACGTAATCAACAGGTCTTTACTTTCCACAAGGTATACTTTTGATATGGGAATGGCACGACTCCAAAACGACAAACAGGAAGCCAGAGAGCCAGGTTTTGTCAGAAAGCTCATCGCGACCTTCGGGCTGCGAGCAAAGCACCTGACCAAGAACTGGTCGGCGCTCTTTAGCTTCACTGTCGGACTTGCTGCATCCACCTTCGTACTTGAGGCAGCGAGGGTGGATGTACCAATTTACTGGTACGTGCTTGTTCTTGGTGTCACCGCGGGTGCGGTGGCTATCGAGATTATATACACCCTCAGAGATGGCAAATGAAACTCGTCAAGAACAAGATGAACGGTTCCGGCTCCAGTCATACTTTGACGAGCGGTACCTTCAAATCAAGGATGCGGCAATCGACCGTCTCCTTGTCCGTGGCTTTGCGGGCCTTGTTCTCACGTCCTTCATCGTCGCCTTTATAGCATTAGTACTCAAGTAGTTATGAAACACGCTGAGAAAACCATCATCATCGGGGTACTCGTGACGGGGTGGTTTTTTCTACTTGCTCTCGCATACATGATGTTCGCACCGATGAAGGTTCTTGTGGTCAACAACTACGATAAGCAGAATCCTCTGCACGTGAACACTAAAGTGCTCCTTCCTGGAGAGACGCTCAAGTATCACCTGGATTATTGCAAGTACATAGACATACGTCCTACCGTAACGCGCACTCTTGTAGATGGTCAGGTTATCACCCTCGCTGACATCCCATCAACGAATCTTCCTAAGGGCTGCGGGGTCACACTTATGAGTGATGTCACCATTCCGCTTACGCTGAACCCTGGTGAATACTATTTGGACGTGACTGCTGAATACGATGTCAATTTATTCCGCACCGAACGCGTGCAATACCGTACTGAATACTTCAAGGTGGGAATACTGCCTGAGCTTGAGAGGGAAGTACAGACTATAGACCGTGACGGAAAGACCATCGTCGTTCCGGCGTATCTTGCGACGGCAAGTACCACGGAGACCCCAGTCACGAACTTAAATATTGCGAACAATCCGGGCACTACCCGCAGTGACGGCTGCTCGAAAAAGGACAAGACACCCGAACCTGAGCAGGCTAAACAAGAAAGAACACTATTAGAGAAACTGCTCGCAGCCTTCGGTCTTTAGGTTATCCACAGTCAGTAGGGTTTTTGCCTGCCCATGTCTGTTGCATACTATACTATAGGAAGTATGCTATGGCGAAACTGAAACCTAACGAGATACTAGAGATTCTCTCCCGCTACCAAAATGGCGAGGGGACAACCATCCTCGGTCTCACGTTTGGTGTCGACCACAGCACCATCTATTACTACATCAAGAAGCACGCAATCGTTAGAGAAGTTACATTCCCCTTCACCCGAATAGACCCCTACGAGCGAGCACAATTACGAATGAACCGACCTAGGGAAGTACGAGATAAACGCCCTAAGAATCCACCTCCTGTGTGCGAGGCACCCCTAAAGCCCTACCATCTAGCCATCCTAGAGGAGAAGGTATGCCACGGGAAGTCATACGCCCAGTATGTAGCGGAAACAAAGGAACGGGAGCGCCGTGCCCGTTTTCCACAGCTCTACAAAAAAACCTCTACCGCTGACGTATAATGTAGGGGTATGAACCTAATATCAATTACATTTCTCGCGTTCCTTAATGAGCGTGTTGTCGAGTACTTCTTTGGGAAGATTAAGGTGCTAAAACCTGTCCTTCTCTACGTCTCGGCACTCACAGGTATCGCACTCGCGTTCGCTTACCAGGCATCTATCTTCAGTGCACTCGACCTCGGTATCGCTTCGGCATACCTGTGGGTCGACTGGCTGGTGACAGGTATCGTAATCGGAGGTGGGTCGAACTACCTCAATACCATTCTCGAGTTCGTAAAGAACTCCGGCAAGGCTAAGAAGGCGGAGGCTGAAGCAATCACCGCGAGTGTAGAGGCAGGGTATCCTGCTCCTCTCGGCTAACGACTTATTAAACACATCGCGCCACGCGCGGTAGTATGGGTTTTGTTGTTTGCTATCGCCCTCATAGTTCTTCTCTATCCTGCATCGGTAATCGCTGAGGATGGAACGAATCTCGACCCAACACCTATAAGGTTGATGGCTCTCGAGGCAAAGGGTGGGGTCTCCATGACCTCCCCCAAGGAACAAAAAACGGTATCTGAGCCTGTTGCACCCGCATCCGTGCGCTTGCAAGCGAGTGTCTCAGCCTTCACGTCGTCTGTCGAGGAGACAGATGACACGCCGAACATCACGGCCTCAGGTACGCATGTACATTCCAAGACGGCAGCTTGCCCAACGCGGTATCCCTTCGGGACGCGGATACGGGTAGCCGGTAAGGAGTACATCTGCGAGGACAGGATGAACGCGCGCTACCGTGAAGGGAATTACTTTGACCTTTGGATGTCCGACCGCTCATCCGCCATCCAGTGGGGACGCAGGACAGTCGAGGTTGAGGTGCTGGCGAAGAAGTAGCATAAGGAAAAGCCCCAGCGTTATGCCGGGGCTTTTTCTATTCACTCGGTACTAGACCGTGTGGTTCCCTGCCCAACCCTGACCAGGAGCAGCGCTTACGCGGTCTACACCTGAGTGTGGGGACATGACACCTGCGGTGTTCTCGCCGGTCTTTGAAGATGCTGCGTCAATGACACCCTCATCCTCCACAGTTTCATCCTTCTTCTCACTGTCCTCGTCACCAAGGAGAGTCTCTAGCTCAGCCTTAGTTTCGTCATCAGAGTACTTAGTACCCTTCTCATCGAGGCTCTTCTTCAGTTCATCTTTCGTTGCCATAGTAATTATGGTTAGGCTTATATCTCACCGTTGCAACGGAGAGTTCAAGGCCGCGACTGCCTATCACATCTCCATCCTGCAATTATAGGGTACCGAACATGAAGCTCTGTTGAAAAAGAACAACCAAGACAAGGCATCCGGCCAACCAGATAAAGAACCATTTGATTATGATTTCCTCCATATCCCCATTCTCGCACCGGCACTACCATACAATGGGGAAAGAAAGGAGGGTCAATCATGACCGAACAGCCGTCGCTCTTTACATGCCCCGTGTGCGACAAGCCGATTCCTGACGACCAGACATACGTTTCAGGCAACACTCGTCTCTGCTCGTTCATCTGCCTGGTTATGAAGGAGCACCCTATCGCTTCCATTTATGACCGCAATTACCCGAAGGAGACACGTAGATGAGACTGCTCTGCCCACGCTGTGATGCAGTTATCTCAGGGAACGAGTGCTCGTGCGGGTTTCGCTACCAGCGACGCACGCACCAGCAGGAACTCCCGCTCGAAAAGCTGAAACCACGAGGCAACGGCGCACTCTACGAAGGGCATCCTCTTCTTCTCCGAGGAGTAAGGCCCTGGCCCGGAAAGGCAGGTGATTCAATCAAACAGCGGCACTAGACCGCGACAACAAACTAACCCCCACTGTTATGGTGGGGGTCGCTTATCTACCTATAAGAGTGCGT
>Ga0163150_10005827_pt1 | contig 15482 bp, 15 predicted proteins | sample OliLakLV19P2IB_FD_148628 | JGI IMG/M metagenome (GOLD analysis project Ga0163150, IMG submission 148628) | Freshwater microbial mat bacterial communities from Lake Vanda, McMurdo Dry Valleys, Antarctica - Oligotrophic Lake LV.19.P2.IB | ecosystem: Environmental > Aquatic > Freshwater > Lake >...
TGTCCATCGCCGGGAGGTCCGGGCCGTCTTGCCCGTAGCCGGAGATCGCGACGTAGACGAGTCGGGGGTTGAGCGCGCGGAGATCGTCGTAGCCGAGCCCGAACTTCGCGGTCCCGCCCGGGCGGGCGTTCTCGACGACGATGTCGGACTGTTCCGCGATCTTGCGCAAGAGCCGCTGACCGTCGGGATGGGTGATGTCGATCGCGACGCTCCGTTTGCCGCGCGCCCGCTTGAGAAACGGCATCGCGATCGCCCCGTCGACGTACTCGGTCGTCGCACCACCGTCCGGGTGCGCGAGGGGCGCGAGCCGCCGACTCCTCGTCGGTTCCGGCGGTTCGACCGCAATCACCTCGGCGCCGAGCGACGCGAGAAAGAACGTGCACATCGGCCCCGACACGAACCGGCTGAGGTCGAGGACGCGTATCCCGTCGAGCGCGCCACTCACTGTTACACGCCCTCCTGCAACTGCCGGCGCAACACGAACTTCTGGACCTTCCCGCTCGCCGTACGCGGGAAGTCGACAACCGTGCGCACCTCTTCGGGCCACTTCTGCCGCGCGAGGCCGGCGCCTTCGAGGTGAGCGCGCACCGCGCCGAGGTCGGGAGCGGTGGCGTCGAGTTGCATGCGGAGGAACGCACACGCGTGCTCACCGAGGCGTTCGTCGGGCGCCGCGACGACCGCGACCTCGGCGACACCCGGCAGCCGGATCAGTTGCTCCTCGATTTCGGCGGCGCTCACGTTCTCGCCGCCCCGGATGATGATGTCCTTCTTGCGATCGGTGATGGTCATGTAACCGTCGCCGTCGAGCACGCCGATGTCGCCGGTCATGAACCACCCGTCGGCACTGAACGCGGCGGCAGTCTCCGCGGCGTCGGTGTAGCCGACGAACTGATCCGGGCCCCTCGACCAGATCTCTCCGGGTTCACCGCCCTCGACGTCGTTCCCGTCGTCGTCGACGAGGCGCATCTCGACACCGGGTAACGGACTCCCGTCGGTCGCAACGCGCTTGTCGTGCGCCGTCTCGGGATAGCTGCCCGTGATCGACGGGTGCTCGGTCGACCCGTAGCTGCGCGCGGTCTCGATGCCGAGTGCCGCGCAGCGCTCCCCCACCGCGGCGGGAACGGCCGAGCCACCGAGCCCGATGAACGGCATCAACTTCGCGTGCCGGTCAGGGTCGAAATCGGGATGGTCGAGCAGACTCGTGAGGAAAAACGTCGAACCCTGCCCGGCAGACAAACCCTCGTCGAGCATCGCCTCGAGGACGCGTCCGGGATCCCATACGTCGATGAGGTGGATCTCGGCGCGCCGGAACACCGGGATGAGCAGGGCTGCGAGCATGCCGATGCCGTGCCCGACGGGCGCGCCGATGATGACCGCCGGGCCGCCGCGGGAGTCCTGCATGGCGCTGAGCTGATGAATTTCCGCGTTGATCGTGCGGTGCGAATGCACGACACCCTTTGGGTTCGACGTCGTGCCCGACGTGTACGCGATGAGGGCCGGCGAACGCGCGTCGACGGTGGCAACCGTGTCGAGCGACCCGGCGTTCGTGAGGTCGTCGAACGCGAGCAGATCGCGTCCGCCGCGGTCGCCGACGACCGCGACCCATTCGAGATCGGGCAACTCCCGGAGGCCGTCGAGGTTGGCGAGGAAGTCCTGGTGGCCGAAGTGGTCGGCGGTGACGAGCGCCTTCACCCGCGTCTTGCGCAGGATGTAGTCGACCTCTTTCGGCCCGTAGAAGTGCACGATGGGCACGATGACCGCGCCGAGGTACGTCGCCGCGTAGAACGTGGCCGCCGCCTCGAGCCAGTTCGGCAGCTGGAACGCAACGGCGTCGCCTCGCTCTACCCCCCGCGCCCGCATGCCCGCCGCGACGCGCCGGGCGAGGGCGTCGACGTCGCCGAGCGTGCCCCGGAACGGGTTGCGATCGGAACGCACGACGAAGGGATGCGTCGCGGCCTCGACGAGCCCGGCGGCCAGCAACTCGCCCAGGCTTTCGTCGCGCCAGAAACCCTCGCGCACGTACCGCTGCGCGTCCTCATCTCGAATCACGCGACCTACGAACTCCACGGATTCGAGTCTCGCACGCGAGCCGAACCGCGGCGTTTGACCTAGAGCGAGGGCAACTGGAAGAGCGGCACCCGGGGCCGCGCTGACTTGTCGTTTGCACACGTAATGCGAGTAATAGCTACGCATTCCCTGTCCAAACGAGAAAATATTGTTGTCATTAGTATCACTATGACGTACATTAGCCACGTGATAACCGTTAAAATGACAAAGGATCGAAGTCTGCCCTCGAGCTTGGCGGCGCTGGTTGCCGAACTCGAACTCCGTCAGCCCGGGGTCGTCACAAGAAAGCTGCTCGCAGACGCCGCGCTCGAAGTCGGGTCCAATCTCGGCCCGTCCGACATCGCCGAGCGCCTCGTCCGCCGAGGTTGGCTCTTCCCCCTGCGCACCCGCGACGCGTGGGAGTTCGTGCCCGGATCCCGCGCCGGGCACTACGCCAGTGGAGATCCCTGGATCGAACTGCGAGCCCTCTTGGAACACAATCCCAAGGCGCCGGTGGCGATCGCGTTCGAATCCGCAATCTGGGAGTACGGCTACACGTCGCATCAACCGAGCACTCCCGTACTCGCGCATCGTCCGGCATGGCGCCCGCCGACTTCGCTATCGGTCCGGTCCGCATCTTTCGATTGGCGGCTCGCGACAGGCGAAGCGAGCGGGCTGCCGTTGTGGCAACCGGCAACCACGCTCGCGGCGATCGCCCACCGTCCGTCGGCGCAAGGCGACTGGGCGAATGCCGACGAGTGGCTTCCGGAAACGTTCCGTGCGACGACGCCCGACGACGTGTTGCTCGAAGCGACCGACCGGGGACGGGCCACGTTGGTCCGGCTCGGTCATCTCGCCGAATGGTCCGGTCGCACCGACATTGCCGACACGATCGACGCCCGTGTGCCCAATCGCCGGACAGTGACGTATCTCGGCAACCGGGATGATCGGACTGTCTGGATCAAGCGCTGGCATCTGTATGACTCGCTGCTGTCGCCGCGATGATCACGCAGGGCTTTCTGGCACGACGTTGTCGAGGACGGCCTCGGCCTCGGGCCGCTTGTGGCCATCGATGCCGTGTCGGCGGTCGACATCACTCGTCTCCCATCCGAAGACATCGGGCTGCTGACCCAAGCTGCTGACCCAAGCTGCTGACCCAAGCTGCTGACCCAAGCTGTCGAACCCGAGCGGTGGTTCGCGTTCATCGAGCAGCGCTATGCGTTTCTCGCCGATTTCGACTCCGAAGAACAGCGGGTGGCGCGCTGGCGCCCTGCCGATGCGTACTTCACAAGCAAGCTGGTTCGTCAGTTTAGCTAGCCGGGTCGATCGCCCCCGTCCCGAACTCGACCTGCGTAGGCTGAACATCGGTGTCAGGTACCGAACCAGAAATCGATCAGGTGACGGCCGAGGTCGTGCGGTCGGCGCTCGAGACGGTCTGCTTCGAGATGAACACGTTCGTCTCGCGTACGGCCACCACTCCGATTCTGAACCAGTCGAACGAGCGCAACGCGACGATGCTCGACTGGAAGGGACGACTCGCCGCACTGTCGGTGGGCATCCCGCAGTTCATGCTGTCGGCGACGTTGCCGGTGCGTGGCGCCATCGAGTTCTTCGGCGACGAGCTGTACCCCGGCGACGTGATCGTCGCCAACGATCCGTACTTCGGCGGCGGCCACCTCCCCGACTTCAACGTGTTCGCGCCGGTGTTCGACGACGACGGCGAACTCCTGCTGATCGCGTCGATCCAGTGCCACCACGGCGACACCGGCGGCGCGATGGCGGGCGGCTACAACGTGTTCGCGCAAGACATCTGGTCAGAAGGCACGCGCTACCCACTCCTCAAGATCGTCGAGCGGGGCAAAGAACGGCGCGACGTCGTGCTCACCATGCGGGCCAACAACCGGCTCGAAGGATTCATCGGCGACTTGCGCGCCCAGGTCGGCGCCGCGCAGTTGGGCGCGCGGCGCATCGCCGAGGTCGCGGCAGCGCACGGCACCGACACGGTACGCGCCGCGATCGAATGGACGATCGCCGACGCCCACGACCGGTTCTCGCGTGAGATCGACCGCTGGCCCGACGGCACGTACGAAGCCGACGTGTGGGTCGACGCGGATCCGGCCGGGACCAAGGACATCCACGTGCACGTCGCAGTCACGGTCGAGGGCGACCGCCTCGTCGTCGACTTCGCCGGTTCCGACGAGCGCGACGAGATCCGAGCCTGGTCGACGTTCGGGAACACGCGCGGCTACACGATCGCCCAACTCGCGTCGCTCGTCGACCCGACGATCCCGAAGAACGAAGGGTTCTTCGACTGCATCGACCTGCGCGTGCCCGAGGGCACGTGCGTGAACCCGCGAGTGGGCAAGCCCGTGTCCGCAGGCACGCACCATCCCGGCGTCGAAGTGGGCGACGTCATCGCGCTCGCCATGTCAGAGATCCTCCCCGACCGCTGCGCACCGCAGACGTACAAGTACGGAGCCCCGCGTCAGATGTGGGGCGACTACGACCCGCGTAGCGGTCGTGCGTTCTTCGACCACGGTGGCGAGACGAATGCGGGCTGGGTCAACGCGGTGCGCGGCGTCGACGGGTGGGGCGCGCTCGTCGCGGCGAACGGAAACCTCATCAAGGCGTCGGCCGAACTCAACGAGGTGTTGTTCCCGCACGTGTTGCGGGGCCGCAACTACCGCACCGACTCGGGCGGCGCGGGCGAGTGGCGGGGCGGCTGCGGCTCGCACTTCGTCAAAGAGGTGCGCACGCCCACCTACGTCACCCAGTACGTCGTGAACCAGTACCACGTACACCCGGGAATCGCAGGCGGCGCGTCCGGCGCCCCCGATCGCTGCACCCTGCACGCGGGTACCGACCACGAGGTCGTCGTCGACCCCACGGTCGCGCGCGAGCTCCTCGACACCGGCGAACAGCTCGTGTACGACTTCGGCGGCGGTGGCGGCTGGGGCAACGCCTTCGACCGCGACCCGCAAGCCGTCCTCGACGACGTCTGGGACGAGTACGTGTCGATCGCGAGCGCACAACGCGACTACGGCGTCGTCATCACCGGCACGTTGGAAGCCATGACCCTGGAAGTCGACGAGCAAGCCACAGCACGCGAAAGGAGCATGCGTCGATAGCCCACATCACATGTGGGCTATCGACGCATCCATCAATGGCGTACCGGATTGGGGTTGATGTCGGGGGGACGTTTACCGACTGTGTGTTGCTCGCGCCCGACGGGTCGCTCATCTTGGAGAAGTCGCCGACGACGCCGCACGACCAGTCGGAGGGTGTGATCGAAGGGATCGCGCGGCTCGCCGCGGCCGTGGGGCGCGACTCGGCCGCGGCGGTGCTCGCCGAGACGGAGTCGATCGTGCACGGCACGACGACGGGCGACAACACGATGATCCAGATGTCGGGCGCGCCCACGGGGCTGCTCGTCACTGCAGGCTTCCGCGACGAGATCGAGTTCCGGCGCTGCTTCAAGGAAGACATCTGGGATCCCGCGTTCCCCGCCCCCGATCCGATTGCGCGCCGGCGGGTACGGCTCGAAATCCCCGAACGGCTCACGGCCGAGGGCGACATCGACACGCCGCTCGACGAAGACGCCGTGCGGCACGCGGTACAGCGGCTGCAACGGTTCGGTGTGACGTCGATCGCCGTCGTGTTCCTGCACTCGTACATCAACCCGGTCCACGAACTGCGGGCCCGCGAGCTGATCCTCGACGAATATCCGGAAGTCGAGCTGATCTCGCTCTCACACCAGGTGTACCCGAAGCCGCCCGAGTTCGAGCGCACGTCGACGACGCTCGTCAACGCGTACGTCGGGCCGCCGATCGTGCGTTACCTCGATCGGCTGCAAGCTCGCCTGCGCGAGCACGGTTTCGACCGGGAGCTCCTGCTCGCAACATCGTCCGGCGGTGTGGCCACGCCTGCATCCATCGGCGCCCGTGCGGTCGCGACGATCGGTTCCGGCCCGACGGGTGGTGTCGTGGCCGCGGCGAGCGCGGCAACCGCGGCCGGATTCGGCGACGTGGTGAGCGTCGACATGGGCGGCACCTCGTACGACGTGTGCCTCATTCGCGGCGGCCGGCCCGAGTTGAAAGCCGAGTGGAACTGGCGCCACCGGTACTGCATTGCGCTCCCGATGGTCGACATCCACTCGGTCGGTGCGGGTGGCGGTTCGATCGCGCACGTCGTCGGCGGATCGCTGCACGTGGGCCCCGAGTCCGCGGGCGCGCAGCCCGGGCCCGTCTGTTACGGCCGGGGCGGAACGCAACCGACCGTGACCGACGCCGACGTCGTGCTCGGGCGTCTCGATCCGGAACGGTTCTGGGGTGGGCGCCTCGCACTCGACCCCGACGCGGCGCGCGACGCTCTCGCCCGCCTCGGCCAAGGCGTCGGCCTCGACGCGGAGGCGACGGCAGTTGCGATCACGCGCTTGGTCGACGCCCACATGTCAGATGCGATCCGGCGGGTGTTGTCCCTTGCGGGCGCCGATCCGCGCCGCCTCGACCTGGTCGCGTTCGGAGGCATGGGCGCGGTGCACGCGACGACGCAGGCCGCCGCACTCGGCATGCAACGCGTCCTGGTGCCCGACGCCGCTCCGGGGTTCTCCGCGCTCGGACTGCTGACTGCCGACCACTTGGTCGACGCAGCACGCGCCCAAGTGCAGCCGTGGCAGCAGCTCGACCTCGACCGGTTGAACAGGCTCGCCGACGACCTCGAGCGCGCCGCACGCGCCGAACTCGATGCCGCCGGAGTCGAAGACCCTCGCCGCAGTTACGAGTGGTACCTCAACCTCGTGTATCCCGGTCAGACGTTCGACAACGCGCTCGCGTTGACCCGCACTCCCGGCACACCGATCTCGCTCGACGACGTGCAGGCGTGTGTCGACGAGTTCCACCGCCGCAACGAAGAAGCCCGCCTGATCGAGGCCCGCGCCCAGGAACCAACGGTCCGCGGTATACGCCTCGTCGCGACCGGCGCCGTCGACCAGCCGACGCGTATCGAACGCACCACCGGCTCACTCCCCGGCCCGATCGCGCACCGACCCGTCTACCTCGCCGGCGCGTGGCACGACGCCGCCGTCTACGACGGCGACGCCATTCCCCCCGGGCCTACAGTCGTCGGTCCCGCGATTCTCGCCCGCCGCTTTACGACGATCGTGTTGCGCCCCGGCGACGTGGCCTGCGTCCAAACGAACGGCGACACGCTCATCACCGTCGCGTAGCGCAGCGGCTAGCTAGCGACGCGGGAGCCCGAGGACGCGTTCGGCGATGATGTTGCGTTGCACTTCGCTGGTGCCGCCCGGGATGGTGCCACCGAACGAGCGCAGGTACTGGGTCATCCACGAACCGTCGCGCCACATCGTGAACCCCGGAACGTCGAGGTCGAGGCCGTCACCGCCGAGGGACTCCGCCGCGAACATCAAAGCCCTTTGCAACGCCTCGCTGCTGTAGAGCTTCAACAGCGAGTGCTCCGGCGACGACTTGCCCAGGAGAAACTTCGCAAACCCGCGGTAGCCCATTGCGAGGAGTGCTTGCGCGTCGACATGGAACGAGGCAACCGCGTCGCGGAACCGCGGGTCGTCACCGAGCCGGCCGCCGCCGGGCGCCTCACGGTCGCCCATCTCGACGAGTGCGGCCACCGCGCGTTGCAGGTCGTAGGCGTACCCGATCCACAGCATGGCCCGCTCGTGTGCGAGTGACCCCTGGGTGATCGGCCACCCACCGTCGAGGGGACCGAGCAGGTTCTCCCGGGGGACGCGAACGTCGTCGAAGTAGACCTCGTTGAAGTCGCACATGTCGGGATCGGAGAGCTCGGCGAACGGCCGGCGTTCGACACCCGGGCTCGTCGTGTCGATGATCAGCGCGCTGATGCCCTTGTGCTTGGGTACGTCGGGATTCGTGCGCACGAAGCACAGGCACCAGTCGGCGTGGTGCGCGCCCGATGTCCAGACCTTCTGGCCGTTCACGACGAACTCGTCGCCGACCAACTCGGCGCGGGTCGCAAGGCTCGCGAGGTCACTGCCCGCGTTGGGTTCGCTCATGCCCAGGCACCACGAGACTTCGGCGCGCAACGTCGGCAACAAGAACTGCGCCTGCTGTGCTTCGGTGCCGTAGTCCTTGATGGACGGGGCGATGATGCCGAGGCCCTGCGGGTTGGCGCTGCGCGTCACCTCGCGCTTGCTCATCTCCTCGAAATAGATCATCTGCTGCGTCGGCGTGGCGTTGCGGCCGCCGAGCGCGGGCGGCCAACCGGGAACGAGCCACCCCTCGTCGAACAGGAGTCGCTGCCACTGCCTCGCCCACTCGGGCATGTGCGCGCTCGACTGCTTCGGTTCCAGGGCCGTCTCGGCCCCGGGCGCGTGTTCGGTCAGCCAGTCGACCAGCTCGACACGGAACGCTTCGTCCTCGGGCGCATACTGCAGGCGCATCGCGGCGCAGGCTACTTTCCTGACATCCGTGTCACATAAGCGGCAGGGAGGCGCCGGCGGAGCGCCTAAGCCTCGATCCAGGGGGATCGTGGATTTCGAGTTTTCGAGCGACCAGGAGATGCTGCGGGAGTCGGTGCGCCGATTGCTGCACGACCGCGCTCCGATCTCGTATGTGCGCGAGCAGTACGACGAATCCGCGGTGGGCGCCGACGCCGTGTGGACGGGGCTCGCCGAACTGGGTGTGATCGGCCTCGGGTTGGTCGACACGGCCGTGGTGCTCGAGGAACTCGGCGCCGCGTGTTGTCCCGTTCCATTCGCGAGTTCGGCCGTGGGCGCGGTCGCGCTGGCCGACGACGAACTTCTCATCTCGCTCGTCGACGGCTCGTGCATCGGGACGGTGGCCTTCTACGACGAGGGCGGCCGTTACGACTGGCGCTCCCCCGCAACGCGGGCAACGCCCGATGGGTCGGCGTGGACGCTCGACGGCGTGAAGGTGCACGTCCCCGACGGTGCCGCCGCCGATGTCGTCGTGGTGACCGCGATCGACTCCGACGGTGCCCTCGGCGTGTTCGCCGCAGAACGTCCCGACTCGCAGCCCGCGAAGACCGTCGACGGTTCCCGCAAGGAAGCCCGCGTCTCGCTCACCGGAACGCCCGCCCGGCGGCTCCACCCGGGCGACGCAACCGCGCTCGTGGCTCGGGCCGTCGACCGGCTCGCGGTCGCGTACGTGGTCGACGGCATCGGCGCCGCGCAACACGCGCTCGAACTGGCGGTCGAGTACGCCAAGGACCGGGTGCAGTTCGACCGGCCGATCGGATCGTTCCAAGCAGTACAACACCTATGCGCGGACATGCTGCGCACGGTCGAGCTCGGCCGGGCCGCGGGGTACTACGCGTGCTGGGCCGCCGACGACGCCGACCCCGCCGAAGCACACCGCGCCGCGACGATGGCGAAAGCCTTCGCGAGCGAGGCGTACGCGCAGCTCGGCGGCACCGCGATCCAAGTGTTCGGCGGCATCGGCTTCACATGGGAACACGACATCCACCTGTACTACAAGCGGCTGCTCACGCTCTCGGTCGCGCTCGGCAACGCCGACACGCACCTCGCCGAACTCGCGGCGATCGCGATCGACGGCTGACACTGGTCGCGGACCCGTCCCCCGAGGTCCGCTCCCAGCCCCGCTGACGTCAGACGGATTCCGCCTCACGCCACATCGTCGCGAACAGCTCGGCCGGTACGGCCGGCGATTCGTACAGCGCGTCGTCGTGCGTCAGCACGAGGTCGACACCCACCTGGCGAGCCCACTCGCGCCGCTCGGGCTCGGGTTCGGTGAGGTCGATCAGCACACAGGTAGCCCCCGTCTTGTGCACTGCCAGCATTGCCACCGACATCTCGTAGCTGTCGGCCGTTTCCACCCCGATACGGGCCGTGGGCGACATGCCCCGAGCCCGCAAGAAGCGCGCCAGGTAATCGGCAGCGCGGTCTTGCTCCATAGCGGTCATTCGTAGCCCCTCCCCAGGTCCGGCCCGCAGTATCGCGACTCACACCGGACAAACCAAGCGTCGAATCGCCAAAGTGGCGAACGCCACCAAATCCGGTACACGCGTATTCTCGATCTTGTTTCGCGTGTTGTCTCTAGTCGCGCGTGAGGATCATGCAGCCACATGTGTTACCGCCACCGGCCGCGACCGCGGCGACCTCCGGCGGACGTTCGAGTTGGCGCGCACCGGCCAACCCCCACATCTGCACCGCGGCTTCGTGCAGGAAGCCGTACCCGTGCAACCGCCCGGCCGAGAGCTGGCCGCCGTGCGTGTTGAGCGGCAACGGCCCTTCGCGGGCGATGTTCGCGCCGCCGTCGATGAACGGGCCGCCACCACCGACGTCGCAGAAACCGAGCGCTTCGAGCCACGACAGCGTGATCCACGAGAAGCCGTCGTACAGCTGCGCCATCTGCATGTCGGAAGGCTTCAGATCCGTACGGGTCCACATTTGCGCGGCCGCATCGCGGTTGGGCATGGCCGAGAGGTCGTCGAACTGATCCCACGAGGGCCGACCCCGCATCGCGGTACCGACCGCCTCGAACCGCAACGGCGGGTGCCGCAGATCCTTGGCCCGGTCGGTGCGGGAGATCACGAACGCGGTGCCGCCGTCGCACGGGGCGTCGCAGTCGTAGAGGCAGAACGGCGTCGAGATCATGCGCACGTTCATGTAGTCGTCGAGCGTCATGGGGTCGGTGTAGATCGCGTTGGGGTTCAACGCCGCGTTGCGTCGGGCGTTCAGCGCGATCCACGCGAGTTGCTCGCGGGTTGTGCCGTACTTCGAGAAGTGGGCCTGGGCGAACATCGCGATCCAGATCGCCGCCGACGGCGCGGAGAACGGCAGCTGCCACTGCATGTAGTCGTTGGCCTTGATCGACCCGCCACCGCCGCCTTCGTCACCGCCGCCGCCGCCGCCGGGCATGACGCCGGCGCGACCTTTGTCGCCCTGCGCGGAGCCTTCCCACACCGACCGGAAGCAGACGACATGGTTGGCGAGTCCCGCCGCAACCGCCAGACACGCCTTGATGACCGAACCGAGCTGCCCCGACGTCTCGATGCCGCTGTCGTACCACCCGACGTTCAAACGGAGCGCGTCGATCACCTGGTACGCGCCCGCGCCACTGAAGCCCATCGGGCCGAAGTTGCCCGGGTACGTCGACAAACCGTCGATGTCGGCGACGGTGAGCCCGGCGTCTTCGATCGCGGCGAGGCACGCGTCGAGGGTCAGCTCGAACGGGTCGCGCCCGAGCCGACGGCCGATATCCGACTGCCCCACGCCCGTGACACACGCGTTGCGTTCGATGATCTGGTTGGCGTTCATGCGGAAGCGTCCGGTTCGAAGAGGGGGAGGTACACGTCGCCCTCAGGGTCGGGATGACGTTCGAAGAGGACGCGCACGGGCATCCCGACCACAAGTGCGTCGTGCTCACAGTTCACGATGTTCGTCGTGAGGCGCAGCCCTTCCTGCTCGACGCATTCGACGATCGCGACGACGTACGGCAGCTCCGGACCGGGCATCCAGTTCTGGTGGTTGATCGAGTACGACGCGAGCGTCGCCTTACCCGAAACGGTCTCGGTCGCGAGGTTCTTCGAGTGGCACATCGGGCACAACGGCTGCGGCGGATGGATGTAGAACGTGCAATCCTGGCAGCGCCGGAACCGCAGTTCGCCACGCGCGCCACCGGTCCAGAAATCGCGGTTCTTGTCGGTCAGTCGGGGCAGGATCCGAAACGGCGGATCGCCCGCCTCGGTCGATGTCCCGGCGGATGACACGGTCGTACTCACTCCTGTTCGGGTTCGCGCGCTGCTTCGAACCCGGCACGCGCGTGCGGGATGCTCTCGACGGCCGGCAACAAGCCGTAGCCGGGCGTCGTCAGCATGATGGAACCGAGGATCTCCTCCCACGTGGCGCCGACCTCGCGCGCCAGGCGGGCGTGACGTTTCACGCCTTCGGGGTTGCGCATCGTGACGGTCACCGCCATGCGAATCAACTCGTGGGTCTTGCGGTCGGGCGCCCCGATCGAGTCGAGCTGCGCCATCCACGCGTTCTGCGCGGCGTGGAGCTGCGGGAACACGTCGTGCAGCGGCTCCTCGAAGGGAAAGTTCCAGTCGGGCTCGTCCACGAGGTCCGACGCTACTGCGCGGGCGCGGGACGAAAGATCGGGATCGTCACGTCGTCGGTGACGGCTCTGAAGTCGACGGCGACGCGCATGCCGACGGCCAGGTCGTCGAACTCGCAGCCTTCGACGTTGGTCATCACCCGCGGGCCCTCGTCAAGCTCGACGATCGCCGCGACGTACGGCACCCGTTCCGGGAACGGCGGTAGGTCGTTCTGGCGCACGATCGAGTACGTGTACAGCGTCCCGCCGCCGGCGGCCGCTTTCCACTCGACCTCGTCGCTCCAGCACTTGGGGCAGAACGGGCGCGGGTAGAAGTGGTCCTCGCCACAGGCCTTGCAGTGGCGGATCAGGAACCGGCCTTCCCGGCATCCGTCCCAGAACGGCTGGGTCTCGAAGTCGGGCGTCGGGAGATCGAACCGAGTCACGGAAGGACCGCGACGGCCTCGCCGGTGATCTTTGCCTCGCCGTCCTGGTTGACCACGGCGCATGCGAGCACCACGACGTTTCCGGCCCGCTTCTCTGTCACGGTGACGCTCGTGGTGAGCGTCTCGCCCGGCCAGGTCTGCTTGGTGAAGCGCACCTTGTACGACGTGAGCCGGCCGAGACCGACATAGTTGGTGACCGCGGTGGCGAGCAGCCCGGCTGTGAACATGCCGTGTCCGAACACCGACGGCAAGCCCGCTTCTTTGGCGGCCACCTCGTCGGTGTGCATTGGGTTGAAGTCGCCGGACGCGCCGGCGTACATCACGAGATCGGTGCGAGTGAGTTGGTGACTGATCGCCGGTCCCGCGTCACCCTCGCTGAGCGCTTCGTACGCCGCCGTCATGGGCGGGAATGTACGCGACTTACACGACCGGTGACGACGCCGACGCCATGAGCTCCATGAGGAGGCTCTCTTGCTCCTGAAGGCGCGCCTGCTCGGCCTGGAGATACTCGATGCGCGTCTGCACGCGTCGAATCTGGTCTTGCACGCTCTCGAGCCAAGCCTGCACCTGCTCGGGCGGCAGACCGGAGAGTGGCGTCTCCGTCGTCGCGGCCATCCTCTATGCCCCCATGAACAACAAATCGGTCCGGATCTGATCGGCCACGACCCGGAACATCACAGGTTTTCGGACGGAACCCCGCCCCGGTTTAACCGACCCATCTCGGCCTCGATCTTGCGTTGCTCCCTGAGGAGGCGGGTCGCCCGCTCGCGGGCCTGGGCCACGGCTTCGGCGCCGTGCACGGCTTCGTGCGCCCGCCGCAGGGCCTCGACCCGGAACCGGTGCACGTCTTGGAAGGCGTCGCCCGCGTCCGGCACTGCCAAGGACCGGACCCGGCCCTGAGCCTCGTACTTGCGCGATTCCTGGGTCATGCGGGCCGCGCGCGCGCGCGCCGTCGTCGCCAACTCGGCGTTGTGCTCGGCCTGCGATGCCCGGCGCAATGACTCGGTCCGCAACCGGTGCACCTGCGCGAAGGCCAGTTCGGCCTGCGCCGCGACCCGATCGCGCCGGCGGCGCAATGCCTCGTACGGGCTCGCGACGAGCGCCGGGCCGTCCGGCGTTTCCTCCACCCGAGCCGGCCGGCGCGGGGGGCCCATTGGGTAGTCATCGCCCGGTTCGCCCGGGATCGGCGCCCACGGCGCCACGTCGAGCGTCGGGGGCGCAATCCACGCGCCCGCCGCCTTCGCTTCCGGCCAGCCTTCCTCTCGGGCCACCCCTCGGGCCCCTTCTCGGGCGGGTACAGCTACCGGCGGTTGTTCCGGTGGCGCCGCCTGGATGACGGCGGCGCCGGGCTCGGGGTCGAGCGCGTCACGTTTGCGATTCAGATACTTCTCTTCGAGTACCGACTCGATGTCGATCGCCTCGCGCCGCACCGAGCGCGGGTTGCCCCCGCGCACTTGCCGGCTCGCCAGCACCACACCCAACCCGAGAAGGGCCCCCGCAACGATGATCAGGCCGCTCACTCAGCTCTCCCCCTGCCAGGTCGACCGGGCTCTGATCGACGGGTTTCCCGCGGCGACGAGCCGTACTGCCTCTTCTCCCGGCCCGCAGGAGGCGATGTACCCGTTGGAAACGCCCAAACCGGGCACCGAGGCCCGATGGTCCCTCGACTTCGGCACGCCCTCGCCCAACTCCCTAACCTCTCCCTCCGACCGGTCGAGCAGGGACCTGATCGGTCGCGATCGCGACACGGTGCGGGCGCACCCGGGGAGGCTGGGAATGCGGCGGAGCAACGAGCGATGCACCCGGCGCGCACGCGTGCGCATCGGCGCCGGACTCGCGTGCGTCGCGCTCGCCGTAGTCACGGTGAGCGAGCCGGCCACCGCGTCCCCGACGACCGCCCCGACCGTTGTCACGAGCATGATGGACACCAACGCCGGCGTACGCGTGCGCTGGTCGTTCCAGACCGACGCGATACAGCGGGACCGCACCGTCGAGATCGCCCGGTCGGTCGCCGGTGGCGCGTTTGTCGTGATCCACACGAAGCCGAACGCGCCGCGCAAGGCGACCTACCTGGACAAGACGCCACCCACGCAGTCGACGAGCTACCGCGCCCGGGCGATCGTGAGCGGTGTTACTACAGCCTGGGGTCCGTCTTCCGTCGTCAATATCGTTGCGTCACCCACCACCACGACCTCGACGACGACTTCGCCCGGAGGCGGAAGCGACAACCTTCCGGTTCCGCCTTCCGGTCAGACCGTGTGTGAGTCGGGCGCCGAGCAGTACGTTCTCGACCAAGTCAACGCCGAACGCGCGAGCGCGGGTCGCCCCGCACTGCGCCGTGACGTGCGCCTGGCCCGCGCCGCGCGCCAACGGGCGATCGACATCGCGCAGAACGGCGCGAGCCACGCCGGATGGGACACGACGATCCGCTCGTTCGGCTACAACGCGAGCTGGCTCGCCGAGAACATCGCGTGGGGCTACAGCACCCAGTCGGTTGTCTCCGTCGGCTGGATGACGTCGTCCGGCCACCGAGCCAACATGCTTGCGGCCGGCGCCGACGATGCGGGCGTGGGCTGCGTCATTCGCGGCAACACGAAGTGGTGGGCGCTCGATCTGGGCGGCTGACCCATTCCCACCTTTCTACGCGATTCGGACAATCCGTCTAAGTCGCTCGAACCCTTTTGATTCAAGAATGCACCCATGGATTGACGAAGTGTGAGTTAGGTCACTACAACCGAGCCGAGAGTCCGTGCGGGGGGACAGTCAATGAAGACGAATACGCCGATGGAACGGCGCCCTCGGGGGCCGATAGCGATCCTGGTCGGGTTGCTGCTGCTGGGCATGGTCGCGGTTGCGCCCGGGCTCGCCCAGGCCGACACGTCGGCGCCGGTACTGGACGCCAAGGTCATTCGCAAAGGCGCGG
>Ga0163150_10005828_pt1 | contig 15480 bp, 12 predicted proteins | sample OliLakLV19P2IB_FD_148628 | JGI IMG/M metagenome (GOLD analysis project Ga0163150, IMG submission 148628) | Freshwater microbial mat bacterial communities from Lake Vanda, McMurdo Dry Valleys, Antarctica - Oligotrophic Lake LV.19.P2.IB | ecosystem: Environmental > Aquatic > Freshwater > Lake >...
GCCCAGATCGACTGGGGTGCTGGAGCGGAGGGGACGGGGACGAAGTCTGGTTCGTGGACAACTCGCCGGAACGTTTGCAAATCACCTTGACTCGAGCCGACGATGGGGCGATCATCGCCCTGAAAACACTGGGAGCCGAGTTCAGGAGAAAGTGATTCAGCGCGCGCTAAACCCTGGGTGTGCTGCTCTTGTTGAAAGCCGCTTCACTTGTGCCCACATCCCCGGTGCCAGGCGTCAGCGCCGGAAACGGGCAATCAACTCATACGTGGCAGCCTGTTCAGCGTTGAGCCCAATCTGGCACTATCTGCCATTTTCGCCGTCAATTTTCCAGGGATGACGCTCCTGTTTTCGTTCCGCGTCCGTGCCGTCCTTGCCCTCAAGTGCCTTGCCGCGCCAGCGTGGATCGACCAGTGCGTCAGCTCCACATTTGGCTGGATCCACCACCGCCATCAGCGCCTCCAAGTCGGCAAGACAGCTTCCGTCAAGCAGTTTCCGGTCAAGTGGCTTGTTTATGGAAAACCAGTGCAGATCGAACTCAACCAGCCTCTTGCCGGCCTGTTTGGTTCCATTCACGTCTTCGATCTGGTTCTCGCTGGACTGGACAGAAACCGGTATGAATACACCGTCAACCTCTTTCCACCTGGTGCTGTGTCCCTGCATCTCTCCCTCCGTGCCAACTGCAGGTGACCCTGGCGTTTCGCGGACCGTTAGCGAGCGGATGGACGCTTGGACAGGCATCAGAGACGCCTTGTCAATCTTGAACTGGTGCAAGAACACGATCCCCGCACCCTTTGGCCGTTCATCCCGGATCTCCAACGTAAGAAGGTCACCCGAATCCCTTCTCTGGCCCCGCCCGGTGGCCGCCAAACTGATTGCCGTAGCTGCCTGCCGGACGACCGCTAACGGCATTGGCCCGCCGAACAATACACCGGTCGCGCGAAAATCCGGAATTCCCAAATCCGTAAAAATGGAGGATTCGACACCTTCATCAGGCCTCCAGGGTTGGGCGTGAATGGAGCTTGGAAACTCCCTCGAAAAAAACATTCCATCCCTTCGCGACTGGTCGAGGCAAACCCCACGAATCCGACGGTAATTCTGTTGAATCGGCCCCTCATTCTCAACAGGCATCAGGTCCAATACGCTCTGTCCCATGAACTGGTAACAGCCGGCCTCCATCCGGTCGAGATCGACGCAAATCCGGAACAAGCCAAACCGCTCGATCACGGCGCCCTTTTCGTTGAACCCTTCTTCGAGTCCCACGTTATCGAAGGACTGCCGTTCACGAACCAATACGTCGAACTGACGAACACTTCCGGCATTGGCTATCGCGGCATTGAGGTAGCTCTGGAGTTCAGCTTTGACGTCCGTTGGCCCGCCTGTATCTTGGGCGTTGAGGCTAGCAAGCATTATTGCCTGCGTGAATAATCCAATAAATCCACAAACAAAAAGTTGCAGTTTTTTTGCCATGTACAGACTTTCCAATTGGACTAATCCAGAATCAGTGCAGCGTTATTTGCCAAGTACAGGTCCAACAACAAAAATGCCGAAAAAATGGCCAACATGGCCTCCTGGGGTAAAAATTTCGCTTGAGCCAATTCCGGGACGTTAATCCCGGTTCAGTTTCCTTGGCAAGCGGCAGAATTCAAATCGAGCGCAAATTTATCCTGCTCACCGAATTCAGCTAAGCCCCACCCTTGGTTAGGACAACTTTGGTTGTAGAGTTGTGGCGTACACAGGTTGCATTCGATCCTCACCAGGCAGGGGACTTTTTCCCCAGTTGGATTGGCGTTGAGACGTCCCCAATAGCCCCCCGGAGCTTGAATCGCAGTCGGCACAGTCACACTTGACCGAATGGCGTAATAAGCCATGTAATCGTCTTCCGGACTCGACGTCATCTCAAATTTACATCGCGAAAAATACTCGTTGTTAATCACTGTAACACCACAGGTGTATGAACTGCACGTTGGCGTTCCATGCACGAGGTTTACGCAATTGACATCAGCGATAATCCGGCAAAGCGGGGAGCCGACAGGGTCTTCCTGAACTGCATATGCGATACTGCGGTGACCTGCAAACGACAACGCAAAAACGAAACCGACAATAGTAAGCCTGCTCATGGTCATTTCCCTCCTTCAATTGAATAACCCGTTACCGTTTCTACCCGTCTGCCATCCAGTTTGGCCGACCACTTCAACTCACTTTCATCACCAGGGATGAAATCACCCGGCAGATGGACTCGCATCCGAAAGTTGCAACCCGCCAGCTTCTGCACATCGGCTTGCAGCCGGGTATCACCGATGAAACAAGCAATTTCCTGCACGTTGCCTGTTTCGCCTGGCTGTTCCGTCACCGTCCCTTTGGTGAAATCATCTATCGGTGAATTGCCGTTTATGGCGGTCGGTATAAACTGAAGAATGGTGTTGGCAGTAAGTCGGTCCGACTGGTTATTACTTCTGCGAAAACGAACGATACTTGGCGCCACTACGAAAACCTCCTGCCGAACGAGCAGCAGCTCGATTTCGCTTGAGGCCCCCGTTATCGAGTCTTTTACTGTCACAGTTCCCCGGGTGCCGCCTGGAGAAAGAAATGCGGGCGAGGCAATAAACTCGATGTGTACACGCTGATCAGCCTCGACAACGATGGCGTGGCAGTCTTTCAGGGATTCGCTGGTTCGAATTTCAAGGTTTTCGGGTTTGACCGGCGCCGAGTAAATTACAGGGATTCGGACTTCCAGCGGTTTTGAACCAACCTTCAACAACCGTTGGCCTCCGGGTAACCCAAGGTTGCCTTCAATCAAACCAGTGAGTCGAATGTCAATTATCGGAGACGTCAAGTCATCCTGACGGTAGCAAAGTAATGCGGCACCAAAAGAGTTCGTGGAATCGTCGTGGGGTACTTTTAACGTCAATCGGGCCTGGACGGTTCCCTTGGGAAGAATCAGTTTTTGCTCTAGCACCGCCCGCAAACAAGCACAGCTAGTTCGTATTTGGCCTATTGCGATCGGCTCAGCGTGGGGATTAACAAGAGTGAGGACAACTTCATATTCTTTACCTTGAAGCAGTGGGCCCAAATCGCCAAGTCCCGAAAATGTAGTGCGCTGGCCAACTGACGGGACACTTAGCACAACTTCCAAACTGATGGGATCGGCCTTCGCGAGGTGCTCTTGGGGCCAAGCTTGTCGGATGCCATTCCAAAACTGGAAAAGTACGATGGCCACCAAAATGCCGCGATTCGCCAAACGGAGTGCGATCACTGGAGTTCCAATTCGTGAATAGTATCAATGACGTCGTTGAAAACACGATTCGGGATGTTTTTTTGGGTCACTTCATTGCGAGCCAGTCGATTCAACTGTCTCTTGGGTTCAAGATATTTCGCGAAATCCAATCGACCGCACTCGGACGCGCCGATTCCTTGAATGACGCTAAACGTGACCAAGGCCGGAATCACATGGCGACCGAGAAGTTGACGAGAGCATTTTACCGGGACGGGGACGGTGTCAATGCCTTTTGAACAAGTCGTCGAAAATTTTTCGGCACCGATTGGCTGGTTTAGCCCTTTTAGGCTATCGGCAGGTCGTTGTCGCGTAGCCAGCTGTTTACAACATGTTTGATCCGGTTGTTAACCCTGGTTCTGGCGGGCTTTTTTGGGGCGCGTGCCAGTATGTTCCGTGGCGCGGCGACAGTCATCGGGAGAAATGGAGTTTGCCGTCCGGGGCAGGGCTCTTCGGCAGCAGATTCCCAGTCTGAAAAATCCAAGAATGAAGAGTAGTGTTCGGCTCGACACTGACGGCGAGGAGTTTGTGATTGAGGTCGAGCATCCAAGAATGACAAAGTTTTGTTTTCGAAATGCAAGCGGGCATTGGGACCACGACAGCAAATCCCGCTCGTTGGGCATGCTGGAACAGATTATCGACGACGAAGTCCCGGTGGTTGACCGCTGGCCGGAGTGTTTGCCGATCACCCTGACCTGCGGCGCCGAAGGCTCTGTCACCGTCCTCACCACGCAGGGAGGGGAATTCAAAAGAAGGTGATGGCACTGGACCATGCTGGATTTTCTTCGCGCCATCCCTTTCGTCAATATTCAATAATCAAGAACAGGGTACGTCACGAATTCGCGTAGCGGGTGGCGCAGGGCGTGGGTATACTATGGCCGGTATCCGCCCTGGACGGGGTCAGACGCAAGTTCCGACATAATGCGTGAAGGAGCCGTTTGACCGCCAAAATCTCCGGGTTTTCAGAAGCTTCGTGAGCAAGCACCCAATGATCCTGCTCGCAATCATCGTGGTCTTGACCCTGGTATTGCTGATCACGCAACTGGTCAGGATCGAGATCGTTGCCCTGGGCGTGATTGCTGTGCTGGGTCTTTCCGGACTGCTGACGCCGGGCGAAGCGCTTTCCGGATTCTCCAGCACGGCTACGCTGACGGTCGCGGCGATGCTGGTTCTGAGTGCGGGTCTCGAGCGCACGGGTGTCGTCGATTATATCGGCAACTTGCTTGCCCGCCGGATTCAGGGGAGTGCAACAACGATGTTGCTGTTGATCGCCCTCCCCACGGCCGTGCTCAGTGCGTTCATGAACAATACGGCGATCGTCGCGTTGATGATTCCGGTTACGCTGACACTGGCAAGAAAAACCGGGCTGTCGGCATCCAAACTGTTGATCCCGATCAGTTACCTGTCGATTCTGGCGGGGACCTGCACGTTGATCGGGACCAGTACCAACATTCTGGTGGATTCCCTGTATCGGGAATCGGGTGGGCCGGGATTTGGGATGTTCGAATTCAGCGCGCTGGGTTTGTTGTACCTGCTGATTGGAGGGGTTTATGTGATTCTGGTGGTCCCCCGGCTGCTGCCGCACCGGACAGCACTGGCCCAGTTGATGAGTGACGACGTGCCGGGACAGTTTGTGACTGAAGTTACGATTCCGGAGAACAGCCGGCTGGTGGAACGGCCCATTCATGAAGCCTTTGGAGATGATCAGGAAACCCGGGTACTGGAGCTGATCAGAAAGGAGCAAGTGACGCTGGGCCCGGATCGCGAAACCCTGATCGAGGCCGATGACGTGTTGCTGATCGAAGGGACAGCCCGAACGATTCACGAGATGATCGACCAGGGGAAAGTGCTGCAAGGGACAGCGGTCTCTGATTCGGAACGGGTGCCGATCAGCCGCTTTGACCTGCGGATGGTGGAAGCGGTCGTTGCCCCGAATTCGACGTTTCTGTACCGGCGGGTCCAGGACTTGGGCTTGAGCCGGCGACTGGGAATCCAGGTGCTCGCCGTTCGGCGGCTGGGGCGACACCATCAGTACAACCTGCGTGAATTCCGACTGCAGTCGGGAGACGTGTTGTTGCTTCAGGGGAAACGCGAGGCCCTTCGCGGGTTGCGCGATGAAGGAGAAGTCTTGCTGATCGAAGGGGTCGAAAGAACGTTGACATTTACACGCAAGGCTCCGCTGGCGATCGCGATCATGCTGGTGGTTGTCATCCTGGCGGCACTCGATGTGGCTCCCATTGCGCTGCTTGCTCTGGCAGGTGTTGGAGCGATGCTTCTGACTGGTTGCCTGACACTTCAGCGTGCGACGCGGGCCCTCGATTCCTCGGTCCTGTTGTTGCTGGCCGGAATGATCCCGCTGGGTGTGGCGATGGAAAAGACGGGTCTGGCCCTGCTGATCGCCAATTCTGTAGTGAATCTGGCCGGACCGCTGGGTCCGACGGTTTTGATCGGATCGTTCTATCTTTTGACCAGCGTTCTTACGGCGGTCCTGTCCAATAATGCTTCGGCCGTTTTGCTGACACCAATTTGTCTGAGCGTTGCTGCGTCGATGGGAATTGATCCCAAGCCGTTGCTCGTCGCGGTCACGTTTGGGGCCAGCGCAAGTTTTGCGACGCCGATCGGGTATCAGACGAACATGATGGTGATGGGCCCGGGAGGCTATCTGGTTAGAGATTATCTCCGCGCTGGGTTGCCATTGAACATTGTCCTCTGCATCGTGGCGACAATTTTCATTCCCCTGCTTTGGCCGCCATAGGACCTTTGGGTTTTTCTTCAACCGGGTCGGAGCCGGTGCAAACACCCCCGCATCCGGCAACTGCTGTCAGCTGTATGGATATGCCGTAGAATAAACGGACCTGCAATATTCTGTCCCGATTTGGATAGCATGTCGGGATTGTGATTCCACCTTGAACGCAAAAGGGGAAACACAGTGTTGATCACCTGTCCTGGTTGCGAGAGCCTGGTGGAGCTCGACGAACCGGCGTAAAGCGTTGTGGCGATGTGCCCAACTTGCGGAAACGCACTGACTCATTTGATTGCATCCGGAGCATTTTCACTGCGTGGTCTTTTCCAGTGACGGCAAAAAGATCGCGACGGCCAGTTGGGGTCACGAGAAAGTCGTGCAGTTGTTTCAGTTTTTCGGCCAGAGCATTGTTGCAATGCCAGCGCAAACGGTCCTTGGCGTCGATCCAGGTGGCTTCCCTGCCAACTGCCGGTCCGGGTTTCTTTTTTGTCAATTTGCGATTCGCGGGCACAGTCGCCGCGCGCCTTCCATCTATTTGTCCGTGCTGTCCTTGTCGGTGGATTCGTCGATCTTGTCGGTTTGGGTGTCGTCCGCCGGTTTGGGAGTTTCCGGTACCGGGTCGGATGCCGCTTTGGCTAGCGCGTCTTTTTGGTCTTGCACCATTTTCGCTACGTCGGCCAGCATCTGTTTGGCGTCGTAGATGATGCCGTCTTTGATGGTCCAGCGAATACCGCCAACCCGTTCCGGTTCGCCGGTTTCGTCGTTCAACCGGATCGCTCCCTGGCCAAACAGGACTTTCAGGTTCACCAGCGGGTTTTCGCCGACCAGGATCATGTCGGCCAGCAGGCCTTCGCGAATCACCCCATACTCGATCGGCTGACGCTTGGGTTCAAAAATGGTCAGCGCGCCGTTCATCGTGGCCGACTGGATCACTTCCAGCGGATGGAAGCCTGCTTCCTGCAGCATTTCCAGTTCCTCGATGTAGGCGAAGCCATAAGTGTCGTAGATAAAACCCGAGTCGGCCCCGGTCGTGACCCGGCCACCCATGTTTTTGTAGTCGTTGATCAGCTGCATCCAGACGTGATAAAAATTCCGCCACGCGACTTCGTCTTCAGTTGTCCAGTAGAACCAGTACGAGCCGTGATTTTTGCGGCTGGGCTCAAAGAATTTCATCAGCGATGGCAAAGTGTACTTGTCATGCCACTCGGCGGTCCGGGCCCGCATCAGGTCGCGACCTGCCGAATAGATGGTCATGGTCGGGTCAAAGTTGGTCCCCAGCGTCAGGTGTTCCTGAAGGTAGGCTTTCCATTCCGGGCTGCCTGGCGGGTGGATCTTGTTCCACATCCGCGCAACCTGTCCAAAACGGTCCTGTTCGTTGTTGTAGTTGTGATCGGCCGGCCAGGGCTGGACAACGTGATCCTTTAGCAGTGCCTCAAAGTGTCCGTAGTAGTGGGTGACCGTACCCAGTCCCAGCCGCGCTGCATCGATCGCGTTCATCTGGGCGACGCCAGTCTGCGCCAGGTGGGCAACCGAACCCAGACGCAACCGCCCGGCTTCGGCCAGCAAAGCTCCCATGATTTCCGGGCGGTAGGAATTCAGCTTCAGTCCCTCGATACCCCGGCCCGGTGCCGCCTCGACCCATTTCCGGGCATCTTCGGGCGTTCGCATTTCGCCGGGTGGACGCTGATAGTTGACGATCCGGGGAGCGACGATTTTATTTTCGGCGCTCCGCCGCTGTTCGGAGATGACCCATTCGTTGTTTCCATCCAGCGGTACTCCCCGGACCGTGGTAATGCCGTGTGCCATCCAGAGCTTGTAGACGTACTCGGCATCGGGGGCCTTGTCGCGACTCCCCGCATGCGCGTGCATGTCGATGAAGCCCGGCATCAGGTACATCCCGGCCGCATCCAGAACATGATCTGTATCTTTGGGGATCGCTCCGGAAAAAATTCGCTCGATCCGGTTTTGCTTGACGAGGATATTGACCGGTCCGCGCGGTGGAGCCCCGGTCCCATCAATCAGGATACAGCCTTTGATTACCATTTGATCGAAGGGCCCGACCCCTTCATCAGCCCGTCGGTCCGGAGCCGGTGTCAGCTGCAAACCTGGGCATGGCATCGAAGTCCAAAGAATCGCAACAATGGAAAAATAGAGGCATAAGGTTCGCATCGGAGTGGTTCCGGAAAATTTGGTCGAGAGCTCGATTCGTCCACTTTAGTCGGGCCGAGTCTGGGACTCAACGATTCCGCCCCGGGTCTGTTCGTGGGTTTTCCAATTCACCCGGGCTGGTGAGACCGGCTACAATTTGCCAATCCGGGCCGCTTGTCCGGCATCCAATTCCAACTGGTTTTCTGAAAACCCCGGCTCGTGGAACAAGAATTGCAAATTCCGCTTCGCATCTGGATCGACGCCGACGCGTGCCCGGGGCCGATCCGGGAGATTCTCTACAAAACCGGCAAACGGCTTGGGATCGAACTGATCCTGGTCGCCAACCAGTCGGTACGTGTACCTCAATCCGAATTGATCCGGATCATTACCGTTCGGGACGGAGCCGATATCGCGGACAACACCATCGTGGAGCAGATGCGGGGCGGAGACATTGTGATCACAGGCGACATTCCCCTGGCAGCCCGCGTCGTCGAAAAACAGGGGATCGCGATTGGGACCCGGGGCGAGCTGTTTGACGACGCCAGCGTTCACGGTCAGCTCGCTTCGCGAAACGTCATGGAACATCTCCGCTCGGCAGGCGTTGAAACGTCCGGTCCCCGGCCACTCAGCCAAAAAGACATTCAGACCTTCGCCAACTCGCTGGACCGGATACTGACCCGGATGCTGAAACAGCGCTGAGTGGGTTAAATTGGCTTCCCGAATGAAAACAAGCCAAAGCGAGGCTAGCAATCAACACGGGAAAAAAATGGGCAATTTTTATTAGGGCAGTAACCAGGGCGAGCGCACTATTTTCCCGGGGAAATACCGAGTACTTTGAACAGGTAGCCCTCACTCCATGCGGCTTTTAGTTTGCGTTGCCTGACACTTGCCTTGTAGTTTTTGAACAGGGAGATGGCCAGACGGCGGATGGAAGCGACGTTGATTGCCCCGTCGCCGTTTCGGATGCGGGATTGGTCTTCGTTAAAGGTTACGTCCAGCGTCCAGTGCAACGAATTTTCGATTCCCCAGTGTTTGCGACAAACTTCAGCAAATCGTTTCACACCCATCGGGAGAGTCAGGAGATAATAACGGACTTCCGTTTCCTCCTTGCCTTTTCGCGTCGTCGTGCTGACCGCCACTCCAATCGTTTTCAGCCCAGGCCACTGGTGCTTTTCCAGAAATTCTTGCGGTGGCTTGATCTGAAAATAGTCTCGTGCTTCGATTCGACCGTGAGCGGTTTCTTCGGATCGAGTCGTTCGAACGCCGGACTGGGAAGTCGCGAGAACTTCTTCGGCAAGGCTTTTTACATCGTCATGCAGCGTTCCCTGGTTGCCCTTGAGTCCAATCACATAGTCTCCCTCGCCATCGACAATCTGCTGGGCGATGCTGCGCTGGCAACCCATCGCATCGATCGTAATAATCGCTCCTTTGAGTTCGAGCATCTCCAGCAGTTTCGGGATAGCCGTGATCTCGTTGCTCTTCTCATCAACGGCCACCTGCCCCAGCAGGATCTGGTTCTCCGAGGCCCACGCACTGACCAGATGAAGCGCCTTGAGTCCGGCTTTGTGATCGTGCGAGCGGCGAAGTGTCTTGCCATCAACGTTGATGACTTCGTTTTCGACGACCTTGCTGATCGAACGAACCCACGACTGGAAACACTCTTCCAGTGCTGACGGCTTGATCGCCGACATCACCCGCCGAAACGTATCGTCGCAAGGAATGCCATTCTCAAGCGAAAGATATTTTTCAAAAATATGACGCCGGGAGACCGCATAAGTGTGGATGTCTTTCCAACCCTCGCCACCGGACATCACAGCACAAACCGACAGCACTACGATATCGATCAGCTTGTGAACTTTGTTGGGAGTCTCCATCCGGGGATCTTTGAGCGACTCAAAGTGAACGGCAATTTCCAGCTTTTGCATCTTCTCTCTCTCTCAAGAAAAAATGCCGATTACAAAATTTGACCTTCCCCGAAAACCCCAACTTCCCTAAACAATGCGCTCGCCCTGGCGCTGTCCAGCTAGAATGTTTGACGCTCGAGCAAAACTGGCTGAACTGCTTTTAGGCAAGTTTGGCAACTTGAAGGTGGTGATGAGTAACCATGACGGCGGAATTTTGACTTCCGCTCATTTCCTTGGGATCAGAACGACGAAATCGAATTCCAAGGATTCGAAATAATGGTTTTTGAACGATTGCATTTCGGGAATTGACTCTCGTGAAGCTGTGACGCGAAACGAAGGTCTGCATTAAGAATTGTGAATCAAAAATATTCTGTCTAAACATCGACTTCTTCGGCGTCTTCGGCGCGGTCCATGATGAAGCGGAAGCGGGCGCTGGCGTCCTTGCCCATCAGCTCGTTCATGACCCGGTCGGTTTCAAGGTGGTCGTCGATCTCGACCTTCAACAGTCGCCGCGTTTCGGGATTGAGCGTGGTGTCCCAGAGTACTTTGGGGACCATTTCGCCGAGGCCTTTGAAGCGGGTGATTTCGGGAGTGGCCCGGCCGTTGGCTTTTGCGACGATCCGTGCCCGGTCGGCGTCGTCGGCAGCCCAGAATGTTTCGCGGCCGATGTCGATCCGGTACAGCGGCGGCTGGGCGATGTAAATCCGCCCATCGATAATCAGCGCCTGCATGTGGCGATAGAACAGGGTCAGCAACAAAGTCGTGATGTGGTGCCCGTCGCTGTCGGCATCGGCCAGCAGCACGACACGATCGTAACGCAGTCGGGACAGGTTCAGGTCCTTGCCGATTCCGCAACCGAGTGCCGTGACAATGTCCTGGATCTCGCGGTTCTCCAGTATTTTTTTCAGCCCAACCGATTCGGTGTTGAGCACCTTGCCGCGCAGGGGCAGGATTGCCTGGTAATTCCGGTCGCGCCCCTGTTTGGCGGTACCGCCGGCCGAGTCCCCTTCGACGATAAAAAGTTCTGACTCGTGTTTGCCGCTGTGCAGGCAATCGCTCAGCTTTCCCGGGAGCATCGGGCCGCGTGAACCGGACCCTTTCCGGGAGATCGAATCGCTGGCGGCGCGGGATGCAGCGCGGGCCCGGGAAGCGGCGATGATCCGGGCAACAATGACTTCGGCCGTCGTGCGGTTGGTATTCAGCCATTGTTCGAGGGCAGGGCGGACTGCCGATTCCAGAATGCCCTGCAGTTCCGGGTTGTTCAGCCGGTCCTTGGTTTGCCCCTGAAATTGCGGATCGGAAACAAAAATGCTGACGATTGCCACGAGCCCTTCGCGGATGTCTTCATGAGTCAGTTTTACGCCACGCGGAATCAGGTTGTGGGTCTCAATAAAGTTCCTGACACCTTTTACGAGTCCCGAACGAAAACCATTTTCGTGGGCGCCACCGTTGGCGGTGGGGATTCCGTTGACATAGGAGCGGACGTGTTCGTCGGTCGATTCGGTCCACTGCATCGTGAGTTCAATCCGCTCTTCGTCGTCCCGCGAAAATGTCCAGGGCGTTTCATGGATCGGCCGGGCCGCACGCTGTTCGAGCAGTTTCGAAAGATAGTCCACCAGCCCCCGTTCGTGCTGGAACGTTTCCTTCTTTCCGCTGGTCTCGTCGGTCCAGGAGATTTTTACACCGCGATGGATGTAGCTGGTAATTTCCAGCCGCTGGCGGATCGTCTCGGCGTCGAACTCGGTTTTGGGAAAGATGGTCGGGTCGGGCGTAAAGGTAATGGTCGTCCCGGTTCCGCGCACGGCCCCTTTGGCCTTTTGCAGGGTGCCCTTGACCAGTCCCCGCGAAAATTCCATGCGGTACTGCGCACCATCCCGTTTGACGATCGCGATCAACTGGCGGGAAAGAGCGTTGACGACCGAGGCTCCGACTCCGTGCAGTCCGCCTGCGGTCTTGTAGTTTTTGCCTTCGAATTTTCCGCCAGCGTGCAGCATGGTCAGGACCATTTCCAGCGCGGGTTTTTTCGTTTTCGGATGTTTGTCGACAGGAATGCCACGTCCGTTGTCGCTGACCGTTACCGTCTGGCCATCCTTGTGCAGCGTGACACTGATTTCCGAAGCGTGACCATTCATCGCCTCATCGACCGAGTTGTCCAGAATCTCCCAAACCAGATGGTGCAGACCGGTGCTGCTGACGCCCCCGATGTACATGCCTGGCCGTTTGCGGACCGGGTCCAGTCCCTCGAGGGCGACGATGTCGGCGGCGGTGTAGGTTTTGGTTGCGGAGGCCATGATGTTGGGATTGATGGGTCGAATGCGAATAGTGTGAGAAATGGGGCTGAAGGAATTCAAGCCCTGTTTTGCCCTTTCAATTCGGGTACAGGCCAATGCAGCGGACCGCTCATTTTGGCGTTTATTGGCCGACGGTACAACGTCAGAGGTTGGGAATTGTCAAAGTGATTCACAGTTGGTCTGGTGTTTGTTTGCGGAGTACAATGGAATGTACCAGGAATTCAGGAATGTGAGGCCAAAATGCAAATTGTCAAGATCGTGGTATGGAAGGATGGCGAGACCTGGTTGGGATTCCTGCAGGAATATCCGGACTACTGGACTCAGGGCGAGAGCCTCGACGATTTGAAGGATCATTTACGGGATCTCCAGGCCGATTTGTCGTCGGGAGCGATCCCGGGCGCACGGCGGGTTGAAGATCTGGTCGTGTCATGAAACGGGTGGATCTCATAAAGACCCTTGAAGGATTTGGATGCGTGTTTACACGGCACGGAGCGAAACACGACTGGTATCGCAATCCAGGTACAAACATTTCCCAGCCAGTTCCACGCCACCGCGAAATCAAAGAGCATCTCGCGAATCGAATCATTCGAATGCTCCGAAACCACGATGGAGAACAGCGCAATGTCTGATGGGAACGGCAATCCATTTGCTCCCCGACAGAATCAGGAACTTAAAAGACTGTTAACTGCCTATCGTCGTTTGGATGCGTTGCCAAAAAGGCCGCCAGATGCCATTCAAACCGGCTAATCGTCGTCGTCTGGTGTTTCCGGGGCGTCGGGGGGTGGGATGATGATTTGGGAGATGCTGCCGTTCTTCTGAATTTCGTTGCCTTTGCCGCCGCGCGAGGTGACGCGATATTTGGCGGTGGAAATGGTTTTTCTTGCGCCGCGGTTGGTCAGCACGACCATCAGGTCGCGGTCTCCGGTGCTGGGCTTGAATCCGATCAGGCGGTCGGTTTTGGCGAGTTTGATCAGCGTTACCCCTTTGCCTGCGCCAGAGAGGTAGTTGATTTCTTCGGCGGGGCAGATCATCGCGCGGCATCCGGCGGAAACGGCCAGAATATTCTCGGTGCCGTGAATTGGAAAAACGTTGACGATCCCGGCACCGGCTGCGACCCGGGCGTAGCGGCGGCCGGACCGGGTCGAGACTTCGGCGAACGGGGCGAGGCAGAAACGGAGGGCGAATCCGTTGCTGCTGGCCGCCAGCCCGTGGACTTCGGGGCAATAGCTGGGGCGTTTGGGATCTTCGGCGATGTTGCCGATTACACGTGGGTCCATCGACAGGGCGGTCACGATCCGTTCGCCGTCTTTGGTTTTGAACAGTTTTTGAATTGGCTCGCCGTAGCCGGTCGAAGCAGGTATGTCGATCATCCGCGCGGTGTAGCAGACGCCGAGCGATGAAAAGAATGCGATTGTGCTGCGGGTCGATCCGGCGACGCAGGCCAGCACGCTGTCTCCGTCGCGAAGGCGGCTTTTCTGCGGGTCGGCAATCTGTTTCTGACGTTTGATCCAGCCGTCGGCGGTCAGCAGAATGGCGCAGTCCTCGTCGACGATAAAGTCTTCGGCGGTGTATTCGACTTCCTCTTCAGCAGCCGAGATTCTGGTCAGGCGCTTTCCGGCAGGAGATTTTGCGAACACATCGAGAACTTCGTTGATCTCGTCCCGGACGATTTGCCAGCGACCGGTATCGTAGCTGTCGGTGGCGTCTTCCTTGAGCAGTTTCCGGATCGCGCGGGCCCGTTTGTTCTTCTCGTCCAGTTCTTCCTGGACGAGATTGATTTCTAGTTTGGCCAGGCGGTACAGTTTCAGTTCGAGGATGGCATCGGTTTGCTCTTCGTCCAGTCCGCCTTTGTCGGCCGGGAAACGGGCCATGATTTTTTTGGCCGCGTCGGCCTTGCCGTCCGACTTGCGAATGATCCGGATGATTTCGTCGAGTGCGTCAAAGACTACCAGAAAGCCTTCGAGGATATGCAGCCGTTTCTCCAGATTGGCCAGTTCATTTTCCAGCCGCCGGGTGACGACATCCATGCGAAAGTGAAGAAAGTGCCAGAGCAGTTCTTTCAGCCCCAACCGTTGGGGCGCGCCGACCATCGGGTTTTCGGTCGGGACCAGGCAGGTCATGTTGACGCTGAAATTGGTTTGCAACTGGGTGTTTTTGTAGAGCCAGGCGAGGACCTTCGATTCGTCGGCGTCTTTCTTCAGCAGCAGATCGACACGGATGTCTTCGGTCGAAACGTCGCGAACCTCCTGGATCAGGGGAATCTTGCCGCTGTGAACCGCTTCGCCAATCCGCTCGACCAACGTTGACTTGTTCACTCCGTAGGGGATCTCGACGATCTGCAGCAACTTCATGCCGCGGGTTTCACCGGCTGATTTGGTGGTTCCGCGAACACGAAACGTGCCCGAGCCGGTTTTGTAAAGTTCGCGCAGTTCTTCTTTGGATACGACAATCTCGCCAGCGGTCGGAAAATCCGGGCCCTGAATTGCGTCGTTGGCAACGAGTTGATAATCCTTGATGTCCGGGTCACCCAGCAGTTTCAGCAGCGCGCGGCAGACTTCGACCGGGTTGTGCGGCGGCATGTTGGTCGCCATGCCGACGGCAATTCCGGAGCTGCCGTTGATCAGCAAATTCGGCAGGCGGCTGGGAAGGACAACGGGTTCCGTCCGGGAGCCGTCGTAGTTCGGGCGATAGTCAACGGTTTGAGCGCGGATGTCGGCCAGGATGTGCGAGGCGGCCTGGTCCAGACGGCATTCGGTGTAACGGAACGCGGCGGCGTTGTCGCCATCGATCGAACCAAAATTGCCGCTGCCGTCGATCAGCGGCACACGAAGCATAAACGGCTGGGCCATCCGGACCAGCGCGTCGTAGATCGCATCGTTGCCGTGCGGGTGGTACTTGCCCATCACTTCGCCGACAACGGTTGCGGACTTGCGATGTTTGGCGGTGTGGTCCAACCCCTGCTGGTGCATGGTGTAGATAATGCGGCGCTGGACCGGCTTCAGTCCGTCACGAACGTCGGGCAGTGCACGGGAGGTGATGACGGAAAGCGAATAGGTCAGGTATCGCGACTGCGCAGCGAGCCGCAGGGGGACGGGGGTCATTCCCCCCGTCCCCCTGCGGCTC
>Ga0163150_10005829_pt1 | contig 15479 bp, 13 predicted proteins | sample OliLakLV19P2IB_FD_148628 | JGI IMG/M metagenome (GOLD analysis project Ga0163150, IMG submission 148628) | Freshwater microbial mat bacterial communities from Lake Vanda, McMurdo Dry Valleys, Antarctica - Oligotrophic Lake LV.19.P2.IB | ecosystem: Environmental > Aquatic > Freshwater > Lake >...
CCACTCAGATATGGCACCGCCAACGCAGGCGAGCCCGAGCCGCGTCAGTATAAGTAAAAGCATCTATTATTGCAACCGCCAACCTTGGCTCGCGATTTGCAACCACGTGGCACCCTAGGCTATACTGCTCGGCTCGAAACCCCTGCGGATGGCGGGCCCGCCGCCAGCCGTACAGGGCCAGCAACCGGCAGCATAAGGTGACACATGGCACATAAAAAGGGTCAAGGCAGCACTAAGAACGGGCGCGATTCCAGCGCCCAGCACCGCGGCGTCAAGCTCTTCGGCGGCCAACAGGCGAAGCCCGGCGCGATCATCGTCCGGCAGTGCGGCACGCCGTTCAAGCCCGGCCACAACGTCGGCATCGGCAGCGACCACACGCTGTACGCGCTCACCGAAGGTGTCGTCACCTTCCAAGGCCGGCGCGTGCATGTCAAGCCCGCCACGGCTTGACTCGGGCCTCCGATTCAGAATTAAACGGGCGTCCCTCGGACGCTCGTTTTTTGTTGGCCCGCTCCCCCACCTCTCCCTCCGAGGGAGAGGTCGGCGAGGTCCGCCGAGCCGGGTGAGGGTGAGGCGCACAACCATCCACAAGTCACGATCGCAAAAGCAACTCCTTAACTGCCACTGCCTGCCTCTGCCTGCCACCGCCACTGCCCCGACTGCCTCCCATGCTCATCGACACCGCCACCATCCAAGTCAAATCCGGCCGCGGCGGCGAGGGCGTCGTGTCCTGGCGGCGCGAGAAGTACATCCCCAAGGGCGGCCCGGCCGGCGGCGATGGCGGCAAGGGCGGCGATGTTGTGCTCATGGCCGTCGAAGGCATCGACACCCTGCTCGACTTTACCGGCCGGCACCACTGGGACGCCCCGCGCGGCATCGATGGCGGCCGCAAGCAGAAGGCCGGCGCCGATGCCGACGACCTGATCATCAAGCTCCCGCCCGGCACCCTGGTGTACGACGCGAAAACCGGCGACCTGATCATCGACCTCGACACGGCCGGCAAGTCGATGGTCATCGCCAAGGGCGGCAAGGGCGGCTTCGGCAACGAGCACTTCAAGTCCGCCACCAACCAGGCCCCCACCGAAACCGAACCCGGCGGCCCCAGTGAAGAACGTGTGCTCCGCCTCGAGCTCAAGCTCATCGCCGACATTGGACTCGTCGGCAAGCCAAACGCGGGCAAATCCACGCTGCTCTCGCGCGTCAGCAAGGCCCACCCGAAGATCGCCGATTACCCGTTTACCACGCTCACGCCGAACCTCGGCATCGCCGAGCTCACCGGCTATCGCCGCATCGTCATCGCCGACCTGCCCGGCCTGATCGAAGGCGCCTCGCAGGGCGCCGGCCTCGGCATCCAGTTCCTCCGCCATGTCGAGCGCACCCGGCTGATCATCCACCTCATCGAGGTCGAGCCTATCGACGGCTCCGACCCGATCGAGAATTACCAGGTGATCCGCAAGGAGCTCGCCGAGTATTCGCAGCAGCTCGCCGACAAGCCGGAGGTCATCGCGGTGAGCAAGCTGGACCTGCTGCCAACGGAGGAGGACCGCAAGGTGGCGATGCAGCTCATTCAGGAGGCGCTGGGCAAGCCGACGTTCGCGATCAGTTCAGCGACGGGACAGGGCTTGACGGAATTACTTGAGGCGTGCTGGGACCGCCTCGGCAAGAGCGGGCCGGTTCCCAGCCAGTGGGGACGAAAAGAAGATGCGGCGACGGCGGATGGCGATGAACCGGCGAACGCTCATGAAACCCCGGCGGTGGAATCCACCGAGTGAAATAGTCGCGCAATCAAGCCCTGCCGGCCGATCGCGTTCATCAGCGTCACCCTCCTCGCAACGCTAACATCTTCGCATGTCGCTCAATCTCCTCGCTATCTCGGTCGGCAACACCCGCACGCGTTACGGCGTCTTTCTCGACGGCAAGCTCGAAGAGGACGGCGCGCTCGACAACGGCAAGTACAGCGCGATCACCGACAAGCTGCGCGAAGCGTACGAGCGCGTCGCCTCGACCGATGACCCGACGGTGATGCTCGCCAGCGTGAACCCGCCGCTCGCCGAGCGGATCGAGAACTTCGTGACCACCGAGCTTTCACCGGGGAGCTTCCTGCGGACCGAGCGCGACGTCGAGGTCCCCGTCGGCCGGCAACTCGACCCCGAGGCGATGGTCGGCGATGACCGATTGCTGAATGCGGCCGGCGCGTTCGAGGTGCTCCAGCAGGCGTGCGTCGTCGTCGACGCCGGCACCGCCATCACCATCGACTTCATCGATGGGGCCGGCACCTTTCACGGCGGCGCCATTGCCCCCGGCGCCGGCATGATGCTCAAGGCCCTGCACGAGCACACCGCGCAACTGCCCGAGACCACGGTCGCGAAACCGATCGAAGCAATCGGCCACAACACCATCGAGGCGATGCGCAGCGGCATGTACCACGGCCTCCGCGGGATGGTGAGGGAACTCGTCGAGCAATACGCGGAAGAGGCCGGCGTCTACCCGATGATCGTCGCCACCGGCGGTGATGCCCCGCTGCTCTTCGAGGGCGACGCGCTCATCGACCGCATCGCCCCGCAGCTCACGCTGTTCGGCATGATGGTGACGCTCAAGAAGGCGATGGAGGAGTGAAGCGGCCGGGCGGCAGGATCAGAGGTTGGACAACGGGGACCGGGACCGGGACCATTCTTCAGTCGGCAACGGGAAACGAGCCATGACTGCTCCTTCCACCACTGATCCGAGGCAGACGCTGGCAGGGCTACGGCTCATCTGGGCCGGCATGCTCATCGGGCAGATCATGTTCCTCGGCGTCATCGCGTTTGTCAGCGTCGGCCCCGGTGATCCTGAACTGCTCCAACTGCTCCAGTACATCGGGCTCGGCTTCATGGTCGTCGCCCTCTTCGCCGGGCATGTCCTGCGAAACCAGGTGTACAAGAGGCACTGGCAGGGGCACGCGGTTTCGCCCCAGGGGTATGCCACCGGGAACATCCTGCTCTTCGCGCTCTGGGAGGGCGTGTCGCTGCTGGCGCTCGTCACGGCGCTGCTGGCCGGCGCGTTCTGGCCCTACATCATCCCGAGTGCGGTGGCGGGCGTGATGTTCCTGATCAACTGGCCCGACGGAAAGCCGATGCAGGCGCGCGAGCCGGACCTGCGGCCTTGAACGGGATCATTCGCCTTGTGTCGCCGGTTCCGCCAGCGCGCCTTCGATCCCGTTGGCAAGCGCGACAACCGCCACGATCGGCGCCGCGACGACGGCCGCCCCGGCCACTGCGGCCACCAGTAACCCGTCGCCCGCCAGCGCCGCCGGCGTCATCAGCGTCCGCAGCGCAATGTCGAAGCCGCTGCGGTTGCGCCACCGGATGCGATCCACCACTTCAAACGCTTCCACCGTATTGGGTTCGTTGCGCGCCGTGCGCTGCACCAAAAGCGGGTCGAGCGAGAGCACCAGCATGCGGACCTCGCTCGACGGTGCGTGACTCCGTCGCATTTCAAGCCAGCCATTGATGTCGAGCGCCCGCTGATAGGCATCAATGACAACGATGGCGTCGGCCGTCGGCACCGGCGGGCCGTCGAATTCCTCCATGATCGCATGGCCCGTTGCCCCTGTCGGCAGCAGCAGCCGAAGCCGGCGCCGGCCGTCGCTGCTCTCCAGCGCGTCGTCGAAGTGATATTCCTCGAACGGCGCACCCTCGTAATGAACAACGCCCATGGACGCGCCGCCACTCACCCGCGACGACAGCCGCATCGGTGCGAACAGCGAGAAGACGGGTGTCGGCTCATGCACGCCGGCAAATTCCGTCCTCACCGCGTGAGCATCCTCGATCCCCCGCAGATGAGCGGGCAGAAAGCACCCCTGCATCACACAACACACGGACAGCACAACAGCGACGCCCACGACACGTTGGACTGGTGACATGATGACCTCCGGGATTTCATTCGATGTCGTTGAAGCGGGCCGGCCCGGCGAAAGGTTCATTCCGACGGCGGCGCGTACCATACGAATCATGGCCGCAGCGCCCGTCCGCATCACCCTCACCACCGCCGGCGCTCCCGGCGCCGTCGCCATCGTGCAACTGCACGGCATGGACGCGGCGCGTGTCCTGCGGCAGATCACGGCAGCGAGCGACTGGCCGATCGGTCGCGTGCGTCATATCCGCTTTGCCGACATCGATGATGGCGTTGCGGTCGTGCTGCACGAGGGCTTGGCGCAGGTGATGCCGCACGGCGGGCCGCGCGTCGTTCAGCGCATCATCGAGCGCCTGCTCGCGCTCGGCTGCGTTTATGAACCGGTCATGTGCGGCCGCGATCTGTATCCGGAAGCGGGCAGCGACCTCGAGGCCGACATGCTCGTCGCCATCGCCCGCGCGTCAAGCCCCGCGGCAATCGAACTGCTGCTCCATCAGCCGCTCGCTTGGCGCGCCAGTTTGGAACGAAAGCAAGAAGTGATCGGCGGTGCAGAAATCATCGCGCGATCCCGCGTGCTCGACCGCCTGCTCGACCCGCCTTCCGTCGTCGTTGTCGGCCGGCCGAACGTGGGCAAGAGCACGCTGACCAACCGCGTGCTCGGCCGGGCCGCGAGCATCGTGGCGGGCCAGCCCGGCACGACGCGCGACTGGGTGGCGGGGCTCGCGGAGCTGCCCGGCGGCGTCGCCGTGCGCTGGATGGACACGCCGGGCCTGCGCGACAGCAACGACCCGGTCGAGCAGCGCGCCATCGAGATGGCGAATCAAGTGACTCGTGCGGCGGATGTGCTGATCGTGATGCGCGATCCGGTGCTCGATTGGCCGCAGGCGCATGCGCTCCCGCGCGGAGCGGACGTGTGGGTAATGAACAAGGCCGACACGATGGCGAGTGGATTAAACGCAGGCGATGGATCAGACGCCCAGTCGCCGCTGCGAATCAGTGCGGAGACCGGCGCGGGGATCGATGAATTGATGCTGCACGTATTGAGACGGCTTGACCTCGACGCGATCACATCCGAGCATCCGTGGGCCTTCAGCTCCAGACTGAAAGAATTGATGATCAGCGGCGACCGCGACGCCCTACGCCACTACTGCGGTGGATGACCGTGACCGACAATTTCCCGTCAGCGAGCCGTCACATCCGCATGCACTTCCGCCTTCACCTTCTTCATCGCGCTAAGCACGTCCACCGTGACCTCCACGCCCAGCGAGCGCAGCGCCAAGATCGCTGCACCCAACGCCGCGGGCAGCATCTCCGACACGATCTGCGCCTGTGGCACGCGCCGGCGGATCGCATCGTAGAGCGGTTGAAAGAACCCGCGGCCGGCATTGTTCAACCCGCCCAACACCACGACATCAATCTCTGCATCAAAGCGGAGCTTCGAAACCACCGCGGCGACGCAGCGGGCGAGTTCATCGACACACGCCATGATGATCGCCGAGGCGAACGGCTCGCCGCGACCGGCGGCCTCGAACACCAGCGAGGCAAGGCCCGCAATGCGGTTGCGGTCGTCGCCGGTCACGGTGAGCTTCACGGCCGCACGCAGGTCGCCGCCCAGCGCCTCGGTGACGCCGGCCGCCAGCATCGACGGCTCCGCCCTGCCGTCGGCTACGAAAATAGCGTGAGTGATCGCCCGCCGGCCGATGTCGAACGCGCTGCCGAAGTCATCAAACATCGGCCCCCAGCCGCCGGCCCTTGCCGTCTTGCCATGACGATCGACGCCGAAACAGGCCGAGCCGGTGCCCGCGATGAGCACCACGCCGGGATCGCCTTCGAGAGCGCCGCCATGTGCGATGCGGAGGTCGTGGTCAATAATGACGTGTGGCGGGGCGACCATCGGCAGCCGCTGCGCGACGGCGGCGAGCTTGATGCGGTCCTCGTCGGTCCCGCAACCGGCAAGCCCGAGAAACGCGGCATCACACCGCTGATCCGCCGGCAATCCTCCCTGCCGAATCGCTTCGGACGCGGCGGCCACGATGTTGGCGATTGCTGCGTCCAATCCAACGCTGTGATAGTTCGCAGGCCCCGCGCTGCCCGCCCCCCGCAGCCGGCCCGCCTCATCGACAATGACCGCGCGCGTCCGCGTCCCGCCGCCGTCGATGCCCAGGACTGTTCGCATGGTGACTCAATCATTCAAGCGAGCCGCAAGCGAGCCGGCACGTCCCTCAGCGAGACGGCACGTCCCCGTGCCCGGCAAGCACCCGCGCAGCCACGACACCCGTTCGCGCAACACATCCGAACCGCACACGACGCGATCCACCGGGGACGAGGACGTCCCGGCTCGCGAGTCATTTGAGTTCCGCGAGATATTCCACCAGGTCCCGAATCTCGCGCTCCGACAGCAGCTTCGCCACATTGTCGGGCATCGCGGAGAGCGCCTTGCGCTTCTCGGCGACGTCGCTCTTCTTGATCGTGATCCGCTTGTTCTCCGCCGTGACGATCACGTACGCGTCGCCGGTCTCCTCGCGGAGCACGCCGATGATGCGGTCGCCCTCCGTGGTTTCGAGGTCGTAGGTGTCGAAGCCCTGGGCGATCTTCTTATTAGGGAAGAGGACCGATTCGAGGATGAGGTCGCGCGGCTGCTTGCCGATCTCGCGGAGGTCGGGGCCGGCCTCGCCGACGCCTTCGCTGCCGACCTTGTGGCAGCGATTGCACGAAGCGGCGGTCTTCTCCCAGAAGATCTTCTTGCCCGCCGCGACGTCCCCGCCGGAGAGCAGGTGCCGCTTGTGCTGGAGCGAATCCTCCTTGGGCATTGACGCCTCGTAAGCGGCGAGCATCAGCTTCATCCGCGGCGTGCCGCGCACGGCCGACGCCTCCAGCAGATCGAGGATCAACTCGGGCGCCAGTTTGCCCGCGATGAGCTTGTCGAGCAGCTTCTCAAGGACCGCGTCGGCGCCGGGCTGCTTCATGCCGGCGAGCGTGGCGATGGCCCCCTGCTTCTCGCCGGTCTCACCGGTGTCGAGCACCTGCTCGATGGCGGCGATCGCCTCGGCAGGCTTGAGCTTCGCGAGCCACACACGGGCTTCCTTGCGCAGGTTCGGATCGCCGGTGGAGAGCGCGGAGGTGACGGCTTCGGTCAGGCTTGCGTCGTTCATAGCACCCAACGCCTTCAGCGCCGCGATGCGCAGCCAGCCGGACTGCTTGCTGTCTTTCGAGATGTCGAGCAGCACGGGCGCGGCGGCGGCGACGCGGTAATGCTCGACGACTTTCGCGGCGGCCTGGCGGACGGCCGTGTCGGTGTTGCTCTTCAAAATCGCCAGCGCGGCGTCGCCGGCGGCCGGCGCTGCCTCATCGGCCGGCCGCGGCAGCACGGGACGGTGCATCCCCAGCACGCGGTCTCGCGGCGACTTGCCTTCCCACCCGATCAGCGCATCGAGCGCCTCGGCGCGGGCGCTGGCCGGCACATCGTCGCGCTGCGCAAAGGCGGCGACCACATCCGTCTGCCGCTTGCCGCCGAGGCGATAGTTCGCGCTGATCGCCCGGCGCAGCAGCGCATCGTCCTTGCTGACCTCCTTGACGCCCAGCAGCGCCGCGAGCTGCGGCATCGCCTCCTCGATGGGCACATCATGGATCGCGCGGGCCGCCTCGGTGGCGATCGCGAGGTCGCTGTCGCGCAGGAACCCGGCGATGCGCTGATCGTTCAGGCGGCGCAGGGCGAGCAGGATGCCGAGGCGGACGGAGCGGTTCTCGTCTCGCATCTTCGCGACGAGCGCGTCGGCGTCGTTGAGGTAGGCGAGGCCCATGACCGCGGCGTGACGGAGGTAGGGGTCCTTGTCTGTGTTTTTCTCTAGGAGCGAGAAGAGTTCCTCAATAACAAGTGCTTGTTGCTCCAACGTGGCTGCGTTACCGAGGCTCGACGCCATAAAATAGGCGGCCCGTGAATCGGCCTTGGGCAGTGCTTGGAGCAACGCCTCACCGCCCCAGTACGCGTTGCCGAGGACGCGCGCGCATTGAGCCGAGACCTCGGCGTCCTCATCGTTCAGGTGCTTCAACACAGACGCCAGCAACGGAGCGACCTCTGTTGGTTGAGCGCGCTTGCGCTTCTGGATCATTCCTCGAACAATCTGGTCAACTCCCCAGATGCCGTGCAAGCGTGCCAACTGGTTCTGCTTTTGGTTGATCGCTTCCTCCAGCACGTCGTAAGAGTTCCATTCAACGAGCGCAAACTGCGCCTCCTGCCGTACGCGACGATCGGGATGCCCGAGCAACGCTGCCAGCTCCTTTTCGCTGCGCTGTTTGAACCCCTCCGCCAGCAGCTTCTTCGTCTGCGCCACGACCTCCGCCTTCTGCGCCTCCGCGTGCGTCATGCGGTAGATCCGGCCCTTGCCTTCGCCGGTCCAGCCGTGCACCCAGTCGGAGAAATACACCGCGCCGTCGGGACCGAAGTCGACATCGGTGACCAGCGTGTTCCACACGAACTTCTCGAGCCCTTCCACCTCAAACCACGCGCCGCGCGGCTTGTGCGTGAAGGACCAAACACCCGACGCATTGGCGCCGCCCTTGAAATCACACATGAAAAAGTGACCGTCGTACTTTTCGGGCAGCCCAGTGCCGGGGTAAGACGCCACGCCGCTGGGTCCATTGCCAATATGTTTCAGCGGGGGGACCAGAAAAGCCGCTTGCGGTTTAGCGGGGTCCCACAAATGCCACCACCCCTCGCGGTTCCAAGGCCCACGGTCGGAGAGATACTGAAACGCCATGTTCCAGCCGCTGTTGCCGCCCTCGACGATGTAGGTCCAGCGGGCCTGATCGCCGGAGTCGCTGTTATTGTCGCCGGTGAACAGGTTGCCGTAGTCGTCGAACGCGAGTTCCTGCGGGTTGCGCAGGCCGGTGTGCACAACTTCGAGGTGCGACCCATCAGGCTCGCAGCGGAAGACCGCGCCGCTGCCGGGGTCGGAGAGCGTCTTGCCCTCTTTGGTGACGATGTGATAGCCGCGGTCGCCAATGGAGAAATAGACCCGCCCGTCGGGGCCCATCACGAGCCCGTGCAGGTCGTGACCGCGGAACGCGACGCGGACGCCGTAGCCGTCGCTGAGCACCTTCGACTCGTCGGCGACGCCGTCGTTGTCCCTGTCGCGCAGGGCGTAGAGCTTGGGGATGTTGGTGTAGTAAACGGTCCCGCGCCAAGCCAGCAGGCCAGCGCCGGTGCCATCGATGAGGTCGTTATAGCCGGTGGAAAAAACAGTCGCCTTGTCGGCCACGTTGTCGCCATTGGTGTCTTCGAGCAATCGGATGCGGTCGTGGTGCTTCGTCCACTGCTCGATCTTGTCCTTGCGGTGCTTGAGCATGTACATCCGCCGCTCCTCGACGGTGTTGGCGGCGAGGTCATCGGCAAGCCAGTACATGTGATTGCGGTTGTCGACGACGCCGCCCTCGTCGCCCTGGCGAAAAGTCTCGGCGACATAGATGCGGCCCTTCTCGTCGATGCAGAACGCAACGGGATTGGCGACGTCGGGCTCGGCGGCCCAGAGGTCGACCTTGAATCCCTCGGGCATCGTCATCGCGCTGATCGCGGCCTTGGCGTCGCCGGACTTGGCGGCGATCTTCGGGACGTAAGGGCCGGGCGTGGCCGCCGCGCTCTTGGTCTTCTCATCGGGCACCGCGACCACGGCCGAAGCGATCACGCACAACACCGCGAGGGCCGCCGTCGTCCACGCGAAAACATCTTGTTTTCTGGAGGAAATCATCCCGTCACGATAGCGGGGAGCGAAGCGAAATGAAAGGCTGAGGTGGGTGGCACTGACAAGCGCAGTCCACGGAGCTTGTCAGTGTGGGTGATGCAAACAACTCACGTTGCACTCGCTATCACCGTCGTCTGATCATGACCCGCTCTCCATACCGGCACCGCATCGCGTGAACGGCCGGGTACTTCACCGCCATGTAATCGAGGAAGCCGGCGACGTCCCCGGGGTTGCCGGCGAACATGTCGTAGTGAGCGGGGATCACGACGCCGCCGCCGGAACCGCCGAGACACCCGGAAAGCAGCGGGCCGCACAGGTCGGCCGCCTCCTGGTAGGTCATGTTGCCGAAGATGCTCTGCCGCAGGCGGTTCGCGTCGCGGCCGTTGATGGGCACGAGCATGGCGTCGAAGTTCCACTTCCGCAGCTTGGTTTGCAAGCCTTCGTACCAGACGGTGTCGCCGGCGTGGTACAGCGTGACGCCGTTGATCTCGAAGATGAATCCGAGGTACGGGTAGCGGCCGGTGACGGGCTCGCGGTCGAGAAACTCGTGCGACGCGGCGACGGCGGAGATGCGGATGGGAAGCGCGGAGTGTGGAGCGCGGAGTGCGGAGTGATGCGGGGAATCGACCGTGATGTGCCGGCCATCGTCGAGGCCGATGAAGCGTTCGTTCGGGATCGACAGGTCTTCGGCGAGGCCGCGGTCGAGGACGCACTGCGGCACGACGAAACGAATCTCCGGCCCGGCCGCGGCGATGGCCGGCCAGACGCCGCGGTCGATGTGGTCGAGGTGGTCGTGCGTGCCGCAGACCAGCGTCGCGTGCTTGAGCTGCTCGGGCGTCAGCAGTGGCGGGCATAAACGCTCGGGCATCGGCGTGAGGAATGGGTCGATGTAAACGATCGCGCTGCCGGCCTTGATGATGAAGCTGTGCTGGCCGAGCCACCAGAGGGCGAACTCGCCGCCCTGCACCGTGGCCGCGTCGATGTCGGCGACGAGAGCGTCGCCTTGCAGGATGATCTCGGGTGAAGCCATGTTGACCACACGGTAACGTCCGAGCCGCTACGCGTAAGCGTGCGGATGGTAGGGCCGTGCAAATGAAGTCGACCTTCCGCTCGCTTACGCTTCACGGCTCGGACGGAGGCGCGACGTTGCGAGACTTCAGAAGCCTGACTCCGTCCCGCACTCGTCGCAATAATTCGCGAGCTGATCGATGATGCTCTGGTAATGCTCGGGCGTCGCGTGCGGAGCGGCCTGTTTCCAGTGGCCCGCCTTGCCGTGCTCGGCGCACTTTTTCGCGGTCAGGCCATGGACATTTTGTTGGTTCGGATCGGCGCCGGCGTCGATCAGAAGCGCGACCAATTCGATGCGGCCGAAGAATGCGGCCCAGTTCAAGGGCGACGCCCTGTGCTCGCCGTCGATCGTGTCGATGTCGGCGCCCCGATTGATCAGCAGCGTCGCCAGCGGCAGGTTGCCGTCGCGCACCGCCATGTGCAGCAGCGTGAGGTCGCAGGCGTCGCTGGCGTTGACGAGTTCGGGGTCGGCGTCGAGCAATGCGCTCAGCGACGGAAGATCGCTGCGTTTGACGGCGTCGAGGATGGATTCGGTGGGGGTCATGATTGAACGGATTTGGGAGGGCGAGGCTCCCGCCGAGCCGTTCGTCAGGCGAAGGCCGTCCGCGGCCTGAGGCGGACGAAATTCGAGCGATGGACGTCGCATGATATTCGGTGATTCACGGCGGGACGGACTTTCGACTGCTCCGGCCCGCGGACGGGCCTTCGCAATCGAACGGCTCGGCGGGAGCCTCGCCCTCCCACACTGACGCCTTGCCCTCCTAAGTCATCCACCTCCCCCGCCGCTGCCCCCCGGCCGCGTCATGCTGTCGGGGTCGAGGAGTTCATCGAGCGTCTTCGCGTCGACCAGCTTCTGCTCCGTCACAAGCTGCCGGATCGTCTTGCCTTCCTTAAACGCCTGCTTCGCGAGCTTGGCGGCGTTGTCGTAGCCGACGACCGGGGCGAGGCTCGTCACCATCATCAGCGACTGCTCGATCAGCGAGGCGCAGCGCTCCTCGTTCACCTGCAAGCCCACGAGCAGCTTGTCGACGAAGACGTTGCAGACATTGGCAAGCAGCTTCACGCTTTCGAGGAAGGCGTCGATCATCACGGGCATGGCGACGTTCAGCTCGAAGATGGAGCCGATGCCGCCGAGGCCCGCGGTGGTGACCACGGCATCATTGCCGATCACCCGGCAGGCGACCTGGATGACGGACTCGCAGATGACGGGATTGACCTTGCCGGGCATGATCGAGGAGCCGGGCTGGATCTCGGGGAGGAGAAGTTCGAAGATGCCGCATCGCGGGCCGGAGCCGAGCCAGCGGATGTCGTTGGCGATCTTAGTGAGGGAGACGGCGATGGTTTTGAGAAGACCGTGGGCGTAAACAAATTCATCCTTAGCTGCTTGTGCTTCAGGATGATTCTCGGCCTCCAAGAATTCATAGTCCAAATCGATGAAGCGGTCCGTCAAGACCTTGCAAACACGCCCCGCGAATTCGGGATGCGTATTGATTCCGGTGCCGACTGCGGTACCCCCGATGGGCATGCCTCCAGACATCGCCATCGCAACGGAGCCGGCATGATGTTTTGCCTTCGCAGTCTGTTCCGCGTAACCCGAAAAGACCTGCCCGATCCGTATCGGGGTCGCATCCATAAGATGGGTGCGACCGATCTTGGTGATCGAGTCCCATTGCGATGCCTTTGCCTGTAATTCTTCAAGCAGGCGCGTCAGGGCGTCCTCCAACTCAGCTGCGGCGACCGCCCCCGCGATGTGCATCGCCGTCGGAAACGTGTCGTTGCTCGACTGGCCCATGTTCACGTGATCGTTCGGATGCACTTTCGCTGCCTTCGGATCGCGAAGCCGCAAGCGGCTGGTCGCGAGGTTGGCGATCACCTCGTTGGCGTTCATGTTGGTGCTGGTGCCCGAGCCGGTCTGGTAGATGTCGACGGGGAAGTGGGCATCGTGCTTGCCCTCGGCGACCTCGTTGCTCGCTTCGATGATCGCCTGCGCGATGGTCTTGTCGAGCTTGCCGAGGTCGAGATTTGCCTGGGCGCACGCGGCCTTGAGGTGGCCGAAGGCGTGGATCACCGCGGCGGGCACCGGCTCGTGAGCGACGGGAAAATTTTCCACGGCCCGGGCGGTCGACGCCCCGTACAGCGCCCAGTCGGGCACCTGCATCTCGCCCATCGAATCCTTCTCGGTACGGAATCCGGTCGCCATCTTAAAATCCTTTTTCTCATTTGAAACGACGGGAAGTGTAGCGAAATCCCCGGGCGCGGGATGAACGGCAGCGAACACGAAGGACACGAAGGGACGAAGAGCACGAAGGTGAATGCGATGAAAGCTGAATCCGTGCCCAGCGCGGATGTCTGCTCGGTATCCTGCATGATGATTCGGTCTGATTCTGACTTCGTGCCCTTCGTACCTTCGTGTCCTTCGTGTTCTCGCGGATCCTTCGCTTGATGATGCCACTCAAAACGCTTCTCATCCTTCTTTCGCTGACCCTCCACGCCGCCGCCGCCGACTGGCCGCAGTGGCGCGGGCCGCAGCGGACCGGTGTCACCACGGAAAAGCTGTCGCTCGACGCGTGGCCGCCGGGCAAGGAGCCGCGCGTGGCGTGGCGCACCGACATCGGCAAGGGCCATCCGAACGTGATTGTCATCGGCGACCGACTCTACACGATGGGCTGGGACGGCAAGCAGGACACCGTCTTGTGCCTGAGCGCGGCCGGCGGCGAGGTTATCTGGAAACAGTCGTACCCGTGCGACACCATCGTGCAGTGGCCCGGGCCGCGGGCGACGGCTGTGATCTCGAACGGCGTGCTGTTCACGCTCGGCCAGCACGGCCAGCTCCGCGCGTGGGATGCGACCACGGGGCAGCCGAAGTGGAAGGTCGATCTCTCAAAAAATTATGAGCCGGATGTGGATTATGGTTTCGCGTGGTCGCCGCTTATCGAGGGCGATTTGCTCATCCTTCCCGCGGGCAGTCGTGGCCTGGCGGTGCGGACGAAGGACGGCTCTTTCGCGTGGGGGACCGACGAGAAACGCGGGGCGTGCGCATCTGCCACGCCGTTTGAGCACAACGGCAAGCGCGGCGTCGCGGTGATCACCACCAGCGATGACCGCAACAGCTCGAACCTCATCGGCATCGACCCGAAGACCGGCAAGGAGCTCTGGCGCTACGGCCCGTGGAAGGAAAAATGGGGCGCGGTCTGCGTCGACCTCATCGTCAACGGCGGCAAGGTCTTCGTCACCAGCAGCGAACAGTTCAAGCAGTGCGCCCGCTACTCGGTCGTGGGCAACACACTCAAACAGGATTGGACGCACGGCAAGTTCTCCAGCTACACCGGTGCGATCGTTCTCATCGATGGTCACCTCTACGGCGTCGACACCAAGCGCTCCGGCACGCTCAAGTGCATCGACTTCAGCAGCGGCGAAGAAAAATGGTCGCAGCACAGTTTCGGCGATCACGCCTCGCTCATCGCGGCGGACGGCAAGCTGCTGATTCAGTCGAGCGAGAGCGGCGAGCTTGTGATCGCCGAGGCGTCGCCGACGGCTTACAAGGAACTGCGGCGCGCGAAGGTGTTTAAGGGAAATGGAAAGACGTTCACGGCACCGGTGTATGCGAACGGGCGGATTTATTGCAGGAGTTATGCGGGGGAGTTGGTTTGTGTGGAGGTGGCGACGAGGTAGTTGCTTTGGCGGAGCGGCCGTGCACGAGGACGTGACGGCTCGCTGCTTTTAGATCACCTTCCGCGTCATCGCTCTTCTCATTTCGCGGTCGGCATCGCGGCTCTTAAGGTCCTGGCGTTTGTCGTGGGCCTGCTTGCCCTGGCCGACGCCGATCTCCAGCTTCACCTTGCCGCGCACGAAGTACATCGCCAGCGGCACGAGCGTCGTGCTCTTGGCGCTGACGCTGGCGAACAGCTTGGCGATCTCCCGGCGGTGGGCGAGCAGCTTGCGCGGCCGGGTCGGCTCGTGGCCGTTGTTACCCATGGCCTGCCGGTACGGCGCGATGTTGACGCCGTAGAGCCACAATTCCATGGTATTGGGCTCGACGCGGCAGAAGCCTTCGCCGAGCGACACCTCGCTGTGCCGGATCGATTTCACCTCGCTGCCCTGAAGGATGATGCCGACCTCGAGCTTGTCGAGGATGTGATAATCGTGGCGAGCCTTGCGGTTCTCGATGCGCGGGGCGAGGGTTTTGTTTTCGTTCTTCTTGGTCATGGCGTGGGGTGGAGCGCGGGTTGGTATTGCAGAAGGATATCGCGCAACGAGGCGGTGGTCTGTGAAGGTTGAGAGCACCATGCCGGAAGGCTGGTGCTGATCCAGTGTTCAGCAGCGTGAAGCTGAAGTGGCGGCCTTCATGCATCAGCGCGATCACTGGCTGTTCGTTGCAGCACCACCCTGCCGGGATGGTGCTCCTGTCACTTGCCGATGCAGAACGTGGCAAACACCCGGCCGATGACCTCGTCGGGCGTCAGCGAACCGCCGAGACCCGCGAGATGGTCGAGGGCGGAGCGCAGGGCGCCGGCGACGAGTTCGACGTGATCGATCGCGTACTCATCCCGCTGCGGCTCGAGCAGGTCGCGGGCGGCGGCGAGGTCGGCGGCGGCGCTGCGCAGGGCGAGTTCGTGGCGCGGCTGGAGGGCGAGCAGGTCGGCGGTGACGCTGACAGCGCGGTCGGTGAGGCGAGCGGCGATGTGCTCTCGGAGGAGATCGAGGTTGTGGCCGGTGAGGGCGCTGATGGGAAGGACAGTGGGATCGCGGGGGGATGGGTGGAGGTCGGATTTGGTTTGGAGG
>Ga0163150_10005831_pt1 | contig 15476 bp, 2 predicted proteins | sample OliLakLV19P2IB_FD_148628 | JGI IMG/M metagenome (GOLD analysis project Ga0163150, IMG submission 148628) | Freshwater microbial mat bacterial communities from Lake Vanda, McMurdo Dry Valleys, Antarctica - Oligotrophic Lake LV.19.P2.IB | ecosystem: Environmental > Aquatic > Freshwater > Lake >...
CCATCAATGGAGAATCCAGCCCCCCGGAACACCGGCATGGCCAGTTACGCCTACGATCCGAACTCGGGGAAGCCGGCGCCGGGGTGGGCACAAAACGCGATGCAGCCGAAACAGGCATCGACTCCAATGTTTCCCAAGGCGATTTGGAACAGCCCGAGCGCGAGCAGACCGAAGCAGTTCCAGGCAACCGCAGACCGCTTCAATCCATTTTACCAATCTGGCGAAAGTAAGCGCCGCTTGTCGGTACTTTCAGACTAATGGCCGCTCCATTTTACAACCCCTTCGGCACCGCAAATTACTCGCGAGGCCGCGGGTCTCCGATGGACGGCGATCCGCTTTCGCCGGGCGCTCGCCAGATCGTGAACCGCGTCAGGCAGGGCGAGGATGCTGCGATGCGGGCGGCGGCTAACTTCGACCCCATCGACGACGAGATCAAAACGACGAACGAGCGTCGGACGAATCTCCGTCTTCAGCGCGAGGGGATGAAAAACACCCTGAGCAATTTTCTCGATACGGACGGAGCGGACATGTTCGAGCGCGATGAGTTGACGAACAAGCCGCGCAAGAATCCTGACGGGTCGATGATCCCGAGGCTTGGCTTGGAGGTGGAATCACTGCGCAAGCAATCACAGCAGAAGACCGGTCTAATCGCGGGGGCGCTGTCGCCTACGAAGCAACGCGGAGATGACACGGAAGAGGCGAAGGTGGCGCAGCGGCGTTTGGCGGAGATCGAGCCCACGTACAAGCTGAAGCAGGAGAAGTACGACCGCATTCAGAATGAGATGAAACGGATCGACGATGCCGACATTTCGCACGAGAATCGACTGGCGGAGCTGGGTCGGATGCGCGAGGCGAGGTACACGGTTACGCCGGAGGATGTCCAGCAGGCCGTCACGCAGGTCAACACGTCGCGCGCGGCCACCGGGCAGGCGCCAGTGTCGGCCAAGGATCTTTCGCAGGGCAAGGCCAAGACGGCGGCGCCGGGGGCGTATCCGGAAGGCGCATTTGCGACATTGTCGGACCGCATGACCGGGCAACCCACCGGGCGCACGATCGCGCCGGAGGCGGTGGCGAGCAAGGTGCAGAAGGATGCGGCCGCAAAAAATCTCGATCCGGTTGGAGCGGAGACAGTGGAGCTTGCGAGCCTGCTTGAACAGGGCGTTACCCAGGTTGGCGGGCGGGTTATCGCCGATGTGCTCGCGGAGCGTGGCGGCACTCAGGCCGTTTCCAACATTCGAGCCCTCGAGAGCGTTAAGAAGCTCACGAAGAGGCTGGCGGAACTCGACGGCGACTTGCCAAACGCGGGCGACAAAATGAAGGGCCGGCTCGAACGCGAGAAAGCAGTCGTCCAGAAGTTGCTCGAGCAGAAGCAGGGCATCATCGACGCCATTCCGACGGGCGAGCGGATTAAGAATGCGTTTGGGTCTGCCGTGGCGAATTTAGCCGGCGGATTGGCGGACGTTTCAGACTCGGTTGCAATTTTGGCGAACCGACTGGATTCGCATGTGCCTGAGTTTCTCCGTTCCACACCAAATGATGGTGGGGTTAACGATTTGAAGACGGCAATATGGGCAAAGGAGATTCGTGACTGGGCAGAAAAAGTAACTCCAACTGACCCGACTCTCGCCGAAGAATTTTGGACTACAGCCGTCCCTGGCGCAATCGGCAGCGCAACATTTTTCGTGCTCGGAGGTTTGGCTGCGCGTGCAGTCGGAGCCACTGCCACCATGTCTACGTTGGTGCTAGGCATGACAGGGGGCGGCGCAAACGGTTATCGCGATGCAATCGCGAATGGCGCGCCAGAAGGCGCGGCGTGGAATTCATTCCTGCTTAATGCGGGAGTTGGCGTGACGGAGCTGGCCGGTGTCGGTTCGGCTATTCGTCGCTTGGACAAAGCATCAGGAGGGAAGATCAAGAAAGCACTGCTCGACGCGGGAATCGAAGGATTCGAGGAAGTCGTGCAGGAGTTCATTCAAACGACCGCTGGAAATGCCATCGCGATTTCGCTCTACGACGAACAGCGAGAATTGTTCGAAGGATCAGCCGAAGGCGCCGCCGCCGGCGGCGTTGCCGGTGTCCTGACGTCGCTCGTTATCAGTGCGCTTCCAGGCAAGCAGCGCGGAGGTCCTGCCGCGACAACCACTACGCCACCGCCCGCGGCAACCGCTCCGGGTACTCCGGTCGCTCCGGGTACTCCGGCTCCGGGTACTCCCTCGGCAGGGGCAACCGACCTTGTTCCCCCGCCAGCAGGAACCGCGACGCCGGCCGACGCCGAAGAGGAAACTGTCACGCTCGACAATCAGGCGCCGAAGTCTTTCGAGTTCACGAACGCGAAGGGCGAGACGACGATCGTCGAGGCCGTGCGCGAGAGTCAGGCGATCGCGAAGCTGCCGGCGGACTTCGGCCCGATCAAGGGCGTGAAGCGGGTTGAGCCCGTCGCCGCACCAAAACCAATTTCGGAGCAACCAGCCGCAGGCGGCGTCAGTGTTGCAGCCGATTCCGGGACCGTCGCAGGCAAACCGACGGTTCCAGCCATCACCACGCCGGGGGGCGCCCAAAGTCCGGAGGCCGTTGTTAGGGGTAGCGACGGGATTTCGGAGGGCGTTCCCCTGGCACCAATTTCGCCGGAGCCAAAGACCGATGTTGCTGACACGAATACGCCTTCCGCAGGAATAACGCCGACGGCTCCGGCGAATCCACTTTTGCCTCCGCCGGTCGCGGCGAGTGACAAGCTACGGGCACCAACTGCACCAACTCCCGCACCCGGGCCGGCGGCGGCGAAACCTCCTGCAATCGCGCGCGGCACGAACAAGCCGCAGACGTTCGTCTCGACTGTCGCCAAGGCGGCAAACCTCAAGGCCAAGGACAAGGCCACGCGGTTCCTGACGGACTTCGCGCCGCGGTTGCACAAGGCGAATCCTCAGGTGTTCGAGGCCATGGAGGTTCACATCCTCAACCAAGCGGAGTGGGACTCGAATCCACGCACCGGCGCCAACACGCCGAACTCTGCCGCCGCCTACGATCCCGAGACGAACACGATGTTCTTCAACTCGGACAAGTCGAAGGGCGACGACGTAGTCGATAACGTCGTACACGAAATGGGGCACTTCGCGGAGAAGTTCGCGCTTGGAGAAGAGTTCACGCAACGCGAGTGGGCGAAACTTCAGATCACGCAGCGCATCCAGGCGGACGAACAGTATAAAGGTCGGAAGCTGACGCCTGAAGAGGTCCGTGCATTCGGAGCGGGTATCGATAACAAGCGCGCCCGCTCTGAGTGGGCCACGATGCAGTTCGCCCGCGTCGTCAAAGGCGATACCGACGGAATGAGCACAGGGATGCGCGCCCGGCTTGAAAAGTTCCTGGAGCTTGCGCGCGAACTCGTGCGGAAGTGGATCGGCTCGAAATCACTCACGACCAAGGAACTCGACGCGAAGATTTTGAACGTGCTCGGGTATGCGGAGAAAGCCGACATCCACACGCTTGTCGGCAAGAACTCCGAGGGCCACGAAGTTTATCAGGACGAGCGCGGAGTGCGGCATGTCGCGCGCATTGCGGCGAATCCCGATTTGCTGATTTCAGAGCCGGTCGGGATGAGGCCTACGCGCGGCCCCAATGGCGGCATCGTGTACCAGGCCGATCCCCGCACGTCGCGGGAGCGCGAGAACACGGAGTTCGAGACGACGACCGAGAAAGGGGCGCGGACGCCGGCTCCGGTTACGACGCCTCGCGTCGCAGATACGACGCCAGCCGTCGCGCCGAAGCCGGCCAAGTCCAAGGTGGATGACCTAGCCGACAAACTTTTCGATGGCCTCCTCGGCACGCCCGCTGTTCTCATCACACAAGAAGGCTTCCCGAAGGATCGCCGGCAGATGGGCATTGAGCTGGCGGACGCCATGATCGAGAGCGGCATCAAAACGCCCGACGCGATGGCGTCCTACCTCGACAGTAAATACACCAAGAAGGCCCGCAAGTTCTCGGATTCACTGTGGAGCCTGTTCCGTTTCTCGGAACCGTCTTTGCCGCAGGCGCCGGACTGGAACGTACTCTATGCTGCGATTGACAATCCAGCGGCGCCAGTCGATACTACTGAAAGCAATGAGCCTCGCTCTGAACAGCAACTCGCAACTGACGACCAGCGAAATCCAGTCGATCGTGCTGGAAGCGCGCCGGCAGCAGGAGGAGGGCAACCCGACTCAAACGCTGGAAACGGAGCGCGTGGTGGCTTATTGGAAGGAAAACAGGCCGAAAATGTTCAAGCGCCTGCAATCAGTGAGCCAGGAAGCGCCAATATCACTGGCGAGTCGCCTCTGGGACAACGCGCGGGCGGAAGCCAAACAGACAGTGCAAAACTTCCCGACGTTCAACGAGGCGATGGAAGTGGCGATGCGGGACAATCTCCTGATGGAGCCGGAGGACGAAAGCGCCGACGCTCCGGCGGAGCCAGTGGCGGAACTGGAGTAGCGGAACAACCGAGCGCGCCGGATCGCAGCAATTACCGCATCACCGATCCCGAGTCGTTGGTTGGTGGCGGTCCCAAGACGCGGTTTGCAAAGAACCGGAAGTCGATCGAGACCTATCAGGATTTGACGGCGGCTAATCGCCAGCCATCCGCGGTAGAACTCGACACACTCGCAAGCTATATCGGCTGGGGCAGTTTCGGCCAGGAGCTTTTCCAAGGCTCGTGGGACAATCCATCTCCGGCGAAAGGATGGGAATCTGAAAGCGACTGGATGCGCGACTACCTCGGGCGTGAGGAGTGGGAGAGTATGCAGCGTTCGATCATTAACGCGCACTACACTGACCCCATCACCGTGCAAACGATGTGGGATATGGCGCGCACAATGGGCTTCACAGGCGGACGCGTGCTTGAGCCCGGTATGGGTATCGGCAATTTCTTCGGCCTAATGCCGGCGGACCTCGCGGCAAAATCGCAGCTCACCGGTATCGAACTGGATATAATGACGGGCGGCATGGCGAAGATGCTGTATCCCGCGGCGAACATCCAAATCAAAGGCTACCAAGACAGCAAGACAGCGGACAATTTCTATGACGTCGTAATCGGTAACTGGCCGTTCGCGAACATCAAGATTGCGGATCGGCGCTACGACCAGCTTTCGCCGAGCCTGCACAATTACTATTTCCTGAAGGCGCTCGATCAAGTGCGCCCGGGCGGGCTCATCATCGGCATCACGTCGAACAGCTCGATGGACCAAAAGACACAGGGCGTGCGGCTCGCGCTCGCGCGCAAGGCCGAGCTCGTCGGCGCGTATCGGTTGCCGGCGGGTGCATTCGAGAAATATGCAGGCACGAAAGTCGTGACTGACATCATCATCCTAAAGAAACGCGCGGAGCCGATCACGATTGAAAAGGCGATGGATGAGGGATGGATCACGACCGTCGACCGTCCGACCCCATCAGGCACGGCTATTGAGGTGAATGAGTATTGGGCGAAGAACCCCGACAATGTGCTGGGGCGCCTCAATTACGGCCACGGGACGACGACCGGACGCCCTGGCATGATCGTGGAGCGGCCGGCGGACTACGAGACGCTGCTGAAGGGTCTAGCCAAGCGCGTGCCGAAGGGCGCGATAGTCCCATGGGATAACAGCATCAAACGGGTCACTTACTCGGCGAACGATACAAAGGCGCGGCAGCACTCCGTTGTGGCGAAGGGGGCAAAGTTTTACCAGGTGCAGGGCGAGCACCTCGCGCTACTCGACGACGTGGTGAAGTGGAAAGTAAAGGACGCGCGCAAGAACGAGCAACGTGCGACCGAACTGAAAGGCCTAATTGCGCTGCGGGAAGGGCTCACGAAACTACTCTACGATCAGAGCGTGACGACGGGAGACCTCTCGGCCGTGCGCGCGAAGCTGAAGGAGCAATATGACGCGTTTGTGGCGGCGCATGGCCCGGTTTCTAATGCGCCGATGCTTTCTACGATGCTGAAAGCAGGGGATTTTTCCGCCCGATTGCTCGATAACATCGAGAAGAAAAACGCGAAGGGCGAATGGGTGCCGCGCGAAATTCTAACGACGGACATCGTGCGCAGGCAGGTGCGGACGGAAAATCTCAGCATCGAGGATGCTTACGCGATCGACCGCTACCAGAACGTGAATATCGACGTCACGCGCATCGCTAAAATGTCGAATTCCGCCGAGGATCAGGTGATTGCCAGCCTGAGCGAGAGCAGCCAGATTTTCATCACGCCCGCGGGCATCTGGCAGGCACGGGACGAATACCTTTCGGGCAACGTGCGCCAGAAGGTTCGTGAAGCGATCGACGCAAAGGAGCAGGGCGTCGAGGGCATGGACCGCAACATTGAGCAGTTACAGGCCATCATGCCGAAGGACGTGCCTTACATTCAAATCGAGCCGCAAATTGGCGCGACCTGGGTGCGCACCGATTACTACCGGCAGTTCATCAAGCATGTGCTCGGACTAAGCGAGGGCGACCTGGATCACGTGGAAATCACGCAAGGCGTGCGCGGCTACAAAGTGAATCTCAAGCGGGACTACCTCGTGCAGCGGTCCGAAGCGACAACGCAATGGGGTCACCAGGACATCAGTTGGCGCAAGATCATCGATGCCGCGATGAACAATGGCACTGTGAAGATCGTCAAACACAACGAGGACGGCCCCTACACGGACGAAAAGGCGACGAAGGAGGCAAACGCGAAGATCGACGCGCTACGCGAGGAGTTCAAAACGTGGTTGTGGAGCGACCCGACACGGGCGATCGACCTGCAGACAACCTACAACGAGACGTTCAACTCGAATGTCATTCCAGACTTCGACGGCAGTCACTTAAAGCTGGTGGGCTTGTCGCTCAACCTCGGCACGGATGCCTTCGACTTCCGCGCGCACCAAAAGAACGCGATTTGGCGCTTCCTCGTGCATGGGCGTGGCGTCGGCGCGCATGAGGTTGGCACCGGGAAAACTTTCACGATGGCCGGGCTGGCGATGGAAGCGCGGCGACTGGGGCTATTCCGAAAACCGCTCATCTTCGCCCACAACGCCAATTCGGCGAGCATCGCGGGCGATATGCAACTGGCGTATCCCGGCGCGAAAGTGCTCTACGTGGATAACCTCTCGCCCGCGAATCGAGACGCGGCGCTGCAACAGATCGGGCTCGACGATTGGGACGCGGTGGTGATGCCACATTCGCTTGTCGACCGCATGATGTTGCGCGAAGAGACGATGATGGCACAGGCGAGGGAGTTGATTCGCGAACTCGAACAGGAAGCGATCGACGCCGCAGCAGAGGATAATGTTGAAATTACAGTGCAGGACATGGATAGCGGCGACTACAAGAAGAAGCTCGCCCGCACTGGAGCGACCGCCAAGGAACTCGTGAAGCAACGGGAGCGTATCCTGGAGACTATCCGCAAGCAGGCGCAGAAGGCGCGGGATGACTCGGTATTCTTCGAAGACTTGGGAATCGACGCCGTGATGGTGGACGAGGCGCACATTTTCAAAAAGATCCCGATTGCCACCCGGCAACGACTCAAAGGTCTGAATAAGGCCGGCAGCGATCGAAGCGTGCTCCTTACGATGCTGACCGACTACGTGAAGTCGAAGCAGGGAGGCAAGGGCGTGTTCATGTTCACAGGGACGCCGATCACCAACACGGTGAATGAAGCCTACAATATGATGCGCTACACGATGAGTGACATCATGGAGCGGGATCAGGTTAAACGTTGGGATTCGTGGTTCAATGCGTTCGCGAGTTCAGAGATCGACGTGGAATTAACCGGCGGCGGGACGTGGGAGCCAGTGGAGCGCCTGACGCAATTTGTGAACGTGCCGGAACTGGCGAGGTTTGCTGCGCAGGTGTTCGACGTCGTCTTCGCGAAGGACATGCCGGAATTCAAGCCGCGCCCAACAAAGGACGGTCGCGACGAGCAAGGCAATGGGCGCCCGTTCAAGCAGAAGATCGACGTGTCAGTGCCGATGAGCGCGGCGCAGCAAGAGCACGTGATGGACATCCGCGGTCGGGCGCAGAGCTTTAAGAGCGCGAGCGGGAAGGAAAAGAAGGAGATCATGCTTTCCGGCGATCGACGCTCACCAATCATCTACGAAGGCGAGGGAGTGAAGTCGGCTCTCGATTATAGGATGATCGACCACACGGCGCCGGACGATCCGACCAGCAAGGCGAATGCGATGGTCGCGAATGCGATGGAGCATTTCAGGGAGCATCCGAAATCGGCACAGATGATTTTCATGGAGCGCGGGTATTACGACACCGTGACGCGCTCGCGAAAGAACAGTGATGGCACGCGCACCAGCTTCAAGGTGCCTGCATTCAATCTGGCGCAGGACATCATCAACAAACTCGTGGCGCAGGGCGTTCCGCGGGAGCAGATCGTTGTGTTCCCGTGGCTCTCGAAGGAAAAGAGGAAGCTCGCGGCCGAAGCCATGCGCCGGGGCGAAGTGCGTTTTGCGATCGGCGGGACGGAAACAATGGGCACCGGCGTCAACGCGCAGACAGAGCTTCGCGCGATGCACCACCTGGATGCGCCATGGATGCCAGGCGAACTCGAGCAGCGCAACGGGCGCGGCTGGCGGCAGGGCAATCAATGGAACACAGTGCTGGAATATCGCTACTCCACGGAAGGCTCTCACGACGGCCGCCGTTGGCAAATCCTGCTCACGAAGGACAAGTTCATCCGGCGGTTCATGGAGGCGGTTTATAAGAAGGGTGAGACCGGCCTACGCATCATCGACGGCGACGGTGCGGATTTAAGCGAGGGCAACAGCGAGGAGGGCGGTCAGGAGGGAGAGTCCGAGTTTAACGACACGTTCGCCGCGGCCGTCGGGGATCCGCGTATCATGCAACGCGCAAAGCTCCAGACGAAGATCGAGAGCGTCGAGAGACGGCGCGTTCAGCACATCGCAGCGCAGCGTGATGCCGCGCGTGAAATCGAACGGCAGCGGTTAGAGATTGAACGCTTCAACCGCAATATCGCGAAGCTGGATCAGGACGCCGCGCAGTATCAGGCGCAAAAGCCGGAGCCGTTTTCGATTGAGATCCAAGGCAAGACCTATACCGAGCGAAAGGACGCCGATGCGGCTCTGACAGAGATCGTGGAGGACGTGAAGCTTGGTACTGCTCGCACAAAGGTGGGAGAATACGCCGGCTTTACGCTCACCGTGTACCGCCATAAATATGGTCAAACGCAGGTGGAGTTTTCGGGAGCTAGCGCGATGGTATACGAGTTCTCGGGCAGTGTGCAGAGCCTCGAATCGAACCTGCGCAACCTAGTCCGCCGCCGCGACAATGAGACGACAAAGGCTTCCGATGCCCAGCGCGGCATCGCGAACCTCAAATCAATGCTGAACTCGCCGTTCACCCGGCAGGCGCAGCTCGACGGGCTTAAGAAGCAGCTCGAGCAGATCATGCGGGAGCTGACCGCCTCTCCAACCCCGCCGCCAGCATGGCTGCGCAACGGCGCGCCCGTGGGCTCAATGGTCGTGTACAACGGTCGCACCTACGACGTGGCGGCGCACCGCTGGGACAATAGCAACTGGTGGCTCCTCGTGGTAGACCCCGAGCAGGACAGTGCGGCAATGATTCCTGTCGCCTACGACCAAGTGACCGACGCTGACGGGCAGCAACTTTTCGAGGCGAGGGAATTCAATCGCCCGCCGAGTGTGCGCGTGGAAGGCCAGGCCGCGCCGGTTGATCCGAGCGGTCCGGCTTCGACGCCAAATTCATTCTTAAAGGATGAAGTGGTTCACTTCGGCCCGACTGCCGATTTCTGGCGCATCGCAGAGATTCGCCCTGACCCTGAAGGATCAGATAACGAGGCGTTGTGGTCGGTCGTGCTGCGCAAGGCGGATACTGCGAAGGGCGAAGAGATCGTGCCAGCGAACGCGCTGCGCAAAGCAGACAAGGGCGCCGTGGCCCGATTTGAGGAGCAGACGAAGTTGTTGCGCGAGGACATCGAACGCCCGCAGAGCATCCTTCCTCTGCGCGACGATCGCACTCGTGCGCCTCGCCGCACTCGCCTTCGCCGGATGGCGGAGCAAATGCAGGCTCAGGCCGAGAAGCTGCGCGCCGAGGCAGACGATGCCGTAACCAACTCGGAGGTAGAGAAGACGGCAAACTGGCGCGCTACGGCCATCGAGGAACGACTCAAGAAGCTGATGGCGGACCTCGAGCGCGAGGAGTCTGAGGGTCTTACCCGCGCGAAAGCGAACAACGAATTGCTCGGCACGCCGGAATTGACTCAGAACGAAGATGGCAGACAGCCTGGGAAAATGACGTCCGGGATCGTTGGCATTGCTCACGACGAGACGGTTTACGGACTAAATTCGAAACGAGTCCAAGCCGACACGCACGATCAAGTGTCAGCGCCCGCCCAAGCGTTCATGGGTGGAGATCGCTTTCGCTACTACAATGATTCCGGGTTAGTGGAGTGGCAAAACGGATTACCGCCGAAAGACAATCAGATAGCTGTTGAAAATTATCTCGCGAGAAAGGGGCTGCGTTTCGCCAAACACAACGACGGGTTTATTGGCCGAGATACCCTCGGCACGCCACCCGTCAAAGCCAGCCCGGCCCAAGAGGCCATTCTCGCGAAGGTGAACGGCACACTGGAAGACAAACGTTCCATCGGTCAGCGCATGAGCGACTACCTGGCGGACCTGAAGGATTACGTTTCGACCGAGCTGAAACAGAAGCTCCTCGACTCGTTCGCGTCTATCAAGCGGCTCGAGCGTGCGACCTTCGGGCAAGGCGCGAATCTGGACGCCAGTGTGAGCGCGTACAAAGCCGCTCGTCTGACAAAGAACCTCCCGAGCGTGATGGACTACCTGATGAACCACGGTTCTCTCGAATATCGGAACGGTTCGATGTCGATGAAACCGGGCGCGAAGGGGCTCCTGCAAATCTTCAAGCCCCTGATGGATGCCGGCACGCTTCGACTTTGGGAAGGATACGCGACGGCGTTTCGCTCCGACCGGCTTTTGCAGGAAGGCAAGGAAACCAACTTCGGGCGGACACAGGATCCCGTCACCGGTCAATGGACATGGGACGCGGCAACCGCCCGCCGCGAGATCGACGCACTCCTCGCGCTCGGGAAGCAGTACCCTGAATTCGAGGTCGCGCGGCAGGGCTACGTCGAATTCCAGACATCGATCCTCGACGTGGCTGAGGGCGCCGGGCTCATCGGTGCGGACCAACGCGCAACGTGGGAGAAGTCTGACTACGTGCCGTTCTACCGCATAGCTGAAAACTTGGAGGGCAAGGGCCCGGGCAAGCGCCGCGGCATCGCCGACCAGCGCAGCGGAATCAAGAAGCTCAAGGGCGGCGCCGCTCCGGTCGCCATCATGGAGAACATCGTCCGCAATATCGAGTCCCTCGTGGACGCCTCATTCAAGAACATCGCCATGCAGCGCGTGGCAGACCTCGCGGACGGCAATAACGACATGCTCGTGAAGATCCCGTACAAGGCGGTTCCATTCAAGGCGTCGGTCACAGAAGTCTTGGACGAACTTGAGAAGGCTGGGATTGATACGAGCGGACTCTCGACAGATGAAGCCGCGGAATTCGTGCGGTTCTGGCGCATGAAGGCGCCGAAAGGGAAGGACGTGGTCTCCGTCATGGTTGACGGCAAGGCAATCTACTACCGCGTGAAGGATGCGGCGCTCCTACGCTCGGTGCAGAGCATGGGTCCGCGCGTCCACTCTTGGTGGATGAGCGCATTGATGGCGCCGAAGAACGCGCTGACGGCACTCGTGACGCTCGACCCCGAATTCATGGTGGCGAACACTATTCGCGACTCGTTCAGCGCGTGGGTCATCTCGGACACGCCGATCAAGCCCGGCTATGACACCGCGATCGGGTTACTGAAGAGCCTGCGCAACGATCCATCTAAGTTGTCGGTGATGGCAGCAGGCGGGGGCGCCGGGCACTACAATAATCTCCGCGAGGGTCGAGTGCGCGATTACATCCGGAGACTCACGCCGGCAGCGCGAAAGACGTTCCTCGAGTCCATCATCGACACGCCCAAGAAGCTGGGGCGGATCTACGCCGACATTGGACGGGCGACGGAAAACGCCAATCGCCTCGCCATTGCCGACAGCGTCAAGAAGCGTGGCGGCACCGATGCAGAGGCCGCATTTCAGGCGCTCGACATCATGGATTTCGGTCTGCGCGGAGACAGCGCTCTCTTGGGCTTCTTTCTCGACACGGTGCCATTCCTGAACGCCCGGATGCAGGGGCTCTACAAGCTCGGCCGGGCTTCCGGCATAGGGCAAGGCGACGGAGCAACCAAGTATCTGCCGCACGCGCGGATCGCCACTTACGGCGCCATCATCACTGGGGCAACCTTGGCCCTCCTCGGCTCCAACTGGGACGACGAGCGTTATTGGGAGCTGCCGGAGTGGGAGCGCGATATCTACTATCACTTCTGGCTGGGTGGACAACACATCCGGATCCCGAAGCCGTTCGAGGTCGGGCAAATCCTCTCCACGGTCCCGGAGCGCATGTTTGAATTCATGGGCAAGACCGGAGATGGGAAGCTCCTCGCCAAGCGCATGCTCACCATGCTCTCTGAGACGTTCGCGATGAACCCGCTCCCCCAGGTGATGAAGCCGGCAGCGGAGCGCGCGATGAACTTCAACACGTTCACCGGACTACCAATCATCAGCCGCGGCGACGAATTCAAACAGCCCGAACAGCAGTTCAACGTCTTCACGAGCGAGTCTCTCCGCGAGATGGCGGAGGCGATGCCGGACTTTGCGCCGGAGTGGATGCGCTCGCCCAAGACCCTCGAGCACTTCGTCCGCGGCTACTTCGGTTCCCTCGGCATGTACGCCCTTACTGCCTCCGATGCCATCACCCGGGCGGCAACTGGCGCCCCGGACGATCCCGAGGTGAAGGCCGGCGACTGGTGGGTAATGAAGCGGTTTGCGCCGTCCAGCGACATGCGCGAAACGAAGTATGTCGCCCAGTTCTACGACATGCACCGCGAGATCACCGGCCTGACGCGCCAGATCAAAGAGCTTCAGAAGACGGCGCCCGAAGAGGCTCGCGCCCTGCAGGAGGCCAACGCGCAGTCCCTTCAGTTCGCGTCGCGCTCGGATTCGACCTACTCCGTCCTTCAGTCCCTCCGAAAACAGCAGGAGCAGATTTACGCGAGCGACGACACCCCGGAGGGAAAACGGCGGCGTCTGGCAGCATTAGCGACCCGGCGGAACCAAGTTGCAAAGGGCGCTGTATCGGCTGCACCGCGTACTTCATCCATGCCGTTCAATCCGTTCGCCCGATAATCGGCAAATGCAACCTATCGCGCATCCCGATTCGCTTGGGTGTTTCTCGGCGCACAGATGCGCCCGAGCACCCTCAGACTGACCAAGCAGCAAGATGCCGCCTTGGTGGACTACATCAAGCGGCGACTGCCGGAGCTTGAGGCGGATAACCGTTGTCGCATCGAAGCAGATAAGAAATCGGACTTGGATTACCGTTTGCAAAAGCAGTCCCGGGCCATCCCTGGATCGCTCTTTGCGCAGAGCAATTTCCCGATCCCGCTCACGAGCTGGGTCGTCGACCACTTTTCCGCCCGGACCGAGGACGAGCTCCTCGGACGCGATCCCCCTATTCGCTTTCAGCCGCAGGGCCCGGCAGATCAGGAAGTCGCGCGTGGCATCGATCGCCTAGCCGCCTACAAGTTCTTCGATCAAGGCACCGTTCAAGACGATCTTCAAAAATCAATCCAATCGTGCTTCAAGCACCGGGCATTGATCCTGAAGGCCACCTACAAGGAGGAGTTTAACGAGTGGGAGGAGTACGACCTCGACGTCCTCCACGATCGCGCGACCAGTCAGCCGATTCAGATTTTCGGGCACGGCTACATCGTCAAGGACACGGACACGTTCTCCCCGGTGCTCGACATGGTCACGGGCGAAGAGGTGATGCAACTGGACGCTGATCCGACGTTCCGCTTCGACCCGGCTCAACACTATTTCGGTAAAAGCAATGGCGCGGTCCGCTTCAAAGAGCGGTTGTTCGCGGCGCCGAAGTCCGTCGAGGTGGATAGCGATCGCTTTCTCGCGCCGGCGGATGCGCGCAGCCTCAACGAAGCTGACATCATCGGGGAGAAGTTCGATAAAAGCCTCTCGAAGGTAATGGAGCGTTTCACCGAGCGTGAGTGGCTCACAGGCGAGGCCTACCTTGCCAAACTCAAGAGCGAGACCGCGGAGAAGAAGACCAAGGGTAAGCGGGCAGACTTATCCAAGGAGAATCTCCGTTTCGACCTTCAGAACAAGCGCATCGAGATCGTGGAGCTCTGGATTGAGCGCGACGTCCTCGGCTGGGGGAGCCCGCAGCGCATCCTAACGTGGTACGACGTAAAGCGGCAAATCCTCATCACCTACGACTTCGCGGTAAAGATGATGCCCCGCGGTCGCCAGCCGTACACCGCCATCCCGATTTGGCAGCAGGATAATGTCTGGTGGGGCTACTCCATCCCGGAGATGCTCGAACCCATCCAGGAGTTTGTTGACTTGCAGTTTAACCGCCACGCGCACCGGAACGCGATCAACGCGAATCCGATCATCGGGGAGCATTCGGACGCAGTCGAAGGCAACAAGTCATTTGCCGACATGAAGCCGTTCGAGGTGGTCCAGTTGGTCGAAGGCAAATCGATTCGCGATTGGATCGAGACCGTCGTATTCCCGAACGCGGATACGGACACGCAGGCGCTCCTCGATAAGGCGATTTATTGGGTCAACTTCTGGTTGGGAATCTCGAATATCGCGCGCGGCGATTACTCGGATGTTCCTCAGAACACGACCCTGGGCGGACAGGAAGCTACGCTGAAGGAAGCAAGCAAGCTGTCTCGCCGGTGGACCCGTCGCGTTATCGTCGGACTCGAGGATCACGTCACGCTACTCGTCCGGCTCCTCATCGAGACGATGGATGAATTTGAGGCCTACACCTTTTTGGAAGGCGACGTTCGGCAAATGGCCGTGCTGGAGGCAGCGCAGACGCGTGACCTTCTGATTGACGCGAAGCTCGTGTGGAATTCAGAGCAGAATAGCCGCACGATCGAAGTGAACCGACTCACGCTCGAGATCGTGAGAGAGTACGCGCAGTACATCGCAACGGCGCCATGGATGATCCCGATGGTTCGGCCGCTAATGAAGAGCACGCTTTTCCAGTTGGGACACGACAACGTCGACGAGTTACTTCCGCTGCCACCATTCATCCCGCCAATGCCTGTTATCGCGCCCCAACCGTTAGGCGGGGTGACGACCGAACCGGGCACGGATTCAGCCGCGGCGAGCCCCGAAGGCACGCTCCCGTTCGAACCCGCAGCACCGCAGGAGGCGGCTTCCAATGCCTGAATTGGACATCCATGACATCCCGGCAGAGCAAAAGACGCTCATGCTGGAAAACATGCTCCGCGGTCCGGCGTTCGCGCTGTTTCTGGATCGCTGGAACGAGTCCGTTATCGGCTCCATCGATAAGGC
>Ga0163150_10005837_pt1 | contig 15467 bp, 9 predicted proteins | sample OliLakLV19P2IB_FD_148628 | JGI IMG/M metagenome (GOLD analysis project Ga0163150, IMG submission 148628) | Freshwater microbial mat bacterial communities from Lake Vanda, McMurdo Dry Valleys, Antarctica - Oligotrophic Lake LV.19.P2.IB | ecosystem: Environmental > Aquatic > Freshwater > Lake >...
GTTCAAGACCGCGCAAGTCGCGGCCAGGCGGCGCTTCAGCAAGCGACCGATCAACTCGTCGATCGTGCTCGCCAAACGCCTGCGCTCGCCGGCGTCTTCACGACCTTTCGCGCACAAACGCCGCAGCTTTTTGCCGACGTCGACCGCGTTAAAGCGAACATGCTGAATGTGCCGCTGGCCAATGTCTTCGAGGCGCTGCAAGTCAACCTGGGCTCCTCGTATGTCAATGACTTCAATCTGTTCGGTCGGACGTTTCAAGTCCGCGCGCAAGCCGAGGAGGGCTTTCGTGCCGATGCCGACGACATTCGCCAGTTGAAAACGCGCAACAAGTTCGGCGACATGGTGCCGCTCGGGTCGGTGCTTAACGTCGAATGGCGAAGCGGGCCCGACCGCGTGGTGCGCTACAACATGTATCCCGCGGCCGAAGTGCAAGGCGACTCCGCAATTGGCTATAGCTCTGGCCAGGCGATGGCCGCCATCGAACAAATTGCCGCCGACGTTCTGCCGCCGGGCATGACGATCGAATGGACCGATCTGGCCTATCAAGAAAAGTTGGCTGGCAACACTGCGATCTACATCTTCCCGCTCTGCGTGCTGTTCGTGTTTCTGGTGCACTCGGCCGAGTACGAAAGCTGGTCGCTGCCGTTGGCGATCATTCTCATCGCGCCCGTCTGCCTGCCGTTTGCCCTGGCCGGCGTTTACTTCCGCGGAATGGACAACAACCTGATTACGCAGATCGGCTTTGTCGTTTTGATCGGACTGGCGGCCAAGAACGCCGTGTTGATCGTCGAGTTTTCCAAACAACTGGAAGACGAAGGACGCAACCGCTTCGAAGCCGCGGTCGAGGCCTGTCGACTTCGCCTGCGGCCGATTCTGATGACATCATTCGCGTTCATCCTGGGTGTTTTGCCGCTGGCCCGCGCCGAAGGACCCGGCTCCGAATTGCGGCAAGTTCTGGGCACCGCTGTCTTTACCGGCATGCTCGGCGTGACGGTTTTTGGCCTGTTTCTAACGCCCGTTTTCTACGTGGTGATCCGCGGAGTCACCTCGCGAAATCGCCCGGCGCCAGTCCGATTCTCTCACGCCGAAGAAGTAGCGACTTCGTAACCGTTACGGCGCCGCCAGGCGGTAGCCAATTCCCGGGTCGGTCAGCAAGAATCGCGGCTGCGCCGGATCGCGCTCGATCTTGCGGCGCAGGTGGGTCATGTAGACGCGCAGATAGTGGGTCTCGAATACACTATCCGGTCCCCAGACTTCCTTGAGAAGTTGCCGGTGCGTGATCACCTTGCCGGCATATTTGATCAGCGTCGTCAACAACCGATATTCGATGGGCGTCAGGTGGACTTCCTTGTCGGACACAAACACTTGCCGGCGCGCCAGATCGACGCGCAACGTATCGAGCGTGAAAATGGGTTCCTCGAGTTCGTCGCCGCCGCGCTCGGCGTGCCGTAGCGCAACGCGAATGCGAGCCAGCAATTCGCCGACGCTAAACGGCTTCGTCAGGTAGTCGTCCGCGCCCGAATCGAGCGCCTTGACCTTGTCCGATTCGCGACCGCGCGCCGAAAGCACGATGATCGGCACCTGCGTCCAGCCGCGCAACTTGACAATGACGTCCAGCCCATCGGCGTCGGGCAGCCCCAGGTCGAGCAGGACGAGATCCGGGTGATCCTCGGCCGCGTGCAGCAATCCTTCGCGCGCCGTCTGCGATTCAACGACTCGGTAGCTGTGGTTTTCGAGCGACGCGCGCAGGAAGCGGCGGATTTCCTGCTCATCTTCGACGATAAGAATCTTCGGGCCATCGACCATTCGCGCTCTAGCTTTCTTTAGGCCCCCGTGGGAGCTTCATCCGCGGGGATCGTGGGCTGGCTGCTGGCCAGCGGCAGCGAAAATCGAAACACCGCGCCGCCGCCGTCGCGATTCTTGGCCTCGATCGTGCCACCATGGAGCTCGATGATACCCCGGCAAATGGCCAGGCCCAAGCCGGCTCCCGGCCGCGCAATAGCGCTATTGGAGCGAAAGAATTTTTCGAAAACGCGCTCCAAGTCTTCCGGCGCCAGCCCGGCGCCGCGATCGGCAACTTCGACGACCAGACGTCCTGACTCTTCCGAGGCCGTCAATTCGATCGGCGCGCCCGGTGGCGAATACTTGGCCGCGTTTTCCAACAGATTGATCAGCACCTGCTCGATCAGCAAATCGTCCATCGGCACAAACGGCAGCTCGGGCTCCAAACGGGTGACGACTGGGTGGTCCTTCAACTGGTCCGATTGACGCCCCAGCGCCACGCCGACGATTTCCTCGACGCTTTGCCAGTCACGCTTGACTTCGATGGCTCCGGCCTCGAGTCGCGTCATGTCCAACAGGTTGACGACGAGGCGGTTCAGATGCTCCGCTTCGTCAAGGATCGATTCCAAAAGTTCCTCACGCACGGCCGGATCGAGCGACTTTTCGACGTCGACCAAGGTGCTCGCCGCTCCGGTAATGACCGATAGCGGAGTGCGCAAATCGTGCGAGACCGCGCTGAGCAGCGAATTGCGAAGCTTTTCGGTTTCCATTTGCACGCGAATGCGCGCCGCTTCGGCGGCCAGTTGTACGCGCTCCGTGGCCAGCGCCGTCAGGCCCGAAAGGGTTTCCAAAAGATGCAGCCGATCGGGCCCGATGGTTTTCCAAGGCGTGCTGGGAAGGATGCCGAGCACGCCAACCGCTCCGTGCGAAGCCCGAAGCGGCAGATACAAGCCCGCCGAACCGGGTAGCGTGGCGGTGCTATGGCCGGCGATCTCTTCGTGATCGAGCACCCAGCGGGCGACCGCCAGATCATGCGGTCCCGGCTCGAACGAGTTGGTTTCAGATCCCAGGCTGGCCCACGCGCCACCCGGGTCGGCGACCAACACGGCAACCTTGGCATCGACAGCATCGGAAACGTGACGCACCGCGGCCTGCGCAATTTGCTCCAGCGTGCGCGCCGCGGCCAACTGATGGCTCATCGCATACAGCGAGGCCGCGCGACGCTCTCGGGCGCGCGCGCTTTCAGCCTGAAAAGTCACCCTGGTCGTCAAGGTGCTGATCGTCAAGGCGGTGGCCAACATCACGGCGAAGGTGAAAATGTATTCCGTATCCTGGACCGCGAAAGTGAAAAAAGGCGGCACAAAGAAAAAATCGAACGCGGCGACGCTCAATAGCGAGGCGAGCACCGACGGCCCGCGACCGAAACGACTGGCAATCGCGACGATGCCCAGCAAATACACCATGATCAAAGTGGCGGCGGCCAAAGTGTAGGACAGCGGCCAACTAATGAGCGTGCATGCCAACACGATCAGCACCGAAACCAGGTAGGCGTTGCCCGACGCATGCGGAGGACTCGGTTGCTGTGCAGACGAAGTCTTATCGTCACGGTCGCCCGTGATGACATAGACGTCGATGTCGCCGCATTTTCGCGTCAGCTCATAGACCAACGAGCCTTGCAGCCATTCTTTCCAGCGCGATCGATTCGGCTTGCCCACGATGATCTTGGTGACATTGCGGCTGCGCGCATAATGAATCAGTTCGTCGGGCAGATTCGGTCCGGTGATCGTCGCCGTTTCGCCCCCCAATTGCTCGGCCAGGTGCAGCGTCTGCGAAAGTAGCTCGCGGGCGTTCTCGGAAAGCCGCGAATCGGCCGGCGTCTCGACGTGTACGGCGACCCAAGGTGCCTTGAGACTACCGGCGATTCTTCGCGTGGCACGCACCAGCCGCGTGGAGAACGGGCTCGGCCCGACACACACCAGCAGCCGCTCGTTCACCGGCCACACGCCGGAGACCCCCTGCTGCTGGCGATAATCGTCCATTTGAGCGCCAACGCGCTCAGCCGCCTTTCGCAGCGCCAGTTCGCGCAACGCAATCAAGTTGCCCTTGGCAAAAAAGTTCTTGATCGCGCGCTCGGCCTGGTGCGGCAGATATACCTTGCCCTCGCGCATCCGCTCCAACAAATCGTCGGCCGGCAAGTCCACCAGCTCGACTTCGTCGGCGCCATCGAACACCGAGTCGGGCACGGTCTCGGCAACCGACACGCCCGTGATCTGTGCGATCACATCCTTCAAGCTTTCCAAATGCTGCACGTTGAGCGTGGTAAACACGCTGATGCCAGCTTCCAATAGCTGTAACACGTCCTGCCAGCGCTTGGCGTGCGTCATGCCGGGCGCGTTGGAGTGCGCCAGCTCGTCGACCAAAATCAATTGCGGCCGTTTCGCCAAGGCGGCTTCGAGATCGAACTCGACGAGTTTCGTGCCCCGATAAGGCACCTCCTTGCGAGCAAGCATATCGAGGCCGAGCACCAGCGCCTGCGTTTCGGGCCGGACGTGCGGTTCGATGTAGCCCACCAGCACGTCAAGACCTTCGCGCGCTTGTTCGCGCCCGGCCTCGAGCATGGTGTAGGTCTTGCCGACACCAGGGGAGGCGCCAAAGAAGATCTTCAGCTTGCCGCGGGCCTTTTTGGCCTCTTCGGCCTGCACGCGGGCCAGCAATGCGTCGGGGTCGCGTCGGCCGTCATTCATGCGCTTTGGCGTCCCGTCTCGTGATGATTAGTGCAATCATCGACTATTTAACTTTGTCCAAAGCCAGGTTCAGCGTGACGACGTTGACTCGCTGCTCGCCCAACAGCCCGAGCGTGCGATTCTCCGTGTGCTTGCCCAACAACTCGCGCACCGCGCTTTCGTCCATTCCGCGCGCCTTGGCCACCCGCGATACCTGATACTCCCCGGCCGCCGGACTGATGTGCGGGTCGAGCCCACTGGCGGAAGCCGTGATCAAATCCACGGGAATGGGTTTTTCGTTGCCGGGGTACGCCTGCTTGAGCGTGTCGATTCGGGCCTGGAAGGCATTGGTCAAATTAGACTCGATCGGACCCAAATTCGAACCGCTCGAAGCGCTGGCATTGTAAGCATAGGGCCCGGTGGCCGACGGCCGGCTCCAAAAGTACTTGGGATCGTCAAAGCCCTGCCCGATCAACGACGAGGCCACCGGCTTGCCGTCTTCCAGAATCAGGCTGCCGTTGGCCTGATCCGGAAACACGACCTGCGCCACGCCCGTAACCACCAGTGGATAAACAACGCCCGTCAGCACGGTCATCACGACCATCATCATCACGGCCGGGCGAATGATTTGCGAAAACATGGCAGTCTTCCTTTACGTCAAGTGCATGGCCACAAGCGCCATGTCGATGAGTTTGATGCCAATGAAAGGAACGATCAAGCCGCCGAGGCCGTAAATCCACAGATTGTTGCGCAACAGCGCCGCGGCGCCGATGGGCCGATACTTCACGCCGCGCAGTGCCAACGGAATGAGCGCCGCAATAACGAGCGCGTTGAAAATCACGGCCGCCAGGATGGCGCTAGCCGGTGTGGCCAGTTGCATGATGTTCAAGCGGCCGAGCACCGGATAGGTGCTGGCAAATGCCGCCGGAATGATCGCAAAATACTTCGACACGTCGTTGGCCAGGCTGAACGTCGTCAGCGATCCACGCGTCATCAGCAGTTGTTTGCCGATTTCGACGATCTCGATCAGCTTGGTCGGATTGGAATCCAAGTCGACCATGTTGCCCGCTTCCTTGGCGGCTTGCGTGCCGCTGTTCATGGCCACGGCCACGTCGGCCTGAGCCAATGCCGGCGAGTCGTTCGTGCCGTCGCCGCACATCGCCACCAGATGCCCGTCGGCCTGATACTTGCGAATCAATTGCAGCTTGGCCTCGGGCGTGGCCTGGGCCAGGAAATCGTCGACACCGCTTTCGGCGGCGATCGCGGCGGCCGTCAATGGATTGTCTCCCGTGATCATCACGGTGCGGATGCCCATTTGCCGGAGCTGCGCAAAGCGATCTTTGATGCCGCCTTTGACGATATCTTTGAGATGAATGACTCCCAGCGATTTGCCTCCCTCGGCCACGACCAAAGGCGTGCCCCCTTGCTTCGAGATCAATTCGATCTCGCGCTGGAGCGCCGGCGTGAACGAACCGCCGCTCTGCTTGACGAAGTTTTCGATCGCGTCGCCCGCTCCCTTGCGAATCTCGCGGCCGTCCATGTTAACGCCGCTAATGCGCGTGTGGGCACTGAAGGGAATGAACTTGGCGTGGATCTTGCTGATGTCGCGCTCGCGCAGACCGTATTTCGATTTGGCCAAGACCACGATGCTGCGGCCTTCCGGCGTTTCGTCGGCCAACGAAGAGAGTTGCGCCGCATCGGCCAGGTCGGCGGCAGCCACGCCGTTGACCGGAAGAAACTCGACCGCCTGGCGATTGCCCAGCGTGATCGTGCCGGTCTTGTCCAACAGCAACACGTCGACGTCTCCGGCGGCCTCGACCGCGCGGCCCGACATGGCGATCACGTTGGCCTGAATCATCCGATCCATGCCGGCGATACCAATGGCCGACAGCAAGGCGCCGATCGTCGTGGGGATCAAGCAAACCAGTAAGGCCACGAGCACGGTCACCGTAATGGGTGTGCCCTGCCCCGCAACGCCGACGCTGAACATCGAATAGGGCAACAGCGTGACGCAGACCAATAGAAAGATAATGGTCATGGCCGCCAATAAAATATCCAGCGCGATCTCGTTCGGCGTTTTTTGCCGCTTGGCTCCTTCGACCATCTGGATCATTCGATCGAGAAAGGTTTCGCCGGGATTGGCCATGATGCGAACGATCAGCCAGTCCGACAGTACGCGCGTGCCGCCGGTGACGCCGCTACGGTCGCCGCCGCTTTCGCGAATGACCGGGGCGCTTTCGCCCGTGATCGCGCTTTCATCGACCGACGCGACCCCCTCGATAACTTCTCCGTCCGCCGGAATGTAATCGCCGGCGTCGACGAACACCAGGTCGCCTTTCCGCAGGTCCGCGGCCTCGCTGATCGTGACGTCGCCGACGCGCAGTAGCTCAGTGAAGTTTGGCACTGGCGCATGAGCCTCGCGCGGCCGGACGAATTTCTTGGCCGGCACTTCCTGCCGGGCGCGGCGCAGCGAGTCGGCCTGGGCCTTACCCCGACCCTCGGCCATGGCTTCGGCAAAATTGGCGAACAGCACGGTGAACCACAGCCATACCGTAATGCCCAGGATGAACCACGAAGATTCCTCGCCCGCCGCCGAAAGCGACTGAATGTACAGTCCCGTCGTCAGCAGGCTGCCGAGGTAGACCGTGAACATCACCGGATTGCGAACCTGCCGGCGCGGATCGAGCTTCGCGAACGAATCGATCAGCGCGCGCCGCATAATCTGCGTATCGAATAAGGACCGAGCCTTGGTACTCATGCTGTTACTCCACCATCATCAATTGTTCAACGATCGGACCTAGCGCCAGGGCGGGTACAAAAGTCAGCGCACCGACCAGGATGACCACGCCCACCAGCAACACGACGAACAGCGGCCCATGCGTCGGCAACGTGCCCGAACTGACTGGCGTGTACTTCTTGGCGGCCAGCGCGCCGGCAATCGCCAGAATTGGAATCTTCAACAGGTAGCGACCCATCAGCATGGCCACACCCAATAACGTATTGAAAAATGGAACATTGGCATTGAGCCCGGCGAAGGCGCTGCCGTTGTTGTTGCTCGCCGACGAAAACGCATAGAGAACTTCGCTAAAGCCATGCGCACCCGAGTTTGGAATGCTCGGCTTGGCCAGTTCCGGAAAGCTCACGGCGATTGCCGTACCGACGAGCACGGCCATCGGCGGAACCAGAATGACAATGGCGGCCATTTTCATCTCGAACGCTTCGATCTTCTTGCCCAGATACTCGGGCGTGCGCCCAACCATCAAGCCGCCGACGAACACGGCAATGATGGCGAAGGCCAGCATGCCATACAGGCCGCTGCCGACGCCGCCAAAAACCACTTCGCCGAGTTGCATGAGCCACATCGGCACCAGTCCGCCCAGCGGCGTGTAGGAGTCGTGCATCGAGTTGACACTGCCATTGGAGGCACTGGTGGTCGCTGTTGCCCAGAGCGCACTCTGGCTGATGCCGAATCGCACCTCCTTGCCTTCCATGTTGCCGCCCGCCTGAGCAGGACCAGCCTGGTCATCAAGGGCCACGGAAGCCAGCGCCGGGGTTCCGCTCTGTTCACACCAATAGCAGACAGCCAACAAAGGCAGAAAGATCACGAACATCGTGGCCAGCAGCGCCCAACCCTGTCGCGTGTCGTTGATCATCGCGCCAAACGAGTAGCACAGCGCCGCGGCGATCAACAGAATCGACAGCAACTCGAAGAAATTCGAAATCGGAGTGGGATTCTCAAAAGGGTGCGAAGAGTTGACGTTAAAGAAACCACCGCCGTTGGTGCCTAATTGCTTAATGGCGATCTGCGAAGCCGCCGGGCCGACTGCGATTGTCTGCTCGGCCAGTGGCGACGTCTTGGTCGTCGGTTGTCCCGTCGCATCCATGACCGGCTTGCCGTCACCGTCCAGCACTGGCTCCTGGAACGTTGTCGGTTGAACGAGCGCAACCTTGGCGTAGGGATTTAAAGTCTGGACAACGCCTTGGGAGACGAGGACCAAAGCCAGCACGATCGACAACGGCAGCAGGATGTAAACCGTGCTCCGCGTAAAGTCGAACCAGAAATTACCGATGGTCGAGGACTGCCGGCGCACGAAGCCGCGGATCAAGGCGACCAGCACAGCCATGCCCGAGGCGGCCGACAGAAAGTTCTGCACGCCCAGCCCCAGCATTTGCGAAAGGTAACTGAGCGTGGCTTCGCCGCCGTAACTTTGCCAGTTCGTATTCGTGGCAAAACTGACAGCGGTGTTGAACGCCAGGTCGGGTGTCGTGCCGGGCATGTCTTGCGGGTTCAGCGGCAAATGATTTTGCAGCCGCAGCAGACCATAGACGACGAGCAGGCCGAGGAAATTGACCGTTAGCGCCGCGTAGGCGTAGTGCTTCCACGACATCTCGACCGTCGGATTGACGCCGCACAGCCGGTAGATCAACCGCTCGAGCGGTCCCAGGACTTTATCGAACCCGCACGGCTTGTTCTCGTAGACTCGGGCCATGAAGGCGCCCAAAGGCTTGACGAGTGCCACCAGCACCACGACGTAGATGACGAGTTGCAGAATAGCGTTGGTAGTCATGCGAACCACTCCGGCTTCAATAGCGCAATCACCAGATAAACGAACAGGAGAGCCGACATGGCCGCCCCTAACACGTAGATCCCATCCATTGCTCGTCTCCTAAAGTCGCTCGATGAGGCGGATCATGCCGACGCACATCGCAAAAAACGCCACGACGATCCCTAAATACATTGCGTCCACTTGAGTCGTCCTCCGTTTCGGTGTGGTCATCTACTGGAACTCTATCCGGCGGCGCGTAAAAAATGCGTTAAAATGACAAGCACACGCGCTAAGAAGGCGTTAATACGCTTTATTTGCTGTCCGAAGATTTCGAATTGTCCTTTCAAGTAGTGACCTAAGGGCGTCGCGCGACCGAGGATTTCGCCAAATGAGCATTCAAGAACCGCCGCTCGTGCGACTCGATTTCCAGTCGCAGGCGTTCAAGCAAAATCCGTTTCCGGTGCTGGCTCAGTTGCGCGAATTGGGGCCGCTCGTGCGACTGCGACTGCCGATCTTCGGCAAGGTCTGGCTGGCCACGACGTATGAGGCGGTGAACGATTTGCTGCGCGATCATCACCGATTTGTGCAGAATCCTGCCGCGACCGGCAACAAGTTAATTCAGCGCATTTTTTGGTTATTGCCGCGCAACTTGCAGCCGCTGAAAAGTCACATGCTGATGCGTGACCCGCCAGATCACCGCCGGCTGCGCAGCCTCGTCGATCAAGCGTTCTTGCGACAGAGCATCGAGAGCCTGCGGCCCCGGCTCGAAGTTTTGGCCGATCAGGCGCTCGATGGAATGGCGGATCAGGCTGCCCGTTCGCCGCGTGGCGTGGATCTCGTGGCCAATTTTGCTCAGCCATTTCCGCTGGCGGTGATTTGCGAATTGCTCGGGTTGCCACCCGAGGACCGTCCCAAATTCACTCGCTGGGCAGCAGGCTTCAGCACCGCCAGCAAACTGCCTGGCATCCTCTGGGCCATGCGAGGGTTCGGCAAAATGATGCGGTATGTCCGCGAAGAGATTCAGCGTCAGACCGTGCATCCCCGCGAAGGATTGTTGGCCGCGCTGATCGAAGCGGAAGAGGCCGGCGACCGGCTTAGCGAGGATGAGTTGGTCGCGATGGTCTTTTTGCTGCTGGCCGCCGGTTATCATACGACGCTCAATCAGATCGCCTGCAGCGTGTTGACACTGTTCGACCATCCCCAGCAGCTTGCCGAACTGACCGCGGACTGGAACCTGGCCGACTCGGCCTCGCAGGAATTGCTGCGATATGTTTCGTTCGCGCAGGTGACCAAGCCGCGCTACGCCATCGAGGACACGGAGTTTCACGGCCAGCGAGTCCGCCGCGGTCAAATATTGATGGGCTGCCTCGCCTCGGCCAATAGCGATCCCAGCGTCTTCGAAAACCCCGAACGGCTGGACCTCCATCGTCATCCCAACCGCCACCTTGCATTCGGCACTGGCATTCACGTTTGCTTGGGCGCGATGCTGGCTCGCGTCGAGACAGGCATCTCTTTGAAACACTTGTTGACTCGATTCCCCAATCTCAAGCTCGCTGTTCCTCGCGAACAAATTCTATATTCCACCCGTTTTGGCGCCCGCGCGCTCACTTCACTGCCGGTCACCTGGTAAAGCCGGCAGCAGGCCGACTTCGACGGTGGATTTAGCGCACTTTTAGCGCACTCTGCGCGATAGTACATAGGGAGTCGTTCGAATTCCAACCGTTAAGTCAGTGGAATTGATAGGTGACGCCATGTACAAGGCTTTATGCCAGGTCCGTTTTTGTGGCGGGCCGTTCGACGGTGCCTTTGTGACGATCGATGGTCTTTCGTGCCCACGAACGATCAGCCTGCCGACACACCCGGTTGGCCCGCAATCCATCCGCAAAGCGTTTCGCGTAATTCCCGAGTCGAATCGCTCGGTTTACCGCTTGGCCGGCACGACGTTAGGCGAGACCAGCCGTGAGGGCGATCCGGCCCACTATGAATATGTGTTCGCCGGCTTTGCATCTTCTGGCACCGCCCGACCTTTGAATGCGACAAAAGCGCGGATCGGCCCCCTTGCACCGGCCGCCGCGGCGATCGGCCGCTTCCGCGAAAAAGCAGTGCGGTGGATGCTGGCCCCGGTGGAGCACCCCCTGCAGCTCGCCAAGTAGCTTGTGCAAAGCCGGCGTACGAAAGTGCGGCTCGGCGGTAGCATTGCGTTGCTATCGTCGCGCCGCTAGCCGCGTCCGCTTTGAACTGCGAAGCACGAAAACCGTCGTGGGCTTTTAATCCTGCGATTGAACGATGGAGCGGAAAGCACTGTCCCGTCAGACAGTTGCGCGCCCCAATCAGCGAGTTGTCGGCCGCCTGCTGCTATCTCCGTGCGACGCCATGCCAGCCCGATCTGAACGCATTTCGATCCGGTTTGCCGCCTAAATAGTTTGTAACGGTCCTGCCAATTGGCTAAGCCGTAACGATTATTCCGCCGATGAATACTACGTAGGCGTCAGTCATCGACCAGGTTGCCCATACCCCGAGCGGTCAAAACACCCTCTCCGTCGGGCACCTGCAAGGCGACTTGTCGACAGACGTTTGTGTTTTCAGTGACGTTTCGAAGTGTGTCGCGAGAATTGTTTCGAGGACAGCCGCTCGAACCGCGGCAAAACGAACACCGTCGTTCTTAGGACAACTCCAGATGAGTCAAAAAGCAGTTTGCCGAGCGTTGCCATTTGTGATCGCTGTGTTGGTCTGCTGCCAACCCTGGAGTTCGGTGGCACGTGCCGACGTGGGCGACGACTCGAATACTTCGAGGGAAGTCATTGGTTGGGTCGTTCCCAATACGACGCACCCCGACATGGGAGTTCCCTACCTGCTAACCGACAAGGCAGGCAGCGTGTACTTCTATCTGCGGCCTTCGACCGACACGCAACTCAGCCAATTTGCCAATAAGCGCGTTCGCGTGCGGGGCTCGGAGTTCAATTTGGAAAACTCGCGAACTCCCATGCTCGAGGTTGAGCAAGTGGGCCCGCCTGATGTTGCCCTTCGCCGCCAGGCCGCGCCAAAACGCGAAGTTGCGGCAAAGCGAGCAACTGCGCCCCAGCACATGGCCTCTGCCACAGGCAACCGAAAACCGCAACAATCGCCCGCCGAAGAGGTCGTGCCTGCTTCATTCTCTGAAAAACTTGCCTCTGCGACCGAAGACGCGCCCGGCCCGATTCGCAATACGTTTGGCGAGGTTGGCCTGACACCGACGCCGATGCCAGATCCCGAACACCAACGCGCCGATTTCCTCGACCAAGAATCGGACGACTGCGGAGATTGCGGCGACGAATCGTGCGAGGCTTGCTGTCCACCGTGCGGCCTGCCCGGACAATTCTGGGTGCGAACCGAATATCTGTATTGGTGGACCCAGGGCATGAACTTGCCGCCGCTGGTCACGACGGGTCCCTCGGCAAATCAGCCTGGCTATATTGGTTCTCCGGGAACGGTCATCCTCTTTGGCGACTCTCGCGTGAACGACTTCGGGCGATCGGGCGGCCGCATCACCGCGGGCATGTGGCTTGACGCCTGCCATGAAGTCGGGATCCAAGGCGACTACTTTGCACTGGCCTCAGTGTCCACGAACTATTCGGCAACCTCGGGAGGCGATCCGATTTTGTCGCGGCCCTTCTTCGACACCCGGCCCGATTTGAACGCACCGAACGTCGAGCAAGTCGCCTCGCCAGGCAGTATCGCGGGCACCGTCGCCGTCAATGTGCCGACTCAATTTCAGTCCGCGGGTGTCAATTTGCTCGTGAACTTATGCTGCTGCAACGAATGTTTTTGTGATGCCTGCCTGCCGGGCATGAATGGCCCTGGCGGATGTCGCGTCGACTTCATGATCGGATATCGGTTCTACCGCCTCAGCGACGGAGTGGACATCACCGAGACCCTCGCGTCGCTCGATCCCACGGCTCCTGGATCGTTCATCGTGAACGACAGCTTTTCGAGCCAAACGCAGTTTCACGGTGTCGAGTTCGGCACTTCGATGCAAACGTTTCGTGGCTTGTGGGGCTTTGAGGCCATCTCGCGAATCGCGATGGGCAACAACACCGAGTATGTGACGATCAATGGTTCCACCCAGACGACGCAGAACGGCGTGACAACCACCGACACCGGCGGCTTGCTAGCTCAGACTTCAAACATCGGCAATTACCGGCGCGATCAGTTCGCCGTCGTGCCGCAGATCGGGCTCAATTTGTTGTATCAGTTCACTCCAGGGCTGCGGGCAACGCTAGGCTACACGTTCGTCTACTGGAGCCGAGTCGTTCGCGCCGGCGATCAGATCGACACCGACGTGAACAGCACTTTGCTGCCAAACAACCCGACGCCCCCCACCGGTGACCTGCGACATCCGCAATTCGTCTTTCGCGACACCGATTTTTGGGCCCAAGGAATCAGCGTCGGCCTCGAGTATCGCTGGTAAAAACCGCGATCGATTCTAATCGTGCTGGCACGACCGCAAGTCTTTTGACTTGCGCCACTTCAATCGTCGAGTGCGGTGGCACGCACTCTTGACTTACGGCACTCCCGATGAGCGCCTTCTGCTTCCGGTTGCTCTCTCAGCCGGTCTTCCGAGTCTACCGACAATACCAAAATGGCTGATTGTCCCAATCTTGCCTGCCGATAGACAACTACGTTGCCATACCTTTAACGACACCTCAAGACGCGGCTCCACGCTCGCGTTGTTCAGGGGCCCCGAAATCGTTCCCACCGGCCCCGGGGTACGTCGTGTTCGTCCTAACCCTATTCCGAGGGCAGACATGTCGCTTAAGCAATCGGGTCGCGGTATCTTCTCAGCGCTGGGCATTTTTCGGGCTCGACCGCCACAGCCACTGACCTCCGGAAAACGTTCTCGACAACCGGCACGCTCGCTAGGTTTCGAATCGCTCGAAGGGCGTACCGTGCTCTCGGCCTCGCCGAGCGCTTCGATCCTCGGCGCTGCCTTCAATGATTTGACCAACAACGGATTGACCGCCGATGACGGCCGGCTGTCGGCAGTCACGATCAACCTCTTTCGCGACGGCGGAAACGGCGCGTTCCAAGGGACCGGTCTGGGCACCGACGATGCGCTGGTGGCCACGAAGCTGACCGACATTCTGGGAAAATATTCTTTCGATAACCTCACGGCCGGAACCTACTTCATTCAGGAAATTCCGCCGGCCGGTTTTGTGCGGCCCGCAGGCGCTGGCGCCGCGACCAAGATCATTGTCACTGCCGCCGATGCGCTGGGAGCCGTCGGACACAGCATCGACTCGTTTACCACCAACCAGTTGGTCAGCGTTTCGTCGTTAGGCGTCACGACCTCCGCCTCCACGGTGGCCGCGCCGGAAGCTCTGGGCGGAAGTCGCGACCTGTTCGTGCAGCTCACCTCCGGCGTTGGCGAAGTGAGCCTGAACGCCAATGCCTTCGGTCAGCACGTGTTGGAATATAACTCGACGGCGACCGGTTCGGGCACTCGTGTCCTCACTTGGGACGGCCCCGGAGGCACCCCCGGCACATTGAACCCGACCGGCTTGAATCATGCCGACTTGACCGACGCCGGCAAGAGTACCGGAATTCTGCTGGCCATCGGCGCCGATCACGATGGAGGCGTGGCCACCCTTAAGGTCTACAAGAACGCCACCGATTGGTCCGTCGCCACGGCTCCGATTCCGTACACCGGCGGCACCACCAGCCAGCCCGTCTTCATTCCGTACTCCAGCTTTACGATCGGCGGCGGCGCCGGTGCCGGCGCGATGACCGATGTCGGCGCGGTCCAGTTGCTCATCGGCGCGAGTGCCGCCTACAACGGGCAGGTCGGCGCCGTCGGAACGCTTGGTCCCACGCAACTTGTCGCCAACCTGGCCAACTACAAACCGGCTTCGGTTGGCAACTTTGTGTTCTGGGATATGAACAAGAATGGCATTCAGAACGCCAACGAGCCAGCCGCGGCCAATGTGACCGTGCAACTTCTGCAAAACGGCGCGATCGTCGCCACCACGACCACCAACGCGCAAGGCGCCTACCAATTCAACAACCTGGCTCCGGGCAACTACAGCGAGAAGTTCATCTCGCCCAATAACGCGATCTTCACGCTCCAAGATCAGGGGGGCAACGACACGCTCGATAGCGATGTTAACGCCGCGGGCGTAACCGCGACGTTCGCGCTCTCCTCGGGTCAAGTCGACACCACGCGCGACGCCGGGCTCGTGCCGATCAATCTGGCCATCGCCAAGACCGTCAACAACCCGACGCCGACGGTCGGCACGAACGTCACGTTTACGATCACGATCACCAACGCCGCGGGATACAGCCCGGCTACCGGGGTGAAGGTCAATGACGTACTTCCCGCCGGATTGACGTTTGTCTCGGCCACCGCCGGCGCCGGCACTAGCTACAACAGCGGCACCGG
>Ga0163150_10005840_pt1 | contig 15460 bp, 5 predicted proteins | sample OliLakLV19P2IB_FD_148628 | JGI IMG/M metagenome (GOLD analysis project Ga0163150, IMG submission 148628) | Freshwater microbial mat bacterial communities from Lake Vanda, McMurdo Dry Valleys, Antarctica - Oligotrophic Lake LV.19.P2.IB | ecosystem: Environmental > Aquatic > Freshwater > Lake >...
GCTCCCATGCGAACAATACATGGCTAACGTTGTTCAGCCAACCATTCGCGCTGCTCTCGAATGATAGTCCATCCGCCAGATGCCGCGAGGTTGCCACAACGGTTCGTCGATAGCGGAACATCACCCACAGCCAAGGCGAAAGTGACAGCGCGACAGCAGCAGTCGAGAGAATATAGGCTGCGATAACCCGCCTTGAGTGACGATACACAGCGAGCACATACAGCGCATGACCAGCCAACACGAAACCTACAATCAGGTTCGTATAGAGGGACACCGCCAGCAGCGTCGCATAAATCACCCATGCACTCACGTTTCGCTGACGCAGCGCCCGCAGCAGCGCACCGTTCATCAGCAGCACCAGCAGCACCGTGAGCATCGGTGCCCGCCCCTCTTGCGAAAAACGGACGAAAAAAGGCGACAGCGCGATCAACGCCATACCCGTCCACATGATGCGCCGATCCGCGAATAACTGCCAGCACAGCCAGCCCATGGCCGGGATAGTCAGCACCCCGACCAGCGCAGAAAGTGCTCGTATACTGGCCGCATCGTCACCGATCAAGTACATCCACAACCGCACGATCAGAAAGTACAGCGGCGGCCATTTCGGGTCATGCCTGATCAGTACGTTAGCGCTATCGATAACGCTGCTGCCCTCGCGCAGGCGCATGAAAGCCCCAATTTCGTCCGGTGACAGCGCTTCGCCCGTGACGATGGCCGGGTTGACGATGCTGTGCTCGTCGTTACCGGCGGCTGGCAAGCTGGTGAACACTTCGTCGAACCACCAAATTTTGCCGCCGAGATTAACAAAACGCAGCGCCGCGCCCGCAATAATCGCAATCACCAACAAGATAAGCCACCCCTCAATGGGGCGTGACCAAAGTCGATAGATGGCTGTATGCTTGACGGCGCTGGTCATTCTCTCACCCTCAACGTTCACCAGTAAGCGCCGTTATCGCAAACATCGCTGCGAGTTGGTCGGTAGCGTTCCGGCATATCAATCCACGCTTCGTTGAAATACTGTTGCCATTCAGGCGACTCGCGCCAGCGCTTACCGATGACACCAAACAGCACTTGCAAATGCCCGCCCATATCCAGCGCAATCCGCCCCATTGATTTTACCGCCGCCGCCAGTGGAACAGCCAATCCTGCGGCAGCGATGAGCGCGACATCAAATTCACGGCGTTGAAGCTCAACGAGAATCGCTTCATAAAGTGCAATCGACGTTGTGTAACGCGCTTGTGTCATGACATCGAATCCGTAAGGCAGTTCCAAGCCTTCGACACCTGCGGGCTGAAACCAGCGTTTTCCAGTTTTTGCCCATACACGCTCGAACGTTTGTTGATTGGCGCGCTCCGCCAGTAAGTCTGCGAACGGACAGATGATGATAATCTTCCGGTCACGGAACAGAGGCAGATAACAGCGTTCATCGGCGGCAGATAATGAACGATCTGGCTCTAGCAGGCGAAAGTCAACCAGTGGTTTTTGTATCTCAAAGTGCGCGAATAAACTCTGCGTTTGCTCAAGCAGTTCCGGGAATATGCCGATCACATTGAGTGCACCCAAACATCCGGCGTAGAAGTCGTTGAAGTACAAATAGAAATCAAGGTCGGCGGGGAAAATTCCCTGTTGTTGATAGCCGTGATACAAAACTGTCGGCCCAACCAACTTGAGCAGACGCGCATCGGCGTTACGGGCCACCAAGCGCGAATAGTTCAACCGCTGAATTGGCGAAACGCTCAGTTTCCCCGCCGCGAATCCCGCATTCGTCGCCAGCGCAGTGGTAATAAGGCTGTTGAACTCTGACTGCTCCAGCATTGAATCACCGGACATGCGACTGTCTCAATCGCTGGAGCGCTTCGGCTTCGAGGTTTATGACCGCAGGATTTGGGGACTCATCGGCGCAAAACGTGGTTAAGGCCCTTAGCAGCAGCAGTGCCCGCGCCGCGTGACCATCGGCTAGAGCACGGCGGGCATGTTTGAGGACGGTTTCAGCGTCAGGTTGACCATGATGCCAGCGGGAATATACACGATCATAAGCCGCATCGGTTTGGAGCACGTCAGGATGTGTCAGCGGGAAATTTAGCGCTGTTACGGGTAGCTGCGCGCCAAGTGCGAGTGGATTCGTGGTATGAGTCGCATCATGCCCGAAGCCGATATTGCTGACTAGATTCAGCGATGGCACAGCCACCAGACCACGCTGTGCCAACATCGATAGCGACCATTGATAATCCCACGTATCGATTTCGGCATCTCGTACCTGCTGCCATGCGCGCAAGTTCGCGGCAAAAATCGCGTCATCGGCGATGACGCCGCGTATCCGTTCGAGCGTAAACGGCTCATTCAACGCGCTCAATTGATTGTCGTACAGTGCCCATGCCCGCCGCCACGTCGCCCAGCCCCATGCGACTCCCCAGTGGGAATAATGATAGGATTGCGGACTATCACTGTCGGGCCACGTCAGCAGCGGGTTGGTACCGCTAATCATCATCAAGCGCGGCTCGTCAGCATAACGTTCCAGCAGTTCCGCGCAAAACGAGAAAAACGTGGGATGCGGCACACAATCATCTTCGAGGATGATGGCGCTTTCGACATGCTCAAATACCCATGTGATCGCGCTGCTGATGCGTCGGCGGTTGCCGAGGTTTTCAGCACTGAAATCGGTGGTGACTTCACAGTGCCAGTCAATACCTGCAAGCGCGATGTCACGCGCTGCCTGACAGTGAACGCCATCTTGTACTGAACGTTCACCGTCCGCCGCGATGAAAATTACAGGCGGCTGAACGGCGCGCAGCGCCTCGACAACGCGAGCAGTTGTGTCCGGGCGGTTATAGATGCAAAGTAGGACAGGAGTCGTGTGTCTCAGCATAATAACAGCCCTTCCACGTTTAGGGCGCGTCCGGCTGCGTCAATAATACCCAACGCTTGCGCGGCATCGAGTTCGGACTGCGCTTCGGCGCGGCGTCCCTGTCTTAGGAGCACCAGCGCCGACCAATAGCGTAAATAGGCGTCATCGGGATAGGTGTTGCGGTAGTGCATAATGCCACCTTCGCCATGAGCCAGCAGCGGCGTTGCGTTGGCGATTTTTGCATCGGCAGCGCACAGTACCGCTGCATCTACAGCAGTTTTGCTGCGAACAAAACAATCCGCCGTCGTTCCGAGCGACTCGATAAATCTACCGCTGGGCATTGGATCATCGCTGGCGGGCCACAAACGCTCATGTTTGGGCGTCTCCATCATTTGCTGATAAACATCGTTAAACTGCACGGCGGCAATCGCGCCGTCAAAGTGCGTTCGCGCAAAGTCCATCGCGCCCTGTGATAGCCGTCGCCGCATGTCCGGCTGATCGTAGAGCGCCTCAATCGCAGCGCGGTAGGCATCGGTATCATCTACCACCAAGCCGCTGACGCCGTTCTGCACCAGATGAGTGAGGCCGCCATAAGGAAAAACAACGGGCGGCACACCCATCCACATCGCTTCTTGAAGGCTTGTATCGCTGCTGGCATAGGTATCGGCGCACAACGGGTATCCGAACACGTCGCTCACGGCCAGCACAGGACGTATACCCTCAACAAAGCCGCGAAACTCGAAACGTCCCGCCGCACCTAACGCTTCAGTGTGGTGCAGCAGGTGTTCGGGATTCTCGCCGCAAACGATGAAACGCGCCTGTGGGATATTCACCGCCGCGCTCATCGGGATGAATTCAGGATGCAGCTTGGCGAAGTTCAAAGTACCGATATAAGTCACGTTGAATCCTTCGTGCGGCTCCAAGCGCGCATCGCCAAGGCGATCAAAATCCGCAATACCGTAAATGTTAGGGACTGTGTGCGACTGCAAAGCGTCGATCATTAGACTGGCCGGTGTGGTGACGACGCATTGATCGGCAAATGCGGTTAGCTGTGGTGTGATGATCTGCGGCGCACTGTTCCCGACGATGTGCATCCATAGAAGCAGCCGCATCGCCGGCAGCGGCGTTCGCAGAAATTCATAAAAGAGTGGATTATTCCAGAAATGGAGTTGAACGATTTCGGCCTTCGTAATTGCTTCACGTAGAGCTTCGCTGTCAGGCTCAAGGAGCAGCTCCACGCCTGCCTGTGCGGCAAGCATTCGCGCAACTGGATAGATCGGTGTTTGCAATACGACGGCGCGATGTATGTGTGGCAAACCCGCACGGCGCTGAAGTTTCGCCAACGCCAGCATGGAGCGTGTTGGCCCACCTGCCGTCAGGCGATCAATTACATGCAGAATCTGCATCACGTTGAGCTTGCTGCCGCAGCAGTGACTGGTGAGCGACGGCAAACATCTCGCGGCGGTTACGTTCGATATCGTGCGAAATATTGTCTTGATGCAGCCGCTTGAAGGTTAACACCTGTGGCACGACGAGCATGGATACAGCAGCATCACGAGCACGTGTAAACCAATCAGCATCACAGGCGATGGCATAACGGGGATCGAAGCCACCTACCCGCTCAAATAACGCTCGTCGCGCAAGAAGTGCGCTGGGTGTCCCTGCCACACGCACAGCGGATGGTTGTACCTGCGAAGATTGTGTGGGGAATGAAGCATCCCCGTGAAAGAACATCATCTGGGTGATGCTGTATTCGGCGTCAGGAGCGTCCCGATGATACGCGATTTGTTGTGCGATCTTATCGACATGCCAACGATCATCATGGTCGAGAAACACAATGTATTCGCCTTGCGCTGCCGCAATACCCAGATTTCGTGCATTGGCGATACCCTCATCGGGCTGCACAATAATATGCGCTGCGAACTCTCGCGCAATTGATAAACTAGCGTCGGTTGAGCGGCCGTCAACGACGATAATTTCATGTGCGGGATACGTTTGCTGCTGAATGGAAGTCAGCGCATCACGCAGAAAACGTTCCCCATTGCGAACGATAACAATCGCGCTGACACATGGAGTGGCAGCCATTCAATTAATCGGCTTTTTGTGGGGCCAACCTTTATCGTCAACATCATGAATCGGATCGAGCAGCAGCAAATCCGACATATTGGTATAGGTTGTCAACTGCGGAGGCTTGAACACTGCGTCCGCAGGTAGCATATCGAGGGATAGAGTCGGCGGTTCATCCACGTCGTCAGCATCAGTTACGAGAGCAGCATCTTTCAACTGCTGAACAAACTGCTGGATCGCATCAGCGATGAGCGGGCGCTGCGATGGAAAGCGAGCCTCGAAAGCGGCGATTATAGTCTCTGATGTCGGTTGCTGCTGCAACAGCAGCCAGATACTCTGTCCAGACCCGGTTAGATGGTAATAATTGCCTGTCTGAATATCGATAATAATAACCTCATTATCAACATTCTCGTAGAGCGCGCGTTCCGCAGCAATCTTCAATGTACCCGGCATACTTTCATTCGCTCCAAAAGTCAAACAATAGCCGTTCAGAAAAGCTATCATACACAGGTTCGACTTGCTTAGCAAACAAGCCTAGACAAGGCAATTGCATATGGAGAAAAGCAAAGAAAATCGCTGAAACGGAAAATAGGTAAATCGTCGTGAATCAAAAAGTGGGGCGTAGTAAATCATTCCTGCTCTCAGACTTACCCAAGCTATACCCTTTTGCGCCTAAGAAGCTAAAACAGCGATCTTTCAAGCGTTAGACAGTATGGTGGTCTGAACGGGTTACGCGCCGTTGCCTAGATATTCGACGCTTGACTTTCGGATTCAGCGCGTTTCCATTTCTACTCAGACCAGAACCGAAAATCCCTTTAAGGCAAGTTTGCGGAAGAGAATACACGAACTGCGCGTGCCAGCGGTATGAGTTACCCCCAAATCGCCGAGCAATTAGGGATTAGCGTTGGTAGCGCGTGGAACATAGCCAAATAACGCTACTGTGCGACGTTTGCAAATCATGGACTGCTTGGCTTCTGCACTTCACATGCAGCCAAATAGCCGACCACAGACAACAAAGATATATACAGTCAACTCACTCTGATAATGAACAGGTAATCAACTTTTCGGTTTCGACTATTCGATCAAGCTGGGGAGCTTAGCCACTTCCCTCTTCCCATTCGTATCCCAACACAAGATACAGGTCTTCGACTTCCATCCATTCTGTGATCGGGTTTATCTGTAGATTTCCGCCACCGGGACGAGTCATCGTCAACTGCCACGTATTCGGGTCGGTGTGCGGCGCGATGATGATCGGGTCAGCCAGATTTGCGACATTCTTACTGCTGTAATGCAGCCCGCCGTACTGCGTGCTTGGGACAAGATTCATCGTATGCGAGCCAACAGGCGGCGGAGCTGGCAGCGGCGGATTGACAACGACTGAATAACTGCCGCCATCCATACAGCGTGCCAGCAGCCATATCGAGTTGACTTTCAGGATGTTGTTCGCATCTCGCAGCGGGAAAAATCGGGATGCCATGTCGATCTCGAACACGTTGCCAGCCCCATCGGCGGGGTTCAAGAAGCGATGCCACTGTGCCGGGAACTCCTCGCGCAGGCTGAACAACCGCATCGAAGGCGTAGTCGTTTCGGCGTCGAAATACCGCCGCAGATGCGTGACAGCCCGGTTCTTGAAACCACCGGCATCTTCCCTTGCCGTGTATTTGACGTGCAGGATCGCGTCCGAGACCGTGTTGTAATCGAACTGGCGGAGCGGTTTCCCAAAATCAGGGTTGTTCGACGGCAGATCGTTGAAGAGTTCCAACGACCAGAGGCTGATGATGCCCGCGCCTTCAAATGGTAAGTAGCGCTCGTCGCGGAACTGGAGTTCAAATAGGCCGCTGTCATTCTGGCCGCTGCTGGCGGCAATGGCTTTGACCGGGATATTATTTTCGACAAAACGCGCATCATCGAGCGGTAAACCGGTTTCATCGGTGTTGCGAGCGTAGGTGTCGTCGCCGCTGCCATTACCCGTATTGATACGAACGCTGTTTTTCAGCAGACGCAGCGTACAGGCAATCGTCGTGTACGGCCCGACGACACATGGCAGCGTGATGCTCACCGACTTGATGCGGCGGAAATAGTGACCGGGGTAATCGAGATCGAAGATTTCTTCCGGCAGATCGAAGAAGCAGCGCCCGGTTTCCCGGAGCTGTAGCAGCGCCAGCGGGTCGAGCATGGCTAACGAGACGTGTTTGGTCAGTTCAAATTCGCGGCGGTTCTTTTCCATGTAGGCCGCTTCCAGCCGCCGCAGATCGACCTGAAGCCGTTCGCCCGCAAGCAGACCTTTTCGCAGGCTGTCCCAATATCCGAAAGTGATATAGCTGCTCTCCTGCAAGCCAAGCTCGAAGCGCAGGCAGCGCTCCGCCGCTTTCGCTAGATCAAACGCCATGCGGTAGCTCTGGAAATACACGGCTGAAAGCTGCCCCATTTGCCACTGGTAAAGCTCCTGATTGGTGTATTTCGAGCGCATGAAGGCATCCATCGCCTTCGCATTTTCGATCTGGAGCTTGTGGTTGTCGAGTTCTTTCTGTGCGTTGTCGATGCGTATCTGTGCGCTGGTGATCTGGCTGTCGAACTGCTCCATCTCTTTATCGGCCAATTTTGCTTGCAGCTTCCAATCATCGAAGCGGCGATCATAACCCGCCAGCGTCGACGAGCGGCCCGCTTCGTACCCTGCGGCAGTCGATAGCTGAGTTTCCGAGCCTGCCATCGCCTGTAACGCGCTGATGATATTGCCAGTGCCCCACTGGGCCGCGATATGCGGCGAACCGCCGATACCGGAAACGCCAATCGTGACGTTGGGCAGAAAACCGAGAATCGAGCCAGCGACACTGTAGGACTGCGCCTTGTTCTGATGCTCGAACGCGACCTTTTGCTTGTTCAGGCTCAACTGCTCGCCGGAAATGATTTTTTGGATACTGTTGTAGTAATCGCGCCGCGTCTGGACGACGATCTTCGAACGCTTGAGCGCTTCGAGATTCTCTCTGGCTTCTTCGATTTGCTGTTCACGCAGGATGGTCACGGCTTCCAACACGCGCATTTCTTGATTCTGGCGCAGCATCCCTAACGCTTCGGCGTCTTTCTTTTCGAGCGCGGCAAGCAGCGCGCCGCCGAGCGCTTTAAGGTCGCTGCAAATTTCATTCGCCTTTTGCAGCAGCATGTTGAAGCGGTACAGCGGCAGCGGCGCGTTCAGGTCGGCCAGCGCCGCGCCGATGCTTGTGCCCCCCGCCACCGCGCCCACCAGCGCACCGGGGTCGATTGGCGGCTCGAACAGCGACAATTGACGTACCACGCCGTCGATGTTCATGCAGTTGCGGATTTTGTACAGGCGGTCTTCAACCGTATCCCAATAGCTCAACAGCTTATCATTCTGCGGGATGCAGAAGTAAAGCGTGGGCAGTGGGGCCATGTTGGTGTAGCTCGTCCCGCTGCTAGTGGTCACGGGGACGATGTTTTCGACCTCGACAATCGGATTAGTGAATGACTCGAATGTATATTCCAGTTCATTGTAGGTTCGTAGCGGCGGCTTGACCTTCGGCGGGATAGACGCCGGACGCGGGCCGAGGATTTCCGCCGCTAACACATACAATTGTGTCGCTTCGTTGATGCTCTCCATGCTGTCCTGCCGGAACAGGTTATCGCCCCACGCGATCAGGTTGTTGAGATACTTCATAACCACGTTTTTCTGGTATGCGACAGTACGAAACAGGGCGATGCGGTGCGGCTCGAACGGGTTGGTTTTCCAATCGTAAACCGCCTCTTCCATCGCGTATCTCAAATTCTGCTGCTGCGGGGTCAGGGTCGGGTCGTTCGCCAGAATGCGTATGATCGTGTCGATGCGCTCGTCGAAATACGTCGCGCTGGTGGTCTCGTAGAACGGCTTGGTGATCCAGTATTTGCTCATCGGAGAGCCGTTGGGCCTCGAACTCTCGACGCCAATCGGGTTGAAAATGTAGTGATACCATCCCTGCGCTTCCTCAAAGCGCTGATTTTTACTCAACGAGTTGGCGATGAACAGCGGCGCATGGAAGAACACTTCCCAGTTGTAGGACGAGTATGCGCCGTCCAGCGTGAAATCCACTTCTTCTTTCGGGTAATAGGCGGGTATCTGAGCATCGACGACCCGTGAGGTGGGCACATACGTTTGATTGAAACTGAAATCGGACGTTTTGTACTGCGTTTCGCGGCGCATCAACATGTTGATGCCTTGAAGCGGATGGTTCAGGACACGGGCGAAATCGCAGGCGAATGGGTGATAAAAATACTTGAAGTGAAAGTGCTGGTCAGCTACTCGTTCCCCCGCCTGATAGTAAAGAGCGATGCGAGCCTCAAGGATTTTATAGCGTATAACCGTGTCGATAAGCTGCTTGTCGGTGAACCCCTGCTGCATCGTGACACCGTGATTGGTCGACAGCCATGCAGCCCAAGTATTTCGATCCACTTGCGGCAGCACGTCTGGAAGTGTGTTCGCCCAGTAGTACGCGGCTTGCTCGATATAATAGACTTGCGAGTAAAAGTTAGCCTTGATGAGTGGGTAATGTTCCAGCGTTGGCCCCGCATGGTAATTGGGGTTGAGGTACGCGGGCAAAACGATGAACGTGCGCTGGCTGTCGTTATAGAAAAACGGCAACCACATGCCCGTCCGCAAGCCATTTTCGTTATCAGGATAGAGCTGTAGTTTGTCCATATACGACATGTGCCAAGGCGGAGACATCACAAACAGATCAGGGGTTTCGTGCAAAACTTCCTGGTCGGGTTGGCCCGAATTCAGCAGCGAACGGTTTGTGACCGTGAAATCGTTGTCCGGCTTATCTTGGCGTTTAGCAGGCGGCAGTTCGATCCACTTCAAATTTTTTGGCTGAATGTAGGCGTTCGGTAAGACGATAAGGTCGATAGATTTATTTTCAGGCACAATGGTCGGTTCGATATCTACAAAGTTGTAGACGGCAGGAATAAAGGTGAGGTCATGGGGGCCGTTGCAGCCAAAAACCTCGATGTCACCGACTAATCTTCCTTGGAGAGCCACGTTTTGGCCGCGATAGCGGATGACGATCTTCCCACCGATGTCGGTCTTGTCGAGGACGTAAAAGTGGTAATTCTCGGTGATGAGGTCAGTCGTATGCGGATATGCACTTTCTGCGAACTGTTTGGAGACCTTTTTCGGCGTCCATTTCCCCTGTCGATACTCGCTGACCGCCATGTGCATACGCACTTTTTTCTTGGGTTTATCCGGCGTGAATTGCGTGTCACTCACCTGCGGAACTTGCGAGGTCGCATTCTGCGTTTCGTCCTGCACTTCGGTAAAGATGGGGAAGTATAAGAACACGCGATTGTTCACCACCACCGGAATCAGATGATCGCCCTGAATGTCCACTTCGACACGTTCCCACGGCGTCCACTGACGATAGTTGTAGCGGCGGTAGTAGTATTGATGCGGGTCGGCCCCTGTTGTGCGCGCGAAAACGTGGAGCGTGGTTTCGTAACCCTCGTCTTGCTGATAGAATCCCGCGATTTCAAGCTGTGCAACACTGTCGAGCTTATCGAGGTAATTGGCGAACGCGGTCTCGGCGGTAAGCTGGTTCACGTCGTTCTGCATGAGTTCGTCCTCAAGTTCACGCAGGAACGCAGAACGATCTCGCTTGAGTTCCGGCTCAATCCAGTTTTCGGGAAACAGAAACACCTTGCGGTTGGCTTCCCACACCCGATACTTACGCATCCAATCCCACCAGCGCCATGAGGTGTCCTGCTCAGCGTTGACAGTGACATCCGGCTCTAATCCCATCAAGCAGCGCTGTACATACAGTTGAATCGACCCTGACCCCTGTACGAGACGGCTGGTGAGCTGGCACGAGGCCATCTCAATGTCGAGCAGGTAATAAGCATACAGGTCGTTGGTGTTTTCCCACTTGCCGCTCGGGGCGTCGAGCGGCATCGGCTGGTTGAGGATGTAAGCCGCCAGCGCATCGCGTTTGTGTTCGCGCACCATGTCCTGAATCTCGGTGCTGAGTGTGAGCCACGTTTCGCTGCCGAACTTCGAGCGCAGAAGTTCATTGAGCTTTCTGGCTTCTTTGTCGGTCATCGCGGCGGCGGCAAACGCCTTGATTGTTTCGGCGCTGGCGTTCAAACTTTCGATAAACGTGAACGCTTTTGCGATGCGCTCCCAACTTTCCACAAAGAGATACTCCGCTGGATAGGCGAAATTTAACGAGAGGAACAGCGACTTCACATCGTCACTCAGCCAGCGCTCGTTGAGCTTTTCAACGTCGACGGCAGCCGCATCGATGGGTGCCCCGTTGTCGATTTTTTCGAGAAGCTCCAGCAGGGTGATGTCCGTTTCGGCTAGGGAATCGCGCAGGTGCAGCAGGCGGCCCGTCCTCAACAACCTGTCAAGCGGCGCAATAGGGTCGCTGTTATCGAGCGGCAGCGCCGCGAAATCGAGAAGGTAGGCTTTCGCCGTTAGTCCGATGATTTTGCCAAGCTCATCGAAGGTGATCTTCCATTCGTTCCAGATTGCGGCGACACGACTGGCCCAGAAGAAGGAGTCAAACGAGTGTGCCAGCGTGTCGTAATCAACCGCGCCCGTAGTATCGGCAAAAGCGCCCGCAAAGTGTTCGAGCAGTGTTTCGGGCAGCACCGCATATTGGGTCAGCAGATAGCGCGTCAGCGCTTCGGTCAGCGCCAGTTGGGCGCTGAACTGCTCAACGATGGCGTTTGCGCTGCGCGTATTCGACAGATACACCAGCGCCCTGTTAGCGGCAATTGCGAGGCGTTTGGCGAACGTGTCGTTGGCGGCCAGCGTGGTATCCAGATCGTCATCGGTGAGCCAGATCGACTCATGCGGCGGCGCGACATTGACCGGCTGAGACGCAAGGCTGTCTATGGCAGTGAGAAAGGTAGCGTTAGCAGGCGCGAGCGCATCCAGCAAGTCTTTTTCGCTCCCGTTCAGGATGCCGGTGAGGCGAAGCTGGCGCTGTTCGGGGTCGTAAGCGATCTTCGCCGCGAGGGTGGGTGGTAACTGTGCCTTAAAGTCGATGTTGGCCGGCAGCGTTTGTAGCGGCGCGCTGAAGATCGGTTCGTAGAATTTCACCGCTAATCTTGGCAGCGAGAACAGTTCATCAATGGCCGCGATGGTATCAGGGTCGGCAGCGTTCGCGGGAACTGCCTTGAGCGCTTGCTGTTCAGCAGCGGTCATCACGCCCAGAAAGCTCAGGGTTTGCGTCACATCGTTGTAGCGAATGGGCAGCGACGGTAGATCGTCGGGAAGCGTTATCCCGCCCGCCAGCGTAACCCCTACATCGGTGATGAGATAATCAAACGGGGCCGCCAACGACTGCTGGTAGAGTTCCTCAAGCGCGTTGCGATAGGCGGACATCACCGCCGTTGACTGTTGGTAGAGCGCATCAATCGCGCTGCGGTATTCGGGAAGTTCGACCACCGCCGCGAGCGCTGCCTCATTTTCATCGAGCAGGGTATTTCGCTGCGCGGCGGTCATCAGGCCGCTGAAAGTAAGGCGCGTGTTCAACCCATCATAGCTAATCGGGATGTTGTTCGCGCCGCCTGTGATCGGTGCCAGAAACGTAAAGCCCGGTGGCAGCGTGACTACAACTTCCGGTTGGGCGCTGGCGCGTAGGGATACCAGCGCGGGCGAAGCGTCATTGAGCAGGGCCTCGATCTGCTCCTCCAGTAGTAAGCCCGTGAAGACAATCCGCGAGATCGCGGCGTCGTGCTGGATGGGGATATTGTTCGCGCCGCCCGTGATGGCCGCCGGAAATGCGAATGTAGGTGGTAAGCCCCGCGCCGCTGCTTGCAGTGTCACATTGCCGCGAAGTGTCTGTAGAAAGCGCTGAACGTCGGCGCTGTCGCGGTTGAGGTTTTGCAGCAGCGCACCGAGCAGTGTCGCTATTTGATCTTCATCGCTGGCGGCGCGCAGGAAATCGAACTGGTCGGCGTCATAGGTGGCTCGAATCGTCTGCACATCTTTACGCAGGGTGAGCAGGAAACGCGCCGCTTCACTGTCTTTGACCGCTGATTTTGCGGAGCGGTTCGCGGTTAGCAGCCAGTCCAGTTCATCGACGCTGAAACCCGTCGCTTTGATGTGATCGACGATGGTCAAAAACTGCCACGTCGCATCCGTGCGGTAAAACTCCATAACATCTCGCTGAAGCAGTTTGAGCAGCGTTTTCCATTCTCGCGGCTTGAGCCTCAACGCTTTTGACAGCCATGTGTGCCGCCACAGGAATGATAAATTCGTCAGCAGCAGGTCATCGGTGATGTACGGCGTTCCGTCTAATCGGGTCATACTCTGAAAGATGCCGAGATCGGATTCGCGGATGCCGAGCGCAGCCAGCACCGCCGATTGATGGCCGCTGATGGTTTGCCCGTTTGGATTGGCCTGATCGACAAACACGACTGCAAACGCAGGGTCAAGCGGCTGAATCAGCAGCCGGTTCAGGAACAGCTTTTGATACAGCCCGTCCGCCCGCTTTTCGTATAACTCGGTGAAGTGCGTTTCCGTGTTCAAACTGCCGAACAGCGCGAGAACATGCTCAACGGTAGCGCTCTTGCCCAGTTTTTCCTTGATGCGGCTGATATAGTACAGGTTTTGCAAGCAGCGATTATCAATCGCCCCGCCGCCGCCAGCCTTTACATGGCGGATGAACAGATCGAGTTCCCACATCTGCCAGTTTTTCAGCTTACGCCACAGCCGCAAGAAACGGTGAATCCGGTCTAGCGCCTGCGGGTCTAGGGCTTCAATGGATTTCCTATCCATGTCGCAAGCGGGGTCATCCATGTGGTTGACGTACATATCGGTGGCGGGGTTGATGAACGGAAGGCTCAGAAGCGTCAGCAGTTCTTCATATTCCAGCCCGGTTTTTTGAAGAAACGTCTTTACGTTTTTCAGCTTGTTCAACCATGCGGCGCTGCCAGACTCTCCCCAGACTTCCTGAATTTCCGCGTCGGTTGTGCGTTCAACGATGATGAGTGAACGCTCGTCTGTGGCGGCGGGGTCGGCACTGGTGCTGATGCCGAAGTATTCAGCGGCGATATCGAGGGTATCAATGTCGTTGGGCGGGTTCTGCCCTTGAAACGTCTCCATCAATTCCCAGCGCTTGACGTTGATCTTTTGAAACGCTGCGCGTACTTCTTCCACATAAAGGTCAAAAGGCAGCTTGAACGGGTATTTGGCTTCACGTAATTTCTTATACGCCGCAGGGTTTACATACTGCGGATAGGCGCGTAATTCGGCGGCGGATGTTTTGGTGTTGCGTAAAATCTCCGCGAAAAAGCTCGGCGTGTTTTTCTTCTTCAACAGGAATGTCGCGTTAGAGCCGTGAACGATCCAGCGATCAGCGCCCCAGTTGTAAGACTGTGCCAGCGAAACATCCGCGCCAACGTCGATACCGACAAATTTACCAATCGCAGCCCGCGCCATGTCTCTCGCGGTCAGCGGGTCAGCAGGTATCGTCCTGAACCCGCGCAGTTCAACATCATTTGCGTCACCAGCGATCACGGCTTCGAGGACTTCGCACACCACGTCGATATAGGGCAGCGGCGTTTGAGCGTTCTCGCAGTTCAGTTCGAGATAGCCGAGATCAGGGCGGCGCTGAAAGAGCAAGTCCTTAACCGTTTTGCCCACGATTTCCGAGGGCCGATCTCGCAGGAACACCAGCAGGTCTGCAAAATAGGCCGCCGGACTGAGTACCGAGCGGCAGTCCTCACACTCGCAGATATCGCCCATGTTGAACAGGTTGTTCCAGTTCGGATACTGCGCGAGGTTATTGGCGCTCGATTTGAGGGCGAGCGGCAGCGTGTTACCGTCCAACGCCACCATGTCGCCAACCAGCGTGAGGACAGTCGAATAGGTATCCGCCGCGCGATGCCATGCGGTGCGGGCGCGTTCTTCCGTAAAACCGGGCTGATCGGCGTAACGCCGCACAAACTCGCTCTCGCCGATGCGATACACCTTTTGCGCGGAGTGAACTTCGTCAGCCAGCAGCGTATCCGCCGCCTCGAACGTCGGGTTCAGCTTGAACACCCGCTGCACCGCTTTCACTTCCTGCCGGAAGTTGTCATCGCGGGTTAATGCCCGAAACTCGCGGCGGCTCTGGTTCTCCATAAAATCATCGATAGGCGTGTTCAAAAGCTCGAAGTTCTCGTGTGCATCGAGAAACTGCCGCAGCCCATAAGCGTAATGCAGCCCGCGAACCTCTTCCCTTTGCAGCGCCCGTTCCAGCCCGCCGACGAACGCCGCAGTCGGGAACACCTCTTGAAACTGCCGCGCTAACGTTCTGCCGTAAATTTCCGCATCGAGCAGAACGCCGTCGTCATCAATCGCCGGCCCCTCAGTCGGCAGGTTGAGCGTACCCTGAGCGTGTTTTTGCGTGATGAGCGTCACCCAATCGGACTCGCTGAGTTTCGCCAGAGCACGTATTTGCTGCGGCTGCCGAAGTTCGAACGTTTCTTTGATGGTCTTGACGACTGAAAAATCACCGTGAGTGATCGCTGCCAGCGCGAAAGACGTGCGAAGATCAGCCAGTTCCGACTTGT
>Ga0163150_10005841_pt1 | contig 15458 bp, 14 predicted proteins | sample OliLakLV19P2IB_FD_148628 | JGI IMG/M metagenome (GOLD analysis project Ga0163150, IMG submission 148628) | Freshwater microbial mat bacterial communities from Lake Vanda, McMurdo Dry Valleys, Antarctica - Oligotrophic Lake LV.19.P2.IB | ecosystem: Environmental > Aquatic > Freshwater > Lake >...
AAGCTGTCGTTACGCTGCTGAAGAACCCGCTGTTCGGTAATGTCCTGCATTGCAAGCAGGATCAGCTCTTCGCCCTTTTCGCTCTGGATAAGCCGCCGACCGTTGAGCAACATGACATTGGAGCCAATGACCGGAAAGTCAAACGTAATTTCCAAGTCATTAAAAGCGGATTTCTGGGGCAAGATTTTCTCAAGTGCCTCACGTAATTGGGGCGTGTCCCAGCGACGGTTCTTTAGTTCATACACGAGGCACCCCTCGGTATCCTTCACCGCAGTAGAGAACATCCGGTAAAAGGCTTCATTAGCGCTTTTTACCCGCAAGTGTTTGTTCAAGATCAGCAAGGGTTCGCGCATGGTGCCCAAAATACCTTCTGCGTATGACAGCGTTTGTGCACGCTCCCTCTGAAGGACCTTTTGCTCGGTAACATCGCGAGCGACGATCACCACGCCGAGGACGTTTCCTTTATCGTCTTTATACACGGAACCGTTGAATAGCACATCGGTAAGCTTGCCATCGCGGTGACGCAGTGTTAGGGGCGAATCTGCGACAGATCCTTTTGCGAACACATCCTGGTACACCTCACGTGCTTTTTGTACTTCGGTAAAGTAATCGAAGAAGTCGGAGCCTATCAATTTTCCACGTTCTATACCGGTAATGTTTACCGTTGCTTCATTCGTATCGGTGATCTTGCCCTCGGTGTTGATCGTCACCAGCGGGTCAAGACTCGCCTCGATAAGACTGCGAGAATATTGGGAAGCTAACTTTGCAGAATAGCTGAGTGCTTCAAGTTCTTTATTCGCAATTTCGCGTTTTTCTTTCTGCTTGATTTGAAAGGCGAGTTCAATGTCCGCGATCACCAACTCCGCCGCTCGTTTTTCTTTCTCTTTGTTTTGAAAGGCGAGTTCTTCGTTCGCGACAACGAGCTCAGCTGCCCGCTTCTCTTTCTCTTTGTTTTGAAAGACGAGTTCTTTGTTTGCAACGGTTAACTCTTCTGCCCGCTTCTCTTTCTCGTTGTTTTGAAAGACGAGTTCTTTGTTTGCAACGGTTAACTCTTCTGCTCGTTTTTCTCGCTCGTCCTTTTGGTACGCAAGTTCTTTCCTGGCGGCGATGAGCTCCTGCTCATCGGATTTTTTTATTTTAACCATTTTTTATCGTTATCAGGTCATCGTGGCTTAAAGACTCGATGAGTGTAACACACTACAGCATGTACGTTGATGAGGAACATGCATGTCAACCCCATCACCTGTACTCATCACGAGGGGATGCAATGACCCAATAGTGGGAAACCGTGGGAAATATGACCAATTTAGCTGTCTCGGTCTATCTCACATGACTGCTGGGAGACATGGAACCTCACTACTCGGCTAAAGCCTGCGTTTACAAAACCTCTCGGTTTCGTAGGCTTCCTCCGCGGGGAACGTCCCTGTTCCCCGACCCCTTCCCCGGTTCGAATCCACGCTCCCTAGCCGCTGCTTCGCTGCGTGCTGGGAGACATGGATTCGAACCATGATTCACGGCTTCAAAGGCCGCTGTCCTACCATTAGACGATCTCCCAATATTACTTCTCGAATACTTTCTTTTTGAGATAGGCTCTACCTGCAGCAGACTTGAGGTACCTTTCTCTTTTCCTAGCACTCTCCTGTGAACTTTGTTCTTCCGAATAAATTATTATCCAAGGGATATATCGCTTTGTATAAACATGTTTGCTTAAGTTGTGCTCTTGCAAGCGTCTTTGCAGATCATTAGTTATACCTACATAAGACTTTACTGCCACTTTACTCAAAAGAACATATACGAAGTACATACTATTCTTTCCTAAACTCCATTAGACGACCAGCCTCGACTAGACGACGAGTCTAGGCGGGTCTCCCAATACGCTGAGAATAGCGCACTTATGGGCATAAAAAAAGCGCCCCTCGCAAGGGACGCTGTCGTCAATGGACGGTGAGGATTTCTCTTTGGAACTGCCAAAGCGACATGCCTGTCATCTTTTCAAACACTGACAGATAAATTTCAGTAGTTTTTTTGATAACTTCCGGCGGAGGCTTGAGCTGGCGCACTGCCATTCGATGCTCGCTATTTTTTGGGTCGTACTTCTTTGCGTCATGCACGCCGTGGGTTTGCGCCCATGTGCGCACAAATTGTTTGTCGAGAGATGGGGGCAACTTTTCTGGGTAACACTGGTTGTAGGCTTCCTTGTCCCAATACCGGCTCGAGTCCGGCGTGCCCACCTCGTCGCAGAGCATCAAGTTTTTATCAAACTCAAACTTGCTGTCAGCATACACCAGGCCGTTGGCGTGTGCCAAGTCGCGAATGCACTTAAACACTTGTATGCCCCGCTCTCCCAACGCTTTGCCGAACTCAGCATCAACTTCTTGGTAGTTTAGCGGCTCATCATGACCAACCTTGGCCTTGGTGGTTGGGGTATACAGCGGCTCGCGAAGCAAGACACCATTAAACAACCCCTCCTTAAGCTTGTGTCCGCAAATACGCCCGGTTTGGGAGTATTGGTCGTACCCGCTGCCGGTCAGGTTGCCGCGCACCACCACCTCGACAGGTATCATGATGCCAGACCTCACGACAGTGGCTGTTTTTTGGAGGTCGCGGTTTCCCTGCCACTGCGCTGGCAAGTACCTGTCGATGGCACCTCCATACGCAACCAGATCCTGCGATAGGTCAGGAAGCCGTTTGCTTAAGTACAGCCGCATGAAAACGTTCATAGCCGAAAGCACTTCCCCTTTGTACGGGACCTCAAAGCCCAACACAAAGTCGTACACCGATATCCTGTTACTGACGACAACCATACGATACGGCTGCCCTAACGCCGACACCGCATACGAGTCGCGCACCTTGCCGCAATGAATCGGAAGGACTGGAAGCAGCATCTACATTCTCCGTATTTTGGTTGTGACTCTACTCTGCGGCCACTTTAGCCCAAGGCTCTATAGAGGGCAAGCTCCATGGGTATCTGCGGCAAGGGCGCGCGGTTCATCTCGAGAAGGGCAGTTAGGAGCTCAGCCAAAAGAGAGGCATTGAGCGCCGTCCCCTCTTTGGCGAGCCCCTGCAATGCAATAAGATTGTCAGCCCCAAATTGCTCTTCTAGCTCGTCTGTAAGCTTGGGAGCGAAACGCAGAAGTAATACTGCACGCAGTTTAGTGATTGCCAACAGGGCAAAAACCTTTGCTTCGGCCCCGCCGGCTGTCGCAACATGGAAAACGCTGAGCGCCGTTTCTATATTTTTATCGGCCAGAGCCTGCAAAAAGCTGTTCACGAGCTCGCCCTTAGGAGCACCCACGACCTTGCCCACCTCTTCCTCGGTTAGCTTTTCATCACTTGAAACCGTGAGCACCTTCTGCAGTATTCCGAGTGTATCGCGAAAGGAACCGTCTCCCATAAGCGCAATAAGTTCTGCCCCAGCAGGCGCGAGCGACGCTCCTTCTTTTTTAGCGACGTCGAGCACGAGCTTTTTAAGCGTCTCATGCGAAGGTTTTTTAAAACTGAAGGTCTGGCAGCGAGAGATAATGGTTTCGGGCACGCGGTCGAGCTCGGTAGTAGCCAGCACAAAGACCGCGTGCGCAGGCGGCTCCTCAAGCGTTTTAAGCAATGCACCCCACGCGTCTTTAGTAAGTGCGTGCGCCTCGTCGATGATGTAAAACTTGTAGGTCGAGTTAAATGGGAGCGTCGCTACCCCGTCGCGCAGCTCGCGTATCTCATCAATGCCGCGGTTGCTCGCGGCGTCCATTTCATATATGTCCTGATCATCGGTTTTGAGCGCGCGGGCCAAGATGCGGGCCATCGATGTTTTACCGGTGCCCCTGCCGCCGGCAAAGAGGTACGCGTGCGCCACTTTGTCATTTTTAACAGCCGCTTGCAGGACAGAGACCACCTCCTCCTGCCCGCGAACGTCCGCAAAGGTGTGCGGGCGGTACGTGCGGTAGAGCGCCATGGGCGCGCGCGGGTCTGTATCTCCCTTTTTAGCCATGGGGTAAGTATACAAAAGAAATAGGCCGGCGATATCCCGCCGGCCTATTTCTTTATTTTTTCCTTCGAGCTTTTTTTGCCACTTTTTTGGCGACCTTCTTAGCGCTCTTTTTGACCGCTTTCGCGCGGCGCACCGTAGGGCCCTTCTGTTGCTGTATATGAGCCCAGGACGCTTTAAGGTCTTTAAGGAGACGAGCTGCTTCGGCACTTCCTACCCCCGCCGCTGAGCTGTAGCGCTTGACCACGTCGTCAACAATGCGCATATACGACTCTTTATCGATATCCTTGAGCTTCTCAACCGCTTCCATTACTTCGGCGCGCGCCTTGAGCATCCAGCTCCGGGCCATCTTGCGATGTTTGGCGGCATCTTTGGCACCATAGAGCCAATAAGCTCCGGCGGCGGCTGCCGCAGCGGCTGCGGTTACGGCGGCTGCCGCACCAACCGTCTTTGCATTTATGTTTGATTTCTTTGCCATAAAAATATGTGTGCGGTACTAATTGGTAACCCTACTCGTGCTCTTCAACTTTTATTTTTACTTTTTTGGCCGGCTTTTTGCGGGAGCGCGGAGTCGTAATGTTGCGTGTGGCCATGCCAACCACAAAGTCGACAATGTGCCAGAGCTTGGAGCCTTCTGCCCGAATACGCGCCCGAAGAAGTTCAACATCCTCGATAGCCGCTTTGCCCACACTGCGCAGGTGCGCCGTAAGAGTTCGAACCTCTTGGAGTATCTTTATTACCTGCCAGCCTATTGCACCCACTACCGCCGCTACCACTAGCCAAGACGCCGCAAGCACGGTAACCAATACGACAAGAAGTGTGTGTTCGCTCATAGATTAGTATATTGCTATGAACTCTACTATAACATTGCCCTAACCTGCTGAAGCTCCGATGAAAACTTTTGTATAATTTTCTCCACCTCTGCGGCGTCCGCGGCCTCCATAAGCTGCATGCGCAGCTCTTTGGCTCCGTCAAAACCCTCCACATACGCCTTGAAATGCTTTTTCATCAGGGCGAAATTTTTTATGTCGCCCAATAGCTCCTCAAACAGCTTGGTATGCTCAATTGCTACACGCAATCTTTCTTCAGTCGTAGGCGGGAGGGCTTGAAAAAATGGTCTGGCCTGACTGGGGTCTTGACCCCTAGACAGGAGATCCGAGGACCTTTTTTCAGGCCCTCCCGCCAGAGCTTCTCCAAACAACCACGGTTTGCCGAAGATGGCGCGCCCGAGCATAACGCCATCAGCACCGCTCTCAGCCGCCTTTTTGCGCGCATCTTCCATGTCGAGCACATCCCCATTGCCAATGATGAGCGTGGAGCTGCCCATCTCATTTCGGATTTCTACCGCGCGCTTAACCCGCTCCCAACGGGCCGGCACTTTGGACATCTCTTTGCGAGTGCGGGCATGGAGCGTAAGCGCCGCCGGCTCGGCCACAAGAAGTTTGGGTAGCCATTCCTCCAAAATATCTTTGTTGTAGCCCAGCCGCGTCTTAACCGACACCGGCAGATTAGGAGCCCCGCGCTTGGCCGCGGCCACTAACTCCTGAGCCAGCTCGGGAGTTAGTATGAGCTTTGCTCCGGCGCCCTGCTTTTCTATCGACTTGTCCGGGCAGCCCATATTTATATCAATTCCATCGAAGCCGAGCTCCGCCGCAAGCGCCGCAGCACGCTCTATATACTCGGGGGTCGAGGTAAAAAACTGCGCCACTATCGGCCGCTCGCTCTCGTCATAGACCAGGTCGCGCATGAGCTTTGCCTTTCCTTCCGGCGTGGCGCGACACAGGCCATCGGCCGATACAAACTCCGTCCATATAACATCGGGGCCAGCGGGCTTGCTGTACTTAGCGATGATACGTCGAAAAGCCGCGTCCGTGACGTTTGCAAGCGGAGCGAGCACAAAAAAAGGCCGCGGCAAGGTGTCCCAGAAACTCTGCATACAGTTACCCTACTCGCTTTTTAATTTGTAGTACAGCTTGTCACCAAACCGAAGGTCCAAATATTCAAAGTCCGAAAGCGGACGCTGCACAAATGGCTCTGCCGTAAGTGCCAGAGAGAATCTTTCAAACACATCCCCTTCCTCATGAGATAGAGAGAAGGAGATGGCAAAACCGTTTGCAAAACGAAGGTGCGCGTCATCGTGGCCATCTACCCATACACCTAACACTTCTTCGCTGTCGAGATGCCGCACAGTGGCGTCAACTAATGCCGACAAGCCCGCAAACTCTTCAGGCGACAAATACTGCTTAGGAAGCCGATTGCCCGAAAGCGTTCCAAAATAACTGACATATATGGGTGAGGAAAAGGTTGGTGCGGGAGCATACACCATCCCCTGCTCATCCATAAACATGCAACGCGTCTGCGACTCGCACCACAGCGCCCGCGGCTCACGTTCGACTACATTGACCGCAATCGTGTGGAAGTCTACGGCGTGTACATCAGCGGCGGCTAAAAGCGGATAGGCGGCGAGAATTTCATCACGCAAAAAACGCTTTGGGTACAAAAAGATATTGCGCTTGGGCAGCACGAAGGCGTATCTTCCGTCGATACGCTTCTCTATAAACGCTTGCACCGTACTACTCGAAAGCGTTTTAGCACCCGAAACGGCAATGTGCGATATCTGGATGACTGGAATGTAGGAAGCACCAATCACTAACCCACCCACTAAGAGGATGAGCCCGCCAAAAAATATAAGGATCCGGATGCGCTGGCGGCGCTTGCGAGCCTTAAGCCGTGATGCGGGAAGTTCTACGCGAGCCATTCTTCCAGTATAAGCCTTTATAGAGACTTCCTATTTACTTAGCAGAAATCCTGTCTCTCCCACCCATATACGGACGCAATGCTTCAGGAATTGTTATAGAACCGTCTTCATGTTGGTTGTTTTCGATTATGGAAATGAGGATGCGCGGGGTCGCGAGCGCGGTGTTGTTAAGCGAGTGGGCATACTGCATCGAGCCTTCATTGTCGCGGTAGCGGATATTGAGTCGGCGCGTCTGAAAGTCATGGAAGTAAGACGAAGAATGCGTCTCGCGGTAGCGGGCTTCGCTCGGTACCCACGTTTCGATGTCATATTTTTTAACCTGGCCAAGTCCGAGGTCGCCGCCGCAATTGACCACCACGTGGTACGGAAGTTTGAGCGCCTGGAGCAAATCCTCGGCATTTTGCGTCAGTTCCTCATGGAGCCGCACCGACTCCTCGTGGCTGGCCTCGCACAACACCACCTGCTCAAACTTGAAGAACTCGTGCACACGCATGAGCCCTTTGGTGTCCTTGCCGTGGCTTCCTGCCTCACGACGGAAACAGGGCGAGAAGGCGACGAACTTCATCGGCAAATCCTCTTTCTTGAGGGTCTCGTTCATGTAGTAAGCCATCGTCGCCACTTCGCCAGTGCCAGCCAAAAAGTCGCCGTCCTGGGTCTTGTACAAATCCTCTTCGCCTTGCGGCAGGTAGCCGGTGCCGAGGAACGCCACACGCTTAACGAGCGAGGGTACCAACATCGGGGTAAAGCCGCCCTTTTTTACGAAGTGGTCCATCACGAAGTTCCACACCGCGTAGTTTAGGAGCGCTCCGTCGCCCTTCAATATATAGCCGCGGAAGCCGGCCACTTTTGTGCCGCGCTCAAAGTCCGCCATGTCGAGCGCCTGCATCAAGTCGACATGACTCTTAGGATTCGTGATAGCGGGCTTATCTCCCCACGTGCGCACCTCCATGTTGTCGGCATCTGAGGCACCCTCCGGCACCGAAAGATCCGGGAGGTTTGGCACCTGCACCATGAGAAGCTGCCACTCGTGGTTTAATTCCTCAAGCTCTTTCTCTTTACCTTGCATACTCTCCTTAAGCGCCTTCATCTCTTCGATGAGTTTGGCCTTCTCCTCGGCACCTGCTTTGACGACCGCATCTGAGGTTTCGTTCTGTTTAGCGCGCATGCCCTCTACCTCTGTCATGAGTGTGCGGCGCTTTTCGTCAACAATAATTAGCTTGTCGATATCGACTTCGAGATGCTTTTTTTTGGCGCCCGCCTTTATAAGGTCGGCGTTCTCGCGGATAAATTTGATATCGAGCATAATTTCGGAGTTAGAATTATCCTACAATGCAATCGTCTATACGCCAACTGCTTCAAAAGGACTTCCCGCCGCTTTTGCGCGAAATTCCCGACAAGCCCAAGCTCCTCTATATCCGCGGCGAGCTCCCGCCGAAGGGTCACAAGTACCTCTGCGTGGTCGGCTCGCGCGCTACCTCTATATATGGCCGCCGCGTGTGCCAGCAACTAGTCGGCGGGCTTGCCGGCTACCCCGTAGCGATAGTCTCCGGGATGGCACTCGGGATAGACTCCGAGGCCCACAAGGCGGCGCTTGATGTCGGGCTCCATACCGTGGCGGTTCTGCCCTCTTCCTGCGATGACGCGTCGCTCTACCCTTCTACCAACAAGCCGCTTGCGGCCCGCATACTCGCGCGGGGCGGAGCCCTTATAAGTGAGGACAAAGGTCCGCACAAGGCAATGATCCACGACTTTCCCAAGCGCAATCGCATCGGGGCTGGTATGTGCACCGCTACTCTAATAATAGAAGCGGGCGAGAAGTCCGGCACGCTCATTACCGCCCGTCTTGCACTCGACTACAACCGCGAAGTGCTCGCCATACCCCACGAGCTAGGGCGCGAAACAGGCGCCGGAGTCAACCGGCTTATCCGCGAGGGCGCCACCTTGGTGCGCACCGCAGACGACATCCTCCAGGCGCTCGGTATCAAGCCCTTAGAGGTCCCAAAACAGGCAAGCTTGCCGACCGACCTTACTGAAATCGAGGCCAAGGTCTTGCACGCGCTCACCGAGGCGCTTATCCGCGACGAACTTATAGAGCAGGCCGAGCTTAGTGCCCAGGAGGCCAACGTGGCGCTCTCCTCGCTGCTTATCCGTGGGCTTATCGTTGAGAGACTTGGCAAAATTGAAAGATTGTAGTATAATAGTAAATGGAGTAAAGGAGAGCACCCATGCCCGACAACCCACTCTTAGTGGCGCTGTTGCGTGAGTTGCGTGATGAAGCGTTGACAACACGTACCGAAGCCGGCAGAATGACAGGCCGCACCCGCGGCCAGATTGCGGGCGTTTGTGATCGCAATCAAATAATTCCTTGGCCTCTGATACCCAAGGAGATCGTCCGCAAACGTTCCTGCTGCTTCCCCATAGGGCAGCCTGGCGAAGACGAGTTTCATCTTTGCGGAAAGCAGAAGGCGCCAGGCCACTCGCTACTGTGCACCGAGCACGAGCGGAAAAAGTGGACGCCGCAAGCCAAGGTCCTAGCAATGCTTCGCAAGGTGACGATGCTCAGGAGCCGCCGGTGCACCTAGTGAGTTTGTAGCGTCAGCCCCACATCGTGATTGATGTGGGGCTTTGTATTTTCTATTCATTGATTTGACATGTGCTACTGTAGTACGGTATCTACTCTACTTATATATGAAACTCGTTATCGTTGAATCGCCCGCCAAGGCGAAGACCATCGAGAAGTATCTCAAGGAGATAGACTCCAAGGGCGACTTCCTCGTGCGCGCTTCTGTGGGTCATGTGCGCGACCTCCCCAAAAGCAACAAGAAGGCAATCGACATCGAGGCCGGCTTTGTCCCCCACTACGAGGTAGTGCTCGGCAAGACCAAGGTTATTGCCGAACTGCGACAGCTCGCAGAGGAAGCAAAAGAGGTACTGCTTGCAACCGACCCCGACCGCGAAGGAGAGGCCATTGCCTGGCACATCGGCGAAGAGCTGGGGCTAAAAAAACCGGAGCGTATCGTATTTAACGAGATAACCAAGGAGGCTATTGCCGAGGCGCTTAAGAATCCGCGGCTTATAGACCAAAACCTACGCTATGCCCAAGAGGCCCGCCGCGTGCTCGACCGCCTGGTGGGCTACGACCTCTCTGGCCTTATCTGGAAGAAGGTCCGCTACGGACTCTCTGCCGGGCGCGTACAATCCCCCGCGCTGCGCATACTTATGGAGCGAGAGCGCGAGATCCGCGCTTTTGTGCCTGAGACTTTTTATGTCATCACCGCCGCAACTACGACGCCAAAAAAAGTTGACCTCTTGCTTACCTGCAGCGAGGAGCCCCGAGATAAGAAAGTTGCCGACACCATCATCGCCGCGGTAAAGAAAGACGGTCTAGTTGTTGCCGATGTAAGTGAGACAGAAGCCAAGCGTGCCGCACGCCCGCCCTTTACTACCTCGACACTTCAGCAGGCGGCGAGCTCGCGGCTGGGGCTTTCGCCTTCCAACACCATGCGTATCGCTCAAAAGCTTTATGAGGCGGGTCATATTACCTATATGCGCACCGACTCGGTCAACCTTGGCGTTCCCGCGCGCGCAGCGATAGTAGCACTCGCGGAAAAAAAGTACGGAAAGGAGTACGCCGAGTCGCGCACCTATGCGACCAAGTCTAAGAACGCGCAGGAGGCGCACGAGGCAATACGGCCTACTCATGTAGAAAAAGAGTCCGCAGGCACTACTCCGGAGCAGAAAAAACTCTACGAACTCATCTGGAGCCGCGCAGTGGCCTCGCAGATGGCGGATGCCAAAATACTGCGCACAAAGATTGAAGCAAACACCAAAGACAAGTCAGTACCGAGCTTCGCTGCCACGGGCTCGCGCGTTATATTTGACGGATGGCTAAAGGCCGACCCGGCTGCCCGAGGCGAGGATGTAGAGCTGCCCGCAACTCAGGCTGGCGATGTACTCGATGTGAAAGAAGTTTCAGCCGAAGAAAAGCAGACGACCCCTCCGCCCCGCTACACGGAAGCCGGCTTGGTTAAGGAGCTGGAGAAACGCGGTATCGGCCGACCCAGCACCTACGCGAGCATTATGAAGACACTTGATGCGCGCGGCTACGTGGTCAAAGAGGGCCGCTCTCTGCGCCCCACTGACACCGGCGACGTGGTGTCGAGCTTTTTGGAAGAAAACTTCCCCACCTACATCAGCGACACCTTTACCGCCGAGATGGAAAACGAGCTTGACGAAATTGCTCAGGGCTCGCGCGAGTACCTTAAGACGCTCAAGGATTTTTACACGCCGTTTCTTAAAGAAGTAAAAAAGAAGGATAAAGAGGCCGGCAAAATTACCGACCTCGGTCCGACTCCGGAGGAATTTACGTGCCCGCTGTGCGGAAAAACAATGGTCTTTAAACTTTCGCGTCAGGGCAAGTTTATGAGCTGCTCGAACTTCCCCGACTGCTTGGGCGCGCGGACAGAGACCGGCGAAGTCATTTCAAACGAGCCTGCCAAGCCTATCGGCACGCATCCTGACTCGGGCGAGAACATATACGTGCTTAACGGACGATTTGGTCCGTACGTGCAGCTCGGTGAGATGCCCGAGGGTAAAGGCAAGAGCAAGAAGCCAAAACCAAAGCGCGCTTCCGTACCTAAAGAAAAGGACCCTGCGACCGTAACAATTGAAGAGGCCGCGCACTATCTCTCTTTGCCCCGCGTGCTCGGCAACCACCCAGAGACCAACGAGCCCATTTCGGCAAACATCGGACGCTTCGGGCCCTACGTCGTACACCAAAAAGACTTCCGCTCGCTCAAAAAGGACGACGTCTACGAAATTGAGCTCGACCGCGCGCTCGAGATATTTAAAGAAGAAAAAAAGCGCCGCGGATTCGCACGAAAAAAGAAAGAGGAGTAAGATTTGAGTATGACCGAAGTTAAGGCCATACTCGAAAAGATGAGCGGCTCCTCTCCTGAGGATCTGGCTCTGGTCGAGCGGGCGCACACTTTTGCCGCCGAGGCGCATAAAGACCATAAGCGCTTTAGCGGCGAGCCGTACTTGGTGCACTTGGTCGAGACGGCGCGAGAGCTCGCCAAGCTCGGCATGGGCGCTAAGACGGTAGCTGCGGGTCTTCTGCACGATACGCTTGAGGACGTCGGGGTCGCACCCGAAACCATCGAGCGTGAATTTGGTAAAGAAATACGCTTTTTGGTAGAAGGAGTTACCAAGCTCGGCCGCTTGAAATATCGCGGAGCCGAGCGCCATCGCGAGTCTCTACGCAAGCTTTTGGTGGCAACCGGCAAGGACGCGCGGGTGCTCATCATCAAGCTGATGGATCGTACGCACAACATGCGCACACTTGCACATGTTCCGCAGGAGAAGCGCAAGCGTATTGCGCTCGAGACCCTCGAGATTTACGCGGCTATCGCCCACCGCCTAGGTATGGGCGTCGTGCGCCGCGAGCTAGAAGACCTGGCGTTTGAGCACGCCTTTCCCGAGGAATTTGCCAAGACTAAAAAGCTCTTGACCGAACGCTCTAAAGAAACCTTCGAACGCCTGCAAAAGATGTCCCGCGCGCTCAGCAAGGAGCTCGGCAAAGAGGGGCTCAAGCACTTCCACGCCGATTACCGGGTCAAGGGCCTTTACAGCCTCTGGCGCAAGCTTGAGCGCAAGGGCGGTGACGTCGATAAAATATACGACATTGCGGCCCTGCGCGTGGTTGTTTCTGACATATCCGATTGCTACCGAGTGCTCGGTATCGTCAACAATCTTTGGCAGCCTCTCCCTAATAAGATCAAAGACTACATCGCCTTCCCCAAACCCAACGGTTACCAAAGCCTCCACACTACCGTCTTCTCCGGCGACGGCGGCATTGTCGAGATACAGATACGCACTGAGGAGATGCACAAGGAGGCAGAGTACGGCATCACTGCGCACGTCATTTACAAGGATGGGGCCCCAGCGTTGCGCCCGGGCCTGCCGAGCCACAGCGGAAAGCAATCGAGCTTTGATTGGATAAAGAGCCTAATCCCTAGCTTCCGCCGAAACAGCGAATCGGCGCCAGAAACTGCACAACCTAAAGAAGAGACGGGCCGCTCCCGCTACGGCGCACAAGGCGGCCCGGAGTGGCTCTCTGAGCTGTCGGAGGAGTCGCAAGACCCTGACTTTGAGACAACACTTAAGACAGACATTTTTAGCCAACGGGTATTCGTCTTTACCCCTACGGGCGACGTGGTAGACCTGCCCGTGAATTCAAGCTCGGTCGATTTTGCCTATGCCATACACTCTGACATCGGCGATCATATTTTTGGCGCCAAGGTAAACGGAAAAATGGTGTCGCTCGACACCGTGCTCCACAACGGCGACATCGTCGAGATACAGACCAAAAAGACGGCCTTGCCTAAGCAGAAGTGGCTCGACTTCGCCAAGACGACGCTCGCGCGGCGACACATTCGGATTGCATTAGAAAAGGAAGAAGCTGCTCACAAACCCCACCCCAAGCACAAAAAATAGTTATCCCAAGTGTGCGTGATCATTCCAGACCCACAGCCACCAAGGTGTAAGGTCCTGGCTGGCATCATATCCTAAAACGGTGAGTCCAGTATTTTCCATATGAAAGGTTCGTACAAAGCGCTGCGCTTCCCGCGGGGTGAGCTCGGCGCCAAAAAGTGCATAGGCTATAAGAAGGCGCATAAAGTAGCCGTGTGTTACTACTAAAATATTTTCTTCCGGACGCGCGGACAATAACTCGAGGGCGCGGCCAGCGCGGGTTTTTATATCTTCAAAATTATCTGCATCTTCGTATCTAAAACCTTCCACACCAAAGTTCGCCCGTAGTATTGTCTCGGCTTCGGTAGTCTCCGCGTCATCGCGCGGCTTGTTCCTAAGATTAGAAGGTGCCTGGACTTCCACAAACAAATCAGAGAGCTCCGCCTCCTTACCCAGCACCTTTCCAATATAGCTTGCTGTTTCCTGTGCGCGAAGAAAGGTACTGGAAATTAAAGCCTCCACCGGAAGCTTTGCGCAGCGGGCTGCAATAAACTCTGCCTGACTATGGCCCTTCGGGGTAAGTGCGTGGTCTGGATGGCCATGGAGATTGCCGATGTTTCCTTCGCTCTCTCCATGGCGCACCAAATATATGCGCTTTTTAAAATAATAGTCCGCCATAATCGTAACGCTTACAGGGAGAAGGTATTAGGATCAAAAGTATTTTCGTCCTTCTCTTTCTCTTCCTTGCTGCGATCGTCCAGTGGAGCGGCAGCAGAATCCTCCGGAGCAAGTGGTCTGGCCTCGATTAGCCCAGTGGGCGTCTCTGGGCTAGCGAGGAGATCCGAGGACCTTTGATCCGGGGATTCTGCCGGAGTCTTTGCCTGCGTTATTTTTGCAGCAAGATGGCTGAAGATCACCCGCAGGTCATCCTCGGTCATAAAGTCGATAGTTAACTTGCCGCCGTTTTCCTTATGCTCGATTGCGACACGGGTACCCAGCGCATCGGCCAATTCCTTTTCCATTTCTAATATTTCAGGAGCATACAGGTATTCTTTCTTGCGGACGCGGTCAAAGGCGATGCGCCTGGCAATACTTTCGGTATCGCGCACAGTAAGGCGCTTCAGCATAATCTCGCGGAAGAGCACCTCCTGCTCGGCCGCGCGGTCTGAGAGCATGAGGAGCGGCCGCGTGTGGCCCTCGCTTATCTTTCCTTCTGAAAGGGCGTCTTGCATGCTTTGAGGCAAGAGGAGCAGGCGGATAGTATTGCTGACATACTCGCGGGACTTCCCCACCTTTTCGGCCACCTCGACATGCTTAAAGCCGAACTGTTTAACCAGCTGATCAAAAGCCTTGGCTCGGTCTATAGGGTTGAGGTCTTCGCGCTGTAGGTTTTCAATAATAGCGAGCTCAAGCTTAGTTTTATCGTCATCGTGCTCGGCGCGTATAAGCACCGGCACTGAAGCGACACCTGCCAGCTTGGCGGCGCGCAGGCGGCGCTCGCCCGCGATAAGTTCATACTCGGTTGCGATGCCTCCGTCCGGCTTCTCTACTTCGCGGCGGGTAACGGTAAGCGGCTGGATAACGCCGTATTGGCGAATGGACTTAGCGAGCTCGGCAAGTTTAGCCTCGTCAAACTCATGCCGCGGCTGGAAGGGGTTGGGGTGGATCTTTTCTACCTCGACCCAAAAAATGGCGTTATTGTAAAACTGCGACATTGGGGATATTCTAACACAACAGTATAGGCCGGGATGGCGGAATTGGTAGACGCAAGGGACTCAAAATCCCTCGACCGCAAGGTCATGAGAGTTCGATTCTCTCTCCCGGCACTTAGTTTTCTTTTCAGTCTCCGCGTGGTACCCTCGGGACGGAAAAGGACAATCACAGGAGCGACATAATGAACAGCCACACGACTCAAACCGTGCTGAGTCTGCCTGCATTCGCGCACAGACTCATGCTTCTTGGAGCGTTTAAAGTCACCGACGAAGGCTACACGATTAAGTCGCATGAGGCAGAACCGAGCGCCCGACCCTCTCCTTATTACGTGAATTTGCGAATACCGGAGAACAAGGACGGTACGCTCACCTACGGCGAAGTAACGTCGGTTGCCGGTTTCTTCTACGAGTATCTCACCAAGCACCAAATAAAGTTTGACGGCATCGTGGGACTCCCCCGGGCCGGCGAACCTTTCGCCCGAGCGTTGCAGGACTTGCTCTACCATGGCCCTGGACACCCCTCGTACCCCCTCCTGAC
>Ga0163150_10005842_pt1 | contig 15457 bp, 17 predicted proteins | sample OliLakLV19P2IB_FD_148628 | JGI IMG/M metagenome (GOLD analysis project Ga0163150, IMG submission 148628) | Freshwater microbial mat bacterial communities from Lake Vanda, McMurdo Dry Valleys, Antarctica - Oligotrophic Lake LV.19.P2.IB | ecosystem: Environmental > Aquatic > Freshwater > Lake >...
GAACAATCTTGGAGAGATTGTGGACCCGAGCGGTCGATTCTTGCAGGGCTATCAAGCATCGACAACGGGAATCATCTTAGGGACCGTTGGAAATATTACATTGTCCACGGCTACTGTTGCCCCACAGGCCAGCAGCACCGCGTCTGTGGAAGCCAACCTCAACGCTGCTTCCACGGTTCCGGCGACTGTGTTCGACTCAACCGATGCGACGACGTACAACTTCTCAAATGGCATGACCATCTACGATTCGCTCGGAGCGCAGCATCAGCTTCGGTTGTATTATGTGAAGTCTGCGGCGAATACCTGGAATCTCCACTCTCAGATCGACGGTGGCGCCACAACGGCGCAAACGAACTTAGTCTTCAATACAAGCGGCGTCTTGACAGGAGGCGGAGCGCAGACATTCTCGTTGCCCATCACCGGTGGTGCGGCCACGCCATTAAGTGTGGCGATGGATTTCTCAAACATCACGCAGTTTGGATCAGCGTCGAGTTTGACCGATCAAACCCAAGATGGGTTTACTTCCGGGTCGTTTCAGAGTTTGTCGATTGATGAGGAAGGGCGAGTCGTCGCGCAGTTTACTAACGGTCAAACCAGAACGCTTTCTCAAGTCGTGCTGAGCCGATTCACGAATCCGAATGGATTGACACGATCGGGTGAAAACGGGTTCGCTGCAACCATAGACTCTGGCGCGCCGTTGGACGGGGCTCCGACGAATAATGGGTTAGGGCGACTCATTCCCCAAACCATCGAGCAGTCCAATGTCGATCTCGGGAAAGAATTTGTCGATATGATCATCACGCAGCGGGCATTTCAAGCGAACTCCCGCGCGATTACCACGAGTGATGAGATGTTACAGGAATTGGTGAATCTGAAACGGTAGTCACGTCCGCGAGTCCTCTCCTCGGGGATGATCGGAGTGCCGTGTTGTGGCACTCCGATCATCGTTCCATTTTCCCCTGCACCCCCGGTGTTCGGCGTCATTTAATTGACATCGTCAAGTCTCTGGCAGGATCGCACATCGCTTCGATGCTATACGTGAGGGCATTGCTACGCCAGATGGGCTGTTCGGGTTGATGCGGCATCCTTGTCACGGCTAAAGCGATGGCATAGCCATTGCAAACTTCCAGTGAGTCGTCACTGTTTCGACTAGAGGAGGGTCCTATGGCAGAGCCAGAGAACAAGCCGCCGGAGCCAGTGCCGGTTGCGGCGGGAATCGCGATGAAAATGGTCATTATCATCGTTGCCGGAACACTCGTGCTTGGCATGGGAGGGGCGTTCGCGCTCTTTAAGCTCATGGCGGGAGGACACAGCGGGGATGAGCACAAAGCTGAGGAGCCGGTTGCGAAGGTGGCAGGGCATGCTGACGCGGAAGCGAAACCAAGTGCCGCAAAGGGCAGTGGTCCCGGCGCGATATACGATGTCGACCCTTTCATCGTGAACTTGGCAGATACGCCGGAGGTGCGCTATTTGAAACTGACCGTGAAGTTGGAACTCGAAAATCCAGATGCATCAGCCGAACTCGCCAGCCGTGTTCCTCAGTTGCGCGACACGATTCTTGTTCTCCTGACGAGTAAGGATGCGGCATCGATCCGAACTCCCCAGGGCAAGTTCCAGTTGCGCGATGAGATTACTCAACGCGTCAACAGTCTGCTTCCCAAACCGGGTGTGCGGGCCGCTTACTTCACGGACTTCGTCGTGCAATAGTCCGGACCACGTCGTCACTATGGAAAAAATACTGTCGCAAGACGAAATCGATGCCTTGTTGAAAGGAGTCGTCTCCGGAGAGGTTGAAACCCAAGCCGGGGAAGAGGCGCAGCCAGCCGGAGGAGTCAGGTCGTACGATCTGTCCAGTCAGGAGCGCATTGTCCGTGGGCGCATGCCGACGCTCGAATTGATTACCGATCGGTTTATACGGCACCAATCCTTGTCCTGGAGCGCTCTGCTGAATACGAAGGTGGAGTTCAATATTGTCGGGACGCAAATTATGAAGTTCGGCGCGTTCTTGAAAACTGTTCCGATTCCCTCTTCGCTGAACGTGTTTCGAATGGACCCGCTGCGCGGAAATGGTCTCCTTGTCCTGAACGCGTTTTTAGTCTACCTCATCGTGGACTATTTCTATGGCGGAAAGGCGCAAACGCATGTCAAGCCAGAGGGCCGAGATTTTACGCCGATTCAGTTACGGATCATCAAAAAGCTTGTGCAGTCGGCGTTTGAGGATATGGAGAAAGCGTGGCGCGCTGCGCTCGCCGTCAAGATTGAACTGGTCCGTTCGGAAGTCAACCCGCAGTTTGCCATGGTGGTCTCCGCATCAGAAATTGTCTTCGTCACGACCCTTCAAGTGCAATTCGGTGAGACCACCAGCGACTTCTTCCTCGTGTATCCCTATTCGATGCTCGAGCCCATTAAAGAGAAGCTCTATTCAGGCATCGTCTCAGATCAAGTGGAGCAAGACGGAAGCTGGCCGATCCGATTTCAGGAAAAGCTACAAGAATGCTCTCTTGCTGTGACCGTCCGGCTCGGAACCGCCTCAGTCAAAGTGCGGGACGTGGTGGATTTCGCTCCGGGGGATCTCATCCTATTGGATCAACGGCCTGGCGATCCACTCGATTGCTTTGTCGAAGGATACTTGAAGTTTCAAGGGATCCCCGGCGTGTCTAAGGGAAATCACGCTTGCCGCATTGAGAAGGTGCTGTCGTAAGTGGCTCGCATATCTGAGGAGAATATTCTATGGCTGACAACGAAGTAGCGAATGTTGGAGCGAATGCTCCCAGCCCTCCACCCGTTTCCTCTCCTTCACTGACGCCGGCGTCATTTCCTTCACTTGACGGAGGAGGAGCGACCCCTGCCCCTAAGAACATAGACTTTATCCTGGACATTCCGATGCAGGTGACGGTGCAGGTTGGGTCGACCAAGATGGTGATTCGAGAGTTGTTGCAGCTCGGACAAGGGTCGGTGATTGAGCTCGAAAAGCTTGCTGGGGAACCGATGGAAGTATTGGTCAACAATAAGCTGGTGGCGCGTGGCGAAGTCGTCGTGGTGAACGAAAAATTCGGTATCCGCCTCACCGATGTGATCAGCGCGGCCGAGCGCGTTCAGCAACTCGGGTAAGGGTTTGTCTGGTTGGTCTGGTTGATCTGGTTTGTTTGGCTTATTTGGTTTAACCAAACAAACAAGACAAACCAAATAAACCCAACAAACAAGACCGAAGGAACGGAGACAACGTGTTCGATTTTTGGGATAGCTTGATACGCATGGTGTCAGCGTTGGCCCTCGTGCTCGCACTGATGGGTGGACTCGTCTTTTTGGTTCGCCGATTTTCGGGTACGCGGTTATGCGCTCCTGTGTCCACGCCGATCGTTCAGGTGCTCGGCAGCGGATATATCGGTCCTCGCAAGACGATTTCTCTGGTGTCGGTTGCAGGCGAATTCCTCATCGTCGGCATGACGCCGACAGATCTGGTGTCGCTCGGCCATATCACGGATCGAGAACAAGTCCAAAGGTTTCTGTCCACGGCGACCGCCGGTCGATCGGTCAAGCCGGGGAACTCTTCAGCGCACCACGACGCCCAGACCCTGGTTGGCGGAGGAGCGGCAGAGGCCAGAGGTGACTATGCCAGTTGATGCAGGCGCCTCTCCGTCGATGACCCCGGCCCTGCGACGACTACAAGGCGTTCGTACTGGTGTCCTGCTTATGGCCATGATCGGTCTGTTTCTCGGAATAACCCAGGATGCCATGGGCGGCGCGAATCCGTCTGTCACGATCGATCTCGGCCAGCCGGGCCCCAAAGGGACCGCCGTCGTCCTCCAAATTCTTGCATTACTGACAGTGCTCTCCCTGGCGCCCGCATTCTTCATCATGGTGACGTCCTTCACGAGAGTGGTGATCGTCCTTTCATTCCTCCGCCAGGCGCTAGGGACGCAGGCTGTCCCACCCAACCAGATTCTGATCAGCATCGCCTTGTTCATTACGATCTTTGTGATGGCTCCAGTAGGGGAGGCCGTCTATAGCCAAGCCGTTCAGCCTTTGCTGGCAGAGCAGATCTCATACGAGGAGGCGTGGACCAAAGGTATTCAGCCGATTCGTACCTTTATGCTCAAACAGGTGCGCGACAAAGATCTCGAACTCTTTATCGAGCTGAGTAAGCGACCGAAGCCTGACACGGTGGATCAGGTCCCCATCCATGTGGTGATTCCCGCTTATATTCTGAGTGAACTACGAGTCGCGTTTCAGATCGGGTTTCTTATCTATATTCCTTTCCTGATTGTCGACATGGTGGTCGCCAGCGTCTTGATGTCTATGGGCATGATGCTGTTGCCCCCTGCCGTGATTTCCCTTCCGTTCAAACTCATTCTCTTTGTGTTGGCCGACGGGTGGAATTTGGTCGTCGGGTCGCTGGTCAAGAGTTTTCAGTAATCAGTGATGAGTGATCGGTGATGTGTCAAGAACTGGAGTTTATGAGGATTCTCATGAGCATCTCGCGATCGGCTCTCATCACGTTTCACCCATCACCCATCACGAGGCACGTATGACCCCTGAGATGGTGACAGAAATCGGCCGTCAAGCTATTGAAACCACGCTGCTCGTGTCTAGCCCCATTCTGGGACTCGCCCTCGTTGTGGGGCTCGTGGTCAGTGTGCTGCAGGCGATGACGCAATTGAACGAAGCGACGCTGACCTTCGTGCCGAAAGTGTTGGCCGTCTTCGCCGCGGTGATTGTCTTTCTACCCTGGATGTTGGGCGTGCTCACATCGTTTATGGCGCAGCTATTTCTGAGTATTCCAAATTATGTGCAATGAGCCGGCATTGGTGAGATCGCTTACGATACAACTATGACTACGGCACCGTCACTTCATCTTCTCTTGCCAGAGTTCCAGTCCTTTCTGGTCTTGGTGTCCCGTATCGGGGGCATCGTCGCGGCATTTCCGATGTTAGGCGGGCGGACGGTTCCGGCTCAAATAAAAATTGCCCTGGTCGTGATGCTGGGAATCGTCCTCTCACCGCTGATTCATCTTCCGCCGTTATCACAGGACGCACTCGAAATGACGGCTGGGCTTGTGAGCGAATCGCTCATCGGCCTGGTCATCGGTTTGGGCGTGCGATTGCTGTTTGGAGCGCTTGAAGTGGCCGGCGATCTGCTTGGAACGCAGATCGGGTTCGGCGCCGTTCAGCTGGTGGATCCCATGACCGCGCAACACTCGTCGCTGCTCAGTGAGTATTTTCGGATCATAGCCTCGCTGGTGTTCCTGTCGATCAATGCACATATGGTGGTTGTGGCGGCTATTGTCACGAGCTATGAGGCTATCCCGCCATTCGGCGCGAGGCTCTCTTCGGCGCTCGGCGAAGAAGTGCTCCAGCTCTCTCAGCATATGTTTGTCGTCGCCTTAAAGCTGTCGGCGCCGGTGCTCGTCGCCATGATCCTCTTGAATCTTCTGCTGGCCATGCTGGGCCGGGCTGTCGCGCAGATCAATGTCTTTGTGTTGAGTTTTCCCCTGACGATAGCGGGAGGACTCCTGGTCTTAGGCCTGGCATTGCCCTATACCGTTTCGTTGTTTGAACAGGAGTTTACGGGATTACGCGACACGATCGAACGGCTGTTGAGGGCGCTGGGACATGGCTGAAGGTCAAGACAGCAAGACAGAACCGGCCACAGAGAAACGGAAAGCGGATGCCCGCCAGAAAGGCAACGTTGCGGTGAGTCGCGATGTGACCACTGCCGCCCTTCTCTTCGGCGGCATTGGCCTTCTGGCGTTTTTTGCCAGTCCTGGCGTTCATCAACTGACGGATGTCATACGTCGGGGTCTGACGATGTCGTTCGAGCGTGTGGTTCATACCAGCCTGACGATCAAGCAGATTCACTCATTATTTACTGAGGTCGGTCTGACGAGCCTGCTGCTGATGCTGCCCTTCATGGGGGGGCTGGCGCTTGTGGGGATCGGCGCGTCCCTCGTACAGACGGGGTTGCTCTGGAAGCCCTCCCTTCCATTCGATATCGAGCGGTTAAATCCGATCAAGGGTCTGGGCCGTCTGTTTTCCCTCCGGTCTGTGTCGGAGTTGATCAAAGCGTTGATAAAAATTGCCATCATCGGTGGCATCGGCGCCGTCGTCCTCTGGCAGGATCTCCCTCGTCTTTCCGAACTGGTGCACTATGACATTTGGGGGCTTCTGACCGTGATGGGGGGGCTGACGCTGAAAACCGCAGTCATCATCGCAGGAGCGATTACCGTCGTGGCGGCGGCGGATTTTTTTTATCAGCGGTATGAGTGGGAGCGTTCCCTGCGGATGACGGTTCAAGAGGTCAAAGAAGAACATCGTGACCAAGAAGGCGACCCGATGATCAAGAGCCGGGTACGAAGCGTTCAGCGGGACATGATGAGAAAACGCATGATGGCAGCCGTCCCGAAGGCCGATGTGGTAGTGACCAACCCCACACATCTTGCTGTCGCGCTGAAATACGACACGGCACGCATGTCTGCCCCTATTGTTGTGGCGAAGGGCGCCGGGCATCTTGCGGAGCGGATTCGTGCGGTGGCCAGGCAGCACGGGGTCGTGGTCGTCGAGAACAAATTTGTGGCCAGGACCCTCTACAAGCTGGTCGATATCGGCAAAGAGATCCCCGCCGATCTGTACCGTGCCGTGGCGGAGATTCTTGCGTTTGTGTTTCGTGCGCGAGGGGTCACGTCTGAGCGAGTCACACGGTAAAGGGCAAGAGGCGCATGGCATCCGACACCAAAGAATTATCCCCATCGTCGTTCATTAAGCATCCGGACATTCTCCTCTCGCTCGGCGTGGTGGGCATCATCATGTTGATGATCCTGCCGCTTCCCCGGTTTTTGCTCGATCTCTTGCTCGCGTTCAATATTACGCTGTCCGTGATCATCTTACTCGTGGGGCTGCAAGTTCGACGGCCGATCGAGTTCTCGGCCTTTCCGTCCATTCTTCTCATCGTGACGCTATTCCGCTTGGCGCTCAACATTGCGTCGACACGCCTGATTCTGCTTCACGGCAATGAAGGCGCCGCCGCAGCAGGCGAGGTGATTCGGGCGTTCGGCAATTTTGTCGTGGGCGGGAACTACACCGTCGGGCTTGTCGTGTTCTCCATCCTGGTCGTCATCAACTTCGTGGTGGTGACCAAAGGCGCCGGTCGAGTCGCCGAAGTTGCGGCTCGGTTCACGTTGGATGCGATGCCGGGTAAACAGATGAGCATCGACGCCGACTTGAATGCCGGACTGATCAACGAGACGGAAGCGAGACGGCGGCGGCGCGAGATTGCAGAAGAAGCCGATTTCTACGGTTCGATGGACGGTGCCAGCAAATTTGTTCGGGGCGACGCCATGGCGGCGATCATCATCGTGCTTGTGAACATCATTGGAGGGTTGACGATCGGCATCTTACAGCAGGGCATGAGCCCTGGATTGGCCGCACAAACTTATACGCTCTTGACGGTCGGAGAAGGACTCGTCGCACAGATTCCCGCGTTATTTATTTCAACGGCGGCCGGCATCGTCGTCACAAGGGCTGCGGCGGACGCCGATCTCGGGCTCCAGATCACGCGGCAAATGTTGCTGTCACCCAAAGCTGTCGGCACCGCCGCCGGCATCTTGTTGGTTCTCGGAGTCGTCCCCGGCCTGCCACACCTGGCGTTTCTTGGGCTGGGGGGCGTGGCCGCCTGGTTTGCCTATCGATTATCACAGGAGGCGAAGGCGCCTCCCGAGCCTGCTCCCGTTTCTACGGCGCCACAAGCTGAAAGCGCGACTCCGCAACTCGTTCCACTCGATTTGATGGAAGTACAAGTCGGGTACGGACTCATCGGGTTAGTGGAAGGCAAGCATGGCACCGCGTTGCTCGATCGGATTAAAGGCCTCAGGAAGCAGTTCGCCGATACGATGGGTTTTCTCCTGCCGCCCATTCATATTCGAGACAACCTCCAACTGCGCCCCAACGAGTATGCCGTCATGCTCAAAGGCGTAGAGCTGACGAAGGCCGACGTGTTGCCGTCGCATGTGCTGGCCATCGATCCTGGAACCGCTCAACGGGGGCTCATTCATGGTGTGGCCACCAAGGAGCCGGCGTTTGGATTACCGGCATTGTGGGTGCCGGAGGCTACGCGTGAGCAAGCACAATTGGCCGGCTATACCGTCGTGGATGCCAGTTCGGCTATCGCGACACATTTGTCTGAAATCATTAAGCGTCATGGGCATGAATTATTAGGCCGGCAGGAAGTCCAATCGTTGCTCGATGAATTGGCGAAAGTTCATCCGAAACTGGTCGAAGAACTGATTCCTGGCTTATTACCGCTTGGCACCGTGGTCCGCGTCCTTGGCAACTTGCTGCGTGAAGGGATTCCAATTCGCGATCTTCGATCGATCATCGAAGCCCTGGCCGACCATGCAGGGACGACGAAAGATCCTGAGCTGCTCACAGAAATGGCCCGTCAGGCGTTGGGGCGGACGATTATGCGTCAGTACCAAGCTCCAGACGGGACGCTACCGGTGATCACACTCGACCCCAGGCTCGATCGAGCGTTGAGTGATCAGGCGGCCGCGGTCCCTCAAGGAGGCATGCTGAATCTGGATCCCGGTTTGAGTCACACATTATTGGCGGCGTTGAAACAAGCCGTGGAACGTGTGGCCGCGCGTGGTCATCAACCGGTGTTGCTGTGCTCACCGATGCTCCGGCGCCATATTCGACGCCTGACGGATCGGATCCTCCATGCGGTGCCGGTCGTGGGAATCAACGAACTTGACTCGATGGTCAGGCTCCAACCGCTGGATACTATTCGGCTGGACGGAGAAGGTCTTCTACCGTGAGGTGAACGATGAAGATGAAAGTATTTCATGCCGACACCATGCATGAGGCGATCCGCTCCATCAAGGAAGAGTTGGGGCCGGATGCCCTCATCCTTTCCACGAAGCGAGTCAGGCGAGGGAGCTTACCGTTCTCGTTGTTCGGGCGATCGCTGTTAGAAGTGACCGCTGCGGTCGATTCGATGGCCGATCATGCCGCCCAGGACCGGCAGGCGACGTCGCTGGTGGCACCGGACATTGGCCCCTCTGCGGTGAATCAACGAGCGTCCGCTCTTGCGTTTCAGGACACCTTGAACGCAGCACTCCATGCCAATACGCCGGAAGAGTTGGGGGGCGCACGCGTTCGAATTCCAGCACCGGCCACGCAGTCAGGAACCGAACCGGTTTCCTCCGGTCGTTTCCTCCATCTCATGAACGAATGCCTGGATCTGCAGGCGCGCCTTGTAGCCTGGTTGCCTTCTGAATCGCACCAGGCAGGATTGGACTTCTCTGCACCGTTGGGGCGCGCCTGCCGTTTTCTGATTGCACAGGGCTTGCGCCCTTCAACTGCCGAACGACTCTGCGTCGCGCTTCGCTGTCGTCTCTCTGCGGGGGCGCTTCAATCGGATCGCGAGATTCAGGACGCCTTGCATCATCTCTGTCGTGAGCTGATTCGAGTCAGTGGCCCTTTGTTGGATGCCGAGACGGATTACAAGGTCGCCATGTTTGTCGGGCCGAGCGGGGTGGGCAAGACTACGGCTATCGTCAAGCTCGTGGCGCACTACCGGCTTCAGGAAAACCGATCGGTCGCGCTGATCACGCTCGACACCTGCCGTTTGGCGGCCGTCGAGCACCTTCGTCTGTATGCGAAGGTGCTTGGCGTTCCTCTCGAAACGGCGCAAAGCACGTCTGACGTGCTTGAAGCCATACGCCGTCACCGCCAGGCAAACTTGATCATGATCGACACGCCGGGGTTTGGCCCACATGAGACAGCGCAGCTCACGACCCTTGGCGGTCTCAAAGATTCATACGGGTCGATCGAGACGCATCTGGTCTTGTCTGCCACCACGCGGATGCAGGACCTCCGGCGTACGATGACGCGGTACGAGGCGTGCGCTCCATCACGCCTGCTCTTTACCAAGCTGGATGAGACGGAAGAATACGGCAATCTTCTCGAGCTGGCGCACCAGACATCACTGCCCCTCTCGTATTGGAGCAATGGTCAGCGGGTACCGGAAGATTTCGAGCTAGCGGATTCGGCTCGGTTGGCGGACCTGTTGCTCGACAGGGGTTCCGCCCGTTTCACACCATCGGGCCTCTCGTCATCCGTTGGACGTGACCCGATTGTGTCCATGGGCAGCACGACGCCACAACACACGCAGTAGGGGGGCGCATGAACAATATCATCAGCGAGCAGGCCATGACGATGCCGACGGTGACTCAACGGGGCCCATGTACCCGGGTTATTGCCGTGACCAGCGGTAAGGGCGGGGTGGGGAAAACGAATGTGGTCGTGAACCTGGCTGTAGCGTTGGCACGGGCCGGTAAACGAGTGCTGGTATTGGATGCGGACTTGGGATTGGGCAACATCGATGTGCTGTTGGGATTGGTGCCTCGTTATACATTGGAGCATGTGCTGTGCGGTTCATGTCGCCTCTCCGACATTATCGTCCAGGGGCCGGCTGGAATCCAGGTGCTGCCGGCTGGCTCCGGCCTTCCTCAGCTCACCTCCTTGACCGACTCACAGCAATTAATCTTACAGACTGAGTTGGAGCATATCGCCGACACCGTCGATGTGCTGTTGATCGATACCGGGGCCGGTGTGTCTCCCAACGTCACCTATTTTGCGTCAGCAGCGCAGGAGACGATCGTGCTCATCTCGCCGGAGCCTACGGCCCTGACCGATGCCTACGCGCTGATGAAGGTATTATGCCGGCAACATCGCGAACGTGGATTTAAGGTGTTGGTGAATCTGGTCAAGAGTCAGCGCGAGGCGACTACGACATTCTGTAAGCTCGATCGAGCGGCTGAACGGTTTCTGAATATCAAACTTGAGTATCTGGGGTTTATCCCTCTCGATGATTACCTGCCGATGGCCGTCGTTGAGCAAAAGGCAGTGATTGAGCTCTTTCCTTGTGCTCCCGCCAGCCGTGCGTTTGTCCAGTTGGCGAAAAAGATTGCGCAGTGGCCGGATCCTGAACTCCCGAAGAGTACCGTGCAGTTTCTGTGGCAGCAACTGATTCCCATGTCGTAGCCCGCAGCTTGTTCGGGCGTTTCAAGTTTTCGGAGGTTGTTTCCCGGCAACATGAAACCTGAAACAAGAAACCAGCACCTGTGTATACGGATGCAGAAAGCACACCAACTATGGGCAATTTAGCGACGCAGCGAAGCCGACAGACAGATTCTGTATCTGACTCGCACCGCGAACAGATGATCAAAGAGTTTGCCCATGTTGTGAAGGCAATGGCCTATCGGCTGGCCTACCGCCTTCCAGCCTACATGGATGCAGACGATCTCGTATCGGTCGGCATTATTGGACTGATGGATGCCATGGACAAGTACGATCCCAGCCGCGAAGCGAAATTCAAGACCTATGCGGAATTTCGTATTCGAGGCGCCATGTTGGACGAAATTCGTACAATGGATTGGATTCCTCGGTCGGTTCACGAACGCGTCTCATTGTTGCAGCGTACGCACGCAAAGCTGTTGAACAGACTTGGTCGCCCTCCGACAGATGAAGAAGTCGCGGCGGAGATGAAGTTGTCTCCGGTCGAGTTGGATGAGTTCCTTGTGCGATCTCAGGGGGCTGTCCTGGTGAGCTTGGACGATTTCAATCTGCAAGAGCCGGACGGTCCAAAAATTCTCGACATGCTTGCCGACCGGCAGCACCCAGACCCGCTGACGAGTATCCTCAACGATCGGGAGCGGGAGCGCGTGGCCGACGCGATTCAGCAATTGCCGGAGAAGGAGCGGCTCGTGCTGACACTGTATTATTATGAAGAATTGACAATGAAGGAAATCGGGCGGATTCTCAAAGTCACGGAGTCTCGCGTCTGTCAGATCCATACCAAGGCAGTTCTTCATCTCAAGGGGACGCTCGAATCGGTGCAATGAGCTGCATTGCCCTGCCTGCTTCATGACGGCTCGCCGCGAATCGTTCAAAGGGCAGTTTCTCGTGAAGGGTTTCCCGACAAGCTCGGGGCGCTCTGATCCTGCGCGCAGGATGACTGACGGCATTTTCGTTGCTCCCTATGTGGGACGCTGTAGAATCGACTATCGAGCTGCCCCGCACCATCGGCGGGTATGGAACTATGTAATATTACAAGACCTGACCCTAATTTATTACAAGGCCGTGGCAGGTGCGGCAGGACACACGTATTTTGTAAAAGTCTTAATCCATCAAGGGACGCTCACGGATCAACTGTTTCTGGTCAACGAAGAACTCGCGCATGGTGAAATGGGCCCCTTGCGATTAATGGATACCTGTCATGCCACTCAGGGCTGTGTGCCCAGCCTGAATAAATGATGTACCTGTTGACTGAGGTCATCGTTTAACTTGGCACTGGAGAAGTGTGGCTCATACAGCGCGAATGTCCCGTCCGCTTGATCGGTAGTGTTATTTGGCGCGACTCGCCGGTGATTTCCCTCTTCAACAAATCAATTTCTTCGCGCTGACCTGAGCGATTTTATCGCTGATTTCGTCACTGAATCACCCACCTCTCTATGGATTTCGCACAGTGTCCCGTCCGCCTGTCCGGTAGAGCCATTCGACTCGCCACGACGTTTTACCCTGACCGCGCCGATGTCATCCCGCTGATCGCAACTCTTTCACATACGATTCACCATTTCTTCTGCCGTCCGACATTTTTTCATCGCACCACCGTCTTCTCTTGACAATTTCTGGCGCACCTCGCCGGACAACTGTATCTCGTTTCACCCGTTACCCCGCTATCCCCTTATCCCGTTGTCCTTAGCCCGGCTTTGCCGCGAACACATCGATCCCGGCCCACACGTCAGCGGGCGTTCGTCCACGTAAATGGTCATGCGGGCGATCATGGTTGTACCAGGTGCGAATCGCTCGCAATGTCGTAGCGAGTTCGTGTACGTCCGCGACAGGATCTCTTGCCAATTCCCGCTCGACCGTTCCGATGAACCGTTCGACCCGTCCGTTCTGCCACGGACAGCCAGCTTCTATTCGTTGATGACGAATCCCCAACAGCCACAGGGCAAGCCGGAGCAGCCGCGAGACCAACACCGCTTCGTTGTCCGTCCGCAGAAACTGTGGCCGACCATAGCGCTGCACGGCTTCGATCAGTTCACGGAAGAGTGTGAGCGACGATTTGTCCGACAGCCGTTGCAACCGTAAGCAGGCGCGGCTCGCATGATCGAGCATCGCCAGTGCGACATGCGCCTGTCCATCTGAGTCCGTCTTGACCAGCAGATCACAGCCCCAGACCCGATTGCGCGGCATTGGGCGTGGCACGCGATGTTTCAACTTCCGTCGCGCATGCAGGATCGCTTACTGGTGCTTCCGACACGTGTCCGCGACATAGGTCTTGCTGACCGTCATGTGTCTCCGCGCTTTCCACCGCCGATTGAAGGTGTGCGCGATCATCCAGCACCCCGCCCGCGGCATCAGGGCTTTCAGTCGGATGATCTCGCGCTTGACCCACTGTGGCTTGGGCTGGGCGAAGATCCGGCGGGACGGTGATGGAGGGCCGCTGTGTCTCCACCGAGACGGTGCGGGTGACGTCAGCCACTGCATGAGCCCTCGCCAGATTCGCAGCCCCATCGCGCACAGCTGTGCCAGCCATCGTGTCATGGGTGCCCTTCTTTCTGGTGTAAGGGGATGGGTGCGGGGCGGAATTAGCGGCGCGTGAGCAGACGCGCAAACTCGGCGGCCGAAATGACCGGCACGCCGCTATAGTGCGCAGCCTCGAAATCCTTGTCCCCGGTCACGAAGAATTGCGGAGAGGGGATCGTGGCTAGCAGATCGAGGAAGGGGCGGTCCTGCTCGTCGCGAATCACGGTGGTGGTGGGAACGGGGATCATCAGATCGGCGTGCAGCCGCAGATCAGCAAGAAACGCCTCAGGCGTGATCGCGGAGTGGCTGAAGTACCGGCGGACGGCGGGGCGGGAGAGGACGTGCTCCAGTTCCGTCAACGTGGCCTCGCTCATCACGGCCACAATCTGGCCCGCTCGGAGAGCGTTGAGGATCTGGGCGGGTGGGCTGCTCACAGACATCAGCCCAGAGATGAGGATATTGGAATCAAGAACGACGCGCACGCTCGGCTCGCACCGCCGCCACCTCGGCGGCAATTTGGTCAGGAGAGAGCGGACCGAGCTCTTGGGTGGCGCGGCGCAGCTTGCGAATCATGCCGGCGAGTCGCTGACGACTCGCCTTGCGTTCCGGCGACTCTAAAATTACCATGTGTGCCCCTCGCCGAACCGACACCGGTTTGCCCCAGCCCTTGACCCAGGACGAAGGGATGACCACACCGTCTTTAGTGTATTTCACCGCTTTCATTTCACGCCGGCTCCCTTCGCTTCGACGATCGGATTATAGCACGGGGGGTTGCTGAGGGCCAATCAAGCCCTGTTCATCGACGGCTGACCTGCCTTGTGATATTTCCAACAGCAGCATCGGATAGCTCGTGACCGCTCCTGACTTGCCGGGGTTCTACCTGCGCAGTCTCGTCGGTGGCTAATGTGTGCGAGCTGACCGGCGTTTTCAATGTGCTTTGAAATATTCTGAGCGGCTCTCACGCCGCAGGCGAGCGCATCGTGACAGATCCTGACGCTGCGAGGCTTTGTGCTGTGCGCGAGTCCGCATGTTTCCTGACGAGTTGCCGCAACGTTAGCCTAACCCGCGATTCGTGCCGCGCCTCTCGTCTCTCGCCTGCGATGAGACAGACAGGATCACTTGTTCATTTGAGGCTGCTGATGTCGGTTTCTGTTCGTCTGGTGCGTCTCAAGTCTGCTCCGAAATCAACCGAAATATTCTACGGTGAATCTCTCCTTGATCAGGCATTGCAACCCATGACGTTCAATACGATGTCCCTGCATGTGTACCGTGACAGCTTCTTTTCTTCCCTGAGTAACGGGATGGGGGGCGGTGAATCTTCTGCCATCGTCATGTCCCCACTCGTGGGGATTATGGGGCTCTGTCTCATCAGTCTTCTCGTTCTTGGAGGGCTATGGCTGAAGAGCCGGTTTCTGGATTCCGGACTTCACCGGGCCAGATACACGGAGACGCTTCCAGAACCATCATCGACCTATGATTATGTGACGGGCATGCCCACCAGGCGATTGTTCGGGACATTGCTTGAACAGGCGGTCGGCCGCGCGGCAAAAACTGGTCGATCCCTTGCGTTGCTCGTGGTGGAATTGGAACACTTCCGGATGGTGGCAGAGACTCAGGGCCGAGCGAATGGGAATGTGCTCGTGCGTGTCCAGGCCGCCAGGGTCAAGGGTGTGTTGCGCTCCACAGAGACGGTTGCCCGGTTAGCGCAGGACCAGTTTGCGCTGATCCTCGACAGTTCCACTTCTCATGAAGAGGTCGTGGCGATTGTAGAAAAACTGCAGGCGACAATCGGGCTTCCTCTCACCTTGGAGGGGCAGGAGTTGTTTCTCACCTGCCGTATCGGCGTCGCACTGTATCCGCAAGATGCC
>Ga0163150_10005845_pt1 | contig 15452 bp, 11 predicted proteins | sample OliLakLV19P2IB_FD_148628 | JGI IMG/M metagenome (GOLD analysis project Ga0163150, IMG submission 148628) | Freshwater microbial mat bacterial communities from Lake Vanda, McMurdo Dry Valleys, Antarctica - Oligotrophic Lake LV.19.P2.IB | ecosystem: Environmental > Aquatic > Freshwater > Lake >...
TCGCCCCCGTTCTTCTCCGCCATCACCTTGGTCAACGCCGCCGTCAGCGTCGTCTTCCCATGATCCACGTGCCCAATCGTCCCCACGTTCACATGAGGCTTCGATCGGATGAATTTTTCCTTAGCCATTGCGCAATCTTCCCTTAAGAGGCTTTCTTGAGGACCGTTTCGGCGACGTTGTTCGGCACCTCGACGTACTTCTTGAACTCCATCGTGAACGTGGCGCGGCCCTGGCTCATGGAGCGCACGGACGTCGCGTAGCCGAACATCTCCGCAAGCGGGACGTCGGCGGTCACGATCTTCCCGGACGGCGACTCGTCCATGCCGGTGATCTGGCCGCGGCGGCGATTCAGGTCGCCGATCACGTCGCCCGAATACTCCTCGGGCGTCACGACCTCGACGTTCATGATCGGCTCGAGCAGCACCGGCTTCGCCTTTGCGAAGCCTTCCTTGAAGGCCATCGAGCCGGCGATCTTGAACGCCATTTCGCTCGAGTCGACGTCATGGTACGAGCCGTCGGTCAGCGCGACCCTGACGTCCACGATCGGGAAGCCGGCGATCACGCCGTTGCCCAATTGTTCCTTGATGCCCTTGTCGACCGCCGGGATGTACTCGCGCGGGATGACGCCGCCCACGATCTCGTTGACGAACTCGTAGCCCTTGCCCTCTGCGAGAGGCTCGAGGCGGATCCAGACATGGCCGTACTGGCCGCGGCCGCCGGACTGGCGCACGAACTTGCCTTCCTGCTCGACGCTCCTGCGAATCGTCTCGCGGTAAGCGACCTGCGGCTTGCCGACGTTCGCCTCGACCTTGAACTCGCGCTTCATGCGGTCGACGATGATCTCGAGGTGCAGCTCACCCATGCCGGAGATGATCGTCTGCCCGGACTCCTGGTCGGTGGACACGCGGAACGAAGGGTCTTCCTTGGCGAGGCGCTGCAGCGCGATGCCCATCTTTTCCTGGTCGGCCTTGGTCTTCGGCTCCACCGCGACCGAGATCACCGGGGCCGGGAATTCCATCTTCTCCAGCACGATGATCTCGTCCGGATCGGAGAGCGTGTCGCCGGTCGTCACGTCCTTGAGGCCCACGGCCGCGGCGATGTCGCCGGCGCGGACTTCCTTGATTTCCTCGCGATCGCTGGCGTGCATCTGCAGGAGGCGCCCGATCCGCTCCTTGCGCGAGCGGTTCGGCACGTAAACCTGGTCGCCCGAGTTCAACGTGCCCGAATAAACGCGGAAGAACGTCAGGTTGCCAACGAACGGGTCGTTGAGGATCTTGAACGCGAGCGCGGAGAACGGCGCGTCGTCCGTGGGCGGACGGGTGAGCTCCTCGCCTTCCTCGGTCTGACCCTTGACGTCCGGCACCTCGATCGGCGACGGCATGTAGTCGATGACCGCGTCGAGGACCGCCTGCACGCCCTTGTTCTTGAAGGCGGAGCCGCAGGTGACGATGCAGATCTCGTTCCTGATCGCGCGCTGACGCAGGCCCTTGCGGATATCTTCGGTCGAGAGCGTGTTGGTTTCGAGGTACCTGTTGAGAAGCTCCTCGTTGGCCTCGGCCGCGGCCTCGATCATCTTGGTGCGGTACTCGTCGCACTGCGCCTGCATGTCGGCGGGGACGTCGCGGTACTCGAAGCGCATGCCCTGCGACTCTTCGTCCCACCAGATGGACTTCATGCGGACCAGGTCGACGATGCCGGCGAAATTCTCTTCCGCGCCGATCGGCAGCTGGATCACGACCGGGTTGCCCTTCAGGCGCGTGCCGATCTGCTCCACGCAGCGCAGGAAGTTGGCGCCGGCGCGGTCCATCTTGTTGACGAACGCGACGCGCGGGACCTTGTACTTGTTCATCTGCCGCCAGACCGTCTCGGACTGGGGCTGCACGCCGGACACGGCGCAGTACACGGCGACCGCCGAGTCGAGCACGCGCAGCGAACGCTCGACCTCGATCGTGAAGTCGACGTGCCCAGGCGTATCGATGATGTTGATGCGGTGCTCGGGGTAGTGGGAGTCCATCCCCTTCCAGAAGCAGGTCGTCGCCGCCGCGGTGATCGTGATTCCGCGCTCCTGCTCCTGTTCCATGTAGTCCATCACGGCGGCGCCGTCGTGGACCTCGCCGATCTTGTGCGAGACGCCCGTATAGAACAGCACGCGCTCGGTCGTCGTCGTCTTTCCGGCGTCGATGTGCGCCGAAATTCCGATGTTTCGGTAGAGCTCGATGGGCGTGATACGGGGCATGTCAGTCTCTTTACCAGCGGTAGTGCGCAAAGGCCTTGTTGGCCTCCGCCATGCGGTGCGTGTCCTCGCGCTTGCGCACGGCCGTGCCGCGGTTCTCCGCAGCGTCCATCAGTTCGTGGGCCAGGCGGTGGGCCATGGACTTCTCGCTGCGCGCGCGCGCGGCGTCGATCAGCCAGCGCATCGCCAGCGTCTGCCGGCGCGCCGGGCGGACCTCGACGGGCACCTGGTAAGTGGCGCCGCCGACGCGGCGGGACTTCACCTCGACGGCGGGCTTTACGTTCTCGAGCGCATTCGAGAGCACTTCGAGGGCGGCATCGCCCTTGAGGTTGGTCTTCTCGGAGATGCGGTCGATGGCGCCGTAGACGATGTGCTCGGCAGCGGACTTCTTGCCGCTCGACATGACCATGTTCATGAACTTGGCAAGCATCTCGCTCCCGAACTTCGGGTCGGGAAGCACGATGCGCGTCGGCGCGGATGTACGACGGGACATTACTCGTGATCTCCGTTACTTTTTCGGGCGCTTGGCGCCGTACTTCGAGCGGCTCTGCTTGCGGTCGGCGACGCCGGCGCAGTCGAGGGTGCCGCGCACCGTGTGATAGCGAACGCCCGGCAGGTCCTTCACGCGGCCGCCGCGAATCATGACCACCGAGTGCTCCTGCAGGTTGTGGCCCTCGCCGCCGATGTAGCTCGTCACCTCGTAGCCGTTCGTGAGGCGCACGCGGCAGACTTTGCGCAGCGCCGAGTTCGGCTTCTTCGGCGTCGTCGTGTAGACGCGCGTGCAGACGCCGCGTCGCTGCGGCGAACGCTCCAGCGCGGGCACCTTGGACTTGTAAGTAGCCGCAACGCGGCCGCCACGGATCAGCTGGTTGGTCGTCGACATGTCGTCCTTCAATCCCCGCGGCATCCGGGTTCCCGGACGCATGAAACGCCGGGCCGCCCTGTGGCGGCCCGGATGCATGTTGTTTGACTATTCCGCCCCACCCGGCAAATGGGGGTGGGGGCCGAAAAGGCCCGCGATTTTAATGACCGGGCAGGTAGAGCGTCAAGGCTGGCAGGAGGGGCCTGACTCCGTCAGCGTCAAATCCCGACACTGCACCGGCGGCGGCAGCTGAAGGGGTCAGACCCCTTTGACAGCCGCCGCTGCAAGTCATTGATTTTACTCGCTGACAGCCTCCGGTACGGCCGGTTCCTCGGCCACCACCTCGGCGCCGGAGTCCAGGAAGCCCCGGTGGCCCTCTTCGTCGCCGCGCTTTGCGCGACGTTGGGCATGGAAAGAGAAGCCGGTACCGGCCGGGATCAGGCGGCCGACGATGACGTTCTCCTTCAGGCCCCGCAGGTCGTCCTTGATGCCGCGCACGGCCGCATCGGTCAGCACGCGCGTGGTCTCCTGGAAAGAGGCCGCGGAGATGAACGAATCGGTCTGCAGCGACGCCTTGGTGATTCCGAGCAGCATCGGCTCGTATTCCGCCGGCTTCTTCTTCTGCCCCTCGAGGCGGTCATTCAGCTCGAGGATGCGCGCACGCTCGAGCTGCTCGCCGCGCAGCAGCGTGGAGTCGCCCGCATCCTTGACCTCGACCTTGCGCAGCATCTGCCGGACGATCACCTCGATGTGCTTGTCGTTGATCTTCACGCCCTGCAGGCGATAGACGTCCTGGATCTCGCGCGTGAGGTAGTTGGCGAGCGCCGCGACGCCCTGCAGGCGCAGGATGTCGTGCGGGTTCGGCTCGCCTTCCGCGATCACTTCGCCGCGCTCGACGTGCTCGCCCTCGAACACGTTGAGCTGGCGCCACTTCGGGATCAGCTCCTCGTAGCGGTCGTTGTTCTCGCCGGTGATGACCAGGCGGCGCTTGCCCTTGGTCTCGCGGCCGAAACTCACGGTGCCCGTCACCTCGGCGAGGATCGCGGGCTCCTTGGGCTTGCGTGCCTCGAACAGGTCCGCCACGCGCGGCAGGCCGCCCGTGATGTCGCGGGTCTTCGAGGACTCCTGCGGGATGCGCGCGATGACGTCGCCGACCGACACCTTGGCGCCGTCCTCGAGCGAAACGAGCGCACCCGCCGGCAGCGTGTAGACCGCCGGGATGTCGGTATTCGCGAAGGTGGCTTCCTTGCCCTTCGCGTTCACCAGCTTCAGCACCGGGCGCAGGTCGCGACCGGCCGCGGCACGCTGCTTCGGATCGAGCACTTCGACCGAGGACAGGCCGGTGACTTCATCCAGCTGCGACTGCACCGTGACGCCGTCGACGAAGTCGTTGAAGCGGATGAAGCCCGCGACCTCGGTGACGACCGGGTGGGTGTGCGGGTCCCAGTTCGCGACGATCTGGCCCGGCACCACCGCCTTGCCCTCGTCTGCGACGATGGTTGCGCCGTACGGGATCTTGTATCGCTCGCGCTCGCGGCCGAACTCGTCGATCACGCCGATCTCGCCGGAGCGGGACGTGCTGACCAGATGACCCTTTTCATGGCGCACCGACTTCACGTTGTGGAAGCGCAGCGTGCCCTTGCCCTTGATCTCGACCAGCGAGATTGCGGCCGCGCGCGACGCCGCGCCGCCGATGTGGAACGTGCGCATCGTCAGCTGCGTGCCCGGCTCGCCGATCGACTGCGCGGCGATCACGCCGACCGCCTCGCCGATCGAGATGAGCCGACCGCGCGCCAGATCGCGGCCGTAGCACATGGCGCAGACGCCGTAGCGAACGCTGCAGGTGATCGGCGAGCGCACCTTGATCTGGTCGACGCCGTGGACCTCCAGCTCCTGCACCAGGCGCTCGTCGATCAGCGTACCCGCGTCGATCAACGCTTCGTCTGTGCCCGGCTTTGGCACGTCGGCCGCGGTCACGCGGCCGAGCACGCGCTCGCCGAGGCCCTCGACCACGTCGCCGCCCTCGACGATCGGTGTCACTTCGAGACCGCGCTCCGTGCCGCAGTCGGTGAGCGTCACGACCAGGTCCTGGGCGACGTCGACGAGACGGCGCGTCAGGTAACCGGAGTTGGCGGTCTTCAGCGCGGTGTCCGCGAGGCCCTTGCGGGCGCCGTGGGTCGAGATGAAGTACTGCAGGACGTTCAGTCCCTCGCGGAAGTTCGCCGTGATGGGCGTTTCGATGATCGAGCCGTCCGGTTTCGCCATCAGGCCGCGCATGCCGGCCAGCTGGCGGATCTGCGCCGCGGAGCCGCGCGCGCCGGAGTCGGCCATCATGAAGATGGAGTTGAAGGAACCCTGCTGGACCTTGCGGCCCTTGCGGTCGGTTCCTTCCTCGAACCGCAGCTGGTCCATCATCGCCTTGCCGATCTGGTCGTTGGTACGCGACCAGATGTCGACGACCTTGTTGTAGCGCTCGCCATTCGTCACGAGACCGGACTCGTACTGGTCCTGGATCTCCTTGACCTCGCGATCGGCCGAAGCAAGGATCTTGGCCTTCTGCGGCGGGACCATCATGTCGTCCACGCCGATCGAGATCGCACCACGGGTCGCATACGAGAAGCCCGTGTACATCAGCCGGTCGGCGAAGATCACGGTCTCCTTGAGGCCGAGGGCGCGATAGCAGGAGTTGATGACCGCCTGCACGCGCTTCTTGGTCATGTCCTGGTTCACGAGGTCGAACGGAAGCCCGCGCGGCAGCAGGTCGGACAGCAGCGCCCGGCCGACGGTGGTCTTGACCAGGCGGCGCTTCTGCCTGAGTACGCCCTCGGCATCCTTCGCCCACTCGACGATGCGCACGCGGACACCCGCGTGCAGCTCGGCCTCGCGCGTCTCGTGCGCGCGGTGAACCTCGCGCACGTCGGTGAAGATCATGCCCTCGCCCTTGGCCCCGGCGCGCTCGCGCGTCAGGTAGTAGAGGCCGAGCACGACGTCCTGCGACGGCACGATGATCGGGTCGCCGTTCGCCGGGGAGAGGATGTTGTTCGAGGAAAGCATCAGCGCCCGCGCCTCGAGCTGGGCCTCGAGCGAGAGCGGCACGTGCACGGCCATCTGGTCGCCGTCGAAGTCCGCGTTGAACGCGGTACAGACGAGCGGGTGCAGCTGGATCGCCTTGCCCTCGATCAGCACCGGCTCGAATGCCTGGATGCCGAGGCGATGCAGCGTCGGTGCCCGGTTCAGCAGCACCGGGTGCTCGCGGATGACTTCCTCGAGGATGTCCCAGACTTCCGGGCCCTCGCGCTCGACCAGGCGCTTGGCGGCCTTGATCGTGGTCGCAAGCCCGCGCAGCTGGAGCTTGTGGAAGATGAAAGGCTTGAAGAGCTCGAGCGCCATCTTCTTCGGCAGGCCGCACTGGTGAAGGCGCAGCGTCGGGCCGACCACGATGACCGAGCGTCCCGAATAGTCGACGCGCTTGCCGAGCAGGTTCTGCCGGAAGCGGCCCTGCTTGCCCTTGATCATGTCGGCGAGCGACTTCAGCGGGCGCTTGTTGGTGCCCGTGATCGCGCGGCCGCGGCGCCCGTTGTCGAGCAGCGCGTCCACCGACTCCTGCAGCATGCGCTTCTCGTTGCGCACGATGATGTCCGGCGCATTCAGCTCGAGCAGCCGGCGCAGGCGGTTGTTGCGGTTGATGACCCGGCGGTACAGGTCGTTCAGGTCCGAAGTCGCGAAGCGGCCACCGTCCAGCGGGACCAGCGGGCGCAGGTCAGGCGGCAGCACCGGCAGGACGGTCAGCACCATCCACTGCGGGTTGTTGCCCGACTCGATGAACGACTCGAGCAGCTTCAGGCGCTTGGTCAGGCGCTTGATCTTGGTTTCCGAGGTGGTGCCGTCGATCTCGGCGCGGACCTTGCCGACCTCGGCCGCGAGTTCGATCGTCTTCAGCAGCTCGAGGATTGCCTCGGCGCCCATGCGGGCGTCGAACTCGTCCCCGTACTTCTCGATCGCCTCGAGGTACATCTCGTTGGACATGAGCTGGCCGCGCTCGAGCGGCGTCATGCCCGGGTCGACGACCACGAAGGCCTCGAAGTACAGCACTCGCTCGAGGTCCCTGAGCGTCATGTCCACCATCAGGCCGATGCGCGACGGCAGGGACTTCAGGAACCAGATGTGCGCCACCGGGCTTGCGAGCTCGATGTGGCCCATGCGCTCGCGCCGGACCTTCGACTGCGTGACTTCGACGCCGCACTTCTCGCAGACGACGCCGCGGTGCTTGAGCCGCTTGTACTTGCCGCACAGGCACTCGTAGTCCTTCACGGGCCCGAAGATCTTCGCGCAGAACAGGCCGTCGCGTTCCGGCTTGAAGGTGCGGTAGTTGATCGTCTCGGGCTTGCGCACCTCGCCGAATGACCAGGACTTGATCATCTCCGGCGACGTCAGCGCTATGCGGATCGAGTCGAAATTCTCGACCTGGGCCTGCGGCTTGAAGAACTTCATGAGGTCTTTCATTCGATCACCCTTCCTGCTCGAGATCGATGTTGATGGCGAGCGAACGGATTTCCTTGACCAGCACGTTGAAGGACTCCGGCATGCCGGCGTCCATCTGGTGATTGCCGTCGACGATGTTCTTGTACATCTTCGTGCGGCCGTTCACGTCGTCGGACTTGACGGTCAGCATCTCCTGCAGCGTGTAGGCTGCGCCGTAGGCCTCGAGCGCCCAGACTTCCATCTCGCCGAAGCGCTGTCCGCCGAACTGCGCCTTGCCGCCGAGCGGCTGCTGCGTGACCAGGCTGTAGGGCCCGGTCGAGCGCGCATGCATCTTGTCGTCCACCAGGTGGTTCAGCTTCAGCATGTACATGTAGCCGACCGTCACCTGCCGGTCGAAAGCCTCGCCCGTGCGGCCATCGGTCAGCGTCGTCTGGCCGGAGACCGGCAGGTCGGCGAGCTCGAGGAGGGCCTTGATCTCGGCCTCGCTCGCGCCGTCGAACACCGGGGTCGCCATTGGCACGCCATCCGTGAGGTTGCGCGCCAGCTCGCGGATCTCCTCGTCCGTGAACGAGGCGATGTCCTCCTTCTGGCCGCCGGTCTCGTTGTAAATGCGGTCCAGGAACTTCCTGAGCTCCACCACCGCCACCTGCGCCTCGATCATCCTGTTGATCTTGGTGCCGAGGCCGCGCGCCGCCCACCCGAGGTGGGCTTCGAGGATCTGGCCGATGTTCATGCGCGAGGGCACGCCCAGCGGGTTCAGCACGATGTCGATCGGCGTGCCGTCCGCGAGGTAGGGCATGTCCTCGACCGGGACGATCGTGGACACCACGCCCTTGTTGCCGTGCCGGCCGGCCATCTTGTCGCCCGGCTGGATGCGGCGCTTGACGGCCAGGTACACCTTGACCATCTTGAGCACGCCCGGCGCCAGGTCGTCGCCCGCCGTTATCTTGGCCTTCTTGGCCTCGAAGCGGCGCTCGAACTCCTTGTGTTGCTCGGCGAGGCGCTTGCGGACACCCTCGAGCGCGGCCGAAGGGCCCTCGTCGCGCATGCGGATCTCGAACCACTCCTCGTGGGGCAGCTCGTCCAGGAATTCCGCAGTGACCGGGCTGCCCGTCTTCAGGCGGCGCGGACCGCCGCTCGCGGTCTCGCCGACCAGCGCGACGCGCAGGCGCGAGAACAGGTCGTCCTCGAGGATGCGGCGCTGGTCGTTCAGGTCCTTGCGGACCTTCTCGATCTCGGACTTCTGGATCGCGAGCGCGCGGCTGTCCTTCTCCACGCCGTCGCGCGTGAAGACGCGCACGTCGATCACGGTGCCGTCCATCCCCGGCGGCACGCGCAGCGAAGTGTCCTTCACGTCCGAGGCCTTTTCGCCGAAGATCGCGCGCAGCAGTTTTTCCTCAGGGGTCAGCTGGGTCTCGCCCTTGGGCGTCACCTTGCCGACCAGGATGTCGCCCGCCTTGACCTCGGCGCCGATGAAGACGATGCCGGCCTCGTCGAGCTTCGCGAGCGCGGTGTCGCCGACGTTCGGGATGTCCGCGGTGATCTCCTCGGGCCCGAGCTTGGTGTCGCGCGCGACGCAGGTCAGCTCCTCGATGTGGATGGTCGTGAAGCGTTCTTCCTCGACCACGCGCTCCGAGATCAGGATCGAGTCCTCGAAGTTGTAGCCGTTCCACGGCATGAACGCGACCAGCATGTTCTGGCCGAGCGCGAGTTCGCCGAGGTGCGTCGACGGACCGTCGGCCAGCACGTCGCCCTTCGCGATCGTGTTGCCCACGCGTACCAGCGGCTGCTGGTTGATGCAGGTGTTCTGGTTCGAGCGCGTGTACTTCGTCAGGTTGTAGATGTCGACGCCAGGCTCGCCGGCCGTGACCTCGGCCTCGTTGACCCGCACCACGACGCGCGACGCGTCGACCGAGTCGACCGCGCCGCCGCGGCGCGCGATCACCGCCACGCCCGAGTCGATCGCGACCGTCCTCTCGATGCCCGTGCCCACCAGCGGGGTGGACGAACGCAGCGTCGGCACCGCCTGGCGCTGCATGTTCGAGCCCATGAGGGCGCGGTTTGCGTCGTCGTGCTCGAGGAACGGGATCAGCGCGGCCGCAACCGAGACGATCTGGCGCGGTGACACGTCCATGTACTCGATGCGCTCCGAGGGCATCAACGTGAACTCGTTCTGGTAACGGCAGGACACCAGATCGTCCGTGAAGCGGCCCTTCTCGTCGAGCGGCGCGTTCGCCTGCGCGATCACGAACTCACTCTCCTCGATCGCCGACAGGTAGTCGACGTCGCCCGTCACGCGCCGCTCGCGCACGCGGCGGTACGGCGTCTCGAGGAAGCCGTACTTGTTGGTGCGCGCGTAGACCGCGAGCGAGTTGATCAGCCCGATGTTCGGGCCTTCCGGAGTCTCGATCGGGCAGACGCGGCCGTAGTGGGTCGGGTGGACGTCGCGCACCTCGAACCCGGCACGCTCGCGCTTCAGCCCGCCCTCGCCAAGCGCCGACACGCGGCGCTTGTGGGTGATTTCGGACAGCGGATTGTTCTGGTCCATGAACTGCGAGAGCTGCGAGGAGCCGAAGAACTCCTTGACCGCCGCGGCCACCGGCTTCGCGTTGATCATGTCCTGCGGGTTGATCTCCTCGTTCTCGGCGAGCGTCAGGCGCTCCTTGACTGCGCGCTCGACGCGCACCAGGCCGATGCGGAAGGCGACTTCCGCCATTTCGCCGACGCAGCGCACGCGGCGGTTGCCGAGGTGGTCGATGTCGTCGACCTTGCCATCGCCGTTCTTGATCGCGATCAGCGTGCGCAGCACGTCGACGACGTCCGACAGGGAGTCGCCGTACTTGGCGACCAGCGCCTTGCCGGTCTCGTCCTTGCGCTGGTCGGAAACGGTCGCGAAGTAGCGGCCGTCGAACAGGATGCCCGGCTCCTCGAGCCAGCGCTCGACGCCGGCCTCCGTGAGGCCCTCCGGCACCGCGCGGTTCACGCGCCGGTTGAACTTCATGCGGCCCACGGCCGACAGGTCGTAACGCTCGCCGTTGAAGAACAGGTTGTGGAACAGGTTCTCGGCCGCGTCCTTGGTCGGCGGCTCTCCCGGGCGCATCATCCGGTAGATCTCGATCAGCGCCTCGAGGCGGGTCGTGGACGCGTCGATGCGCAGCGTGTCCGAGATGTACGGGCCGCGGTCAAGGTCGTTGACGTAGAGCGTGCCGATCTCCGTGATGTCCGCGTTCACGAACCGCTCGACGAGCGCCGTCGTCAGCACGTCGTTAGCCGAGGCGAGCACCTCGCCGGTGTTCGGGTCGGCGACATCGTGGGCGATGATCTTGCCCTCGAGGTACTCGACGGGCACCGCGAGGCGCTTGACGCCCGCTTCCTCGAGCTGGCGCACGTGGCGCGCCGTGATGCGGCGGCCTTCCTCGACGATGACCTTGCCGTTGGCGCTGATCTCGAACATCGCAATCTCGCCGCGCAGGCGCTCGGGCACCAGGTCAAGTTCGATGCTCTTCTTGGTGAGGTGCACCGTGTTGCGGTCGAAGAACATGCGCAGGATGTCGGAGTTGTTGTAGCCGAGCGCACGCAGCAGGATCGACACCGGCAGCTTGCGGCGCCGGTCGATGCGCGCGAACACGCAGTCCTTCGCGTCGAACTCGAAATCGAGCCAGGAGCCGCGATACGGGATCACGCGCGCCTGGAACAGCAGCTTGCCGGAGCTGTGGGTCTTGCCCTTGTCGTGGTCGAAGATGACCCCGGGGCTGCGGTGCAGCTGGGAGACGATCACCCGCTCGGTGCCGTTGACGATGAAGGTGCCGTTCTCGGTCATGAGCGGCAGCTCGCCGAGGTACACCTCCTGCTCGATCGCGCGCTTCACGCGCGAGGCGCCAGGTGACTCCTTGTCCATGACCCGCAGGCGCAGGCGCACCCGGATCGGCGCAGCGTACGTGAGGCCGCGGACCTGGCACTCCTTGACGTCAAACACCGGCTCGCCGAGGTAGTAGTAGACGTACTCGAGGGTCGCGTGGCCGGAATAACTCTTGATCGGAAACACGCTCTGGAACGCAGCGTGCAGGCCGGCGCGCCGCAGGTGCTTGTCGATGATGGCCTTTTCCTGCTCCTCCGAGAGCAGTCTGCCGCCCGCGACGGCGCCACCCGCGTGCGCCGACAGTTCAGCGTGCAGCCCGCGCGCTTCGTCGAGCTGCAGGAACTGCGCGTACGACTCGGTCTGGATCGCGAGCAGCGGCGGCACGTCCAGGATGCCCTGGCGCTTGCCAAAGCTCTTCCGGATGCGCTTCTTCTCGGTGAACGTGTAGGCCATCTTCATCACCTGATTGCTGGTTCAGTCAAACTCACGCGGACGCGCGCGCGACCGCCTCCCTCGCGGGAGGCGGTGCGCCCGTGCCCGTAACGGCGGCCTGCGAGGCAATGCCCTCGCACGGAGGTCCTTACTTGACCTCGACCGTCGCGCCACCGTCCTCGAGCTGCTTCTTGAACTTCTCGGCATCCGCCTTCGATACGCTGTCCTTGACGGTCGACGGCGCACCCTCGACCAGGTCCTTCGCCTCCTTGAGGCCGAGACCCGTGATCTCGCGGATGACCTTGATGACGGTGACCTTCTTCTCGGCCGGATACGCCTTCAGGGTGACGGTGAACTCCGTCTGCTCTTCCGCGGCAGGGGCGGCGGCGCCCGCGCCGGCAGCCGCGGCGGCGACCGGGGCAGCGGCGGTTACGCCGAACTTGTCTTCCATCATCTTCACGAGGTCGACCACTTCCATGAGGGTCATGTTCGAGATCGACTCGAGAATCTGTTCCTTGCTAGCAGCCATCGTCATCTCCAATTAAATGTGTCGTTGGAACCCGTAGATCAGCCGGTCAGGCGGCCTTCGTGGCCTTGATCGCGTCGACCGTGCGCACCAGCATTGCGGCGGGCTCGGCCAGCGTGCGCACGAACTTCGTGACCGGCGCCTTCATAACGCCGAGCAGCATCGAAAGGGCTTGCGGCTTGGTCGGCAGGCTCGCGACCCGGTCGATTTCCTTGGCGGAATAAATCTTCCCGCCAAGCGCGACCAGCGTCGGAACCAGCTTGTCGTTGCCCTTCGCGAACTCCTTGACGACGCGGGCGGCGGCGCCCGGGTCTTCCTGGGAGAATGCGAGGATCAGCGGCCCCTTCAGGCTGCTGGCGATGCACTCGTAGGGAGTGCCCGTGACCGCGCGGCGCGCCAGCGTGTTCTTGACGACCCGCATGTAGACGCCGGCCTGACGCGCCTTCGCGCGCAGCCCCGTCAACTGCGTGACCGTCAGGCCACGATATTCCGCCGCGACGACCGAATGCGCGGACTGCGCAACGGCCTGCACCTCGGTCACCATCGCCTGCTTGTCTTCCAGTCTCAGTCCCATCCTTGCCTCCTGGGTGGGACCTGCCGGTTGAGCCGACTCGGGTTCCACCATCTGCGCAGGCTCCCATTAAGGGGCCCTTGCCCCGCCTGCGGTCTCCGATGGCCCGGGCATGTGCCCGGACGTTCGAAACTTTCTTAAATTCCCAGCGACGCGCGATCCACGGCGACGCCGGGACCCATGGTCGAGGACACCGACACGCGCTGCATGAACACGCCCTTCGAGGTCGAAGGCTTGTGCTTCTGGATGTCGGTGATCAGCGCGAGCAGGTTCTCCTTGAGCGCCGCGGGCTCGAAGCTCGCCTTGCCGATCGTGCAGTGGACGATTCCGGCCTTGTCGCAGCGGTAACGGACCTGGCCCGCCTTTGCGTTGCGCACGGCGCCGGCGACGTCCGGCGTCACCGTGCCGACCTTCGGGTTCGGCATCAGGCCGCGCGGGCCGAGAATCTGGCCGAGCCCACCCACCACGCGCATCGCATCGGGACTCGCGATGACGACGTCGAAATCCATCTGGCCGGCCTTCACCTTCTCCGCGAGGTCCTCGAGGCCGACGATGTCGGCGCCCGCCTCACGGGCAGCGTCGACGTTCTTGCCCTGCGTGAAGACGGCGACGCGCACCTTCTTGCCGGTCCCGTTCGGCATCACCGTGGAGCCGCGGACCTGCTGGTCCGACTTGGCCGGGTCGATGCCGAGGTTGATCGCGACGTCGACGGCCTCGTCGAACTTCGCGCTGGCAAATTCCTTGACGATCGCGACGGCCTGGTCGATCGGGTACGCCTGGCCGGGCTTGATCCGTTCCGCCCAGGGCTTCTGGCGCTTGGCAACGATTGCCATGTCAGGTGCCCTCCACGTCGACGCCCATGCTGCGGGCACTGCCCGCGATGGTGCGCACGGCCGCGTCGAGGTCGGACGCGGTCAGGTCGGGCATCTTCTGCTTCGCGATCTCCTCGAGCTGCTTGCGGGAGATCTTGCCGACCTTCCTGGTGTTCGGCGTGCCGGAACCCTTCTCGATGCCGATCGCCTTGCGTACCAGCACCGCGGCTGGCGGCGTCTTCAGCAGAAACGTGAAGGATCGGTCGCTGTACACCGTGATGATCACGGGGATCGGCAGGCCCTTCTCTTCCTTCTGCGTCGCCGCGTTGAACTGCTTGCAGAATTCCATGATGTTCACGCCCTGCTGGCCGAGCGCGGGCCCGACCGGCGGACTGGGGTTCGCCCCGCCCGCAGGGATCTGCAGCTTGATGTAACCGTTTACCTTCTTGGCCATCGTTCCTCGCTACCGGGTGCAAGCGCCTCGCGGCTCCCCGGACAGTTTCAGACCTTTTCCACCTGACCGAAGTCCAGCTCGACCGGCGTCGACCGGCCAAGGATCTGCACCGCGACCTGCAGGCGGCTCTTCTCGTAGTTCACGCTCTCGACGACGCCCGTGAAATCGTTGAACGGGCCGTCGACCACGCGCACGACCTCGCCGGGCTCGAACAGTACCTTCGGCCTCGGCTTCTCGACGCCCTCTTCGACGCGGCGCAGGATGGCGTTCGCTTCCTTGTCGGTGATTGCCGCCGGCTTCTCCGGTGTTCCGCCGATGAAGCCGAGCACCTTCGGCGTCTCCTTGACCAGGTGCCAGGCCTCGTCACTCATCGCCATCTGCACCAGCACGTAGCCGGGGAAGAACTTGCGCTCGCTCTTGCGCTTCTGGCCGCCGCGCATCTCGACGACTTCCTCGGTCGGCACCAGCACCTCGCCGAACTTGTCGTCGAGGCCGTGGAGCTTGATGCGCTCCTTGAGGCTGCTCGCGACCTTGTGCTCGAAGTTCGAGTAGGCGTGCACGACGTACCAGTTCAGCATCGGCCTCAGGCCCCTTGTCCGGTGACGAAGCGCATGCCCTTCGCAAGCGCCCAGTCGACGATCCAGAAAAAGACGCCGAGCGCCATCACGAAGATGAACACCACCAGCGTCGTGCGCCAGGTCTCCTGGCGTGTCGGCCACACCATCTTGCGCAGTTCGACGCGCGAGCCCTGGACGTAGTCCCACAGCTCGCGGCCGGGCGCCGACCAGTAGAGCAGCACGAGGCCTGCGATCAGGCCGCCGAGCACCATCAGCACGCGCAGCACCTGCGGCTGGTTCTCGAACCAGTAGTACGCGACCATGCCGCCGACGAGCGCCGCCGCAGCCAGCACCAGCTTGAAGGCGTCGACCAGTGCGACGCCGGATTTTTCGGCTTGCTCGTTCATGCGTTTCCGTTGCGACTGCTGGCAGGGCAGGAGGGAATCGAACCCCCAACCTGCGGTTTTGGAGACCGCCGCTCTGCCAATTGAGCTACTGCCCTGTCGATTTCGCCCTTACTTCAGCACCTTGGACACGACGCCTGCGCCGACGGTGCGGCCGCCCTCGCGGATCGCGAACCTGAGGCCCTCTTCCATGGCGATCGGAGCGATCAGCTCCACCACCATCTTGATGTTGTCACCCGGCATGACCATCTCCACACCCT
>Ga0163150_10005847_pt1 | contig 15447 bp, 14 predicted proteins | sample OliLakLV19P2IB_FD_148628 | JGI IMG/M metagenome (GOLD analysis project Ga0163150, IMG submission 148628) | Freshwater microbial mat bacterial communities from Lake Vanda, McMurdo Dry Valleys, Antarctica - Oligotrophic Lake LV.19.P2.IB | ecosystem: Environmental > Aquatic > Freshwater > Lake >...
ACTTTGGACTGGTGGCCCATGACGGTCTCCTCCGGTAGGAATTCCAGGATGGAGGCAGTATATCATAGCGATATCGCTAGTCAAGACCTTTTTTGAATAATTTTTTCACAGCTTCCGGGGGTGATGGCTTCTTCTACTGCTTTGCGACGAATTGACACCAGGCCTCAGACGGGCTCTGAATAAAAATTGGGTTACAACCGTTCTAGTCTGCGCGCCCCGATTGTTGCGCGTTGCGCTGGTATCTGTGACGAACCTCGGCCCGTTCAAGAGTCGCGATCAGTTAGGATCCAGCACGGTCTCAGTTTAATCGGCGTTGCTGGCTGCCTTGCATAAATTACCGCCGAGTCTACGCGAGGACGCAACCAGCGCCGGAGCCCTGCCGCCACTTCGGCGTTCCAGGCGCCTGCCTGGTGGCCCTGGCAGCGGCACCTTGTTCCGTTCTCGCTCTCAGAGCATTATCACCGCGTCGCATGATAGGAACTCATTTGTGATCAGAAGAAGGGCACATCCCTCTCCAGGATTGTTGTCAGAGCCATCATCGTTTCATGCCGACCGACTCCAGGAATTGAACCAATCTTGTTGAGAAGCGCTTGAAGTTCCTCATTACTTCTTGCCCTAACCTTAATCAAGAAGTCGTACTGGCCGGTTACCGTATGCGCCTCTTCAATCTCCTGGATCTGCTTGAGCCTCCCAACCAGACTGGGAAGCTGCTTGTTTTGAGACGTGATCAGGCCTACGAATGCAGTTATGGGACGGCCCAGCTTTTCGGGACTGATCTGAGTATAGAAGCCCTTTAGGATTCCTTTCTCCCTAAGCTTGCTGATCCGTTCATGCACAGTCGCGTTTGCAACTTTCAATTCGCGAGCAATTTCCAAGTAAGATTTTCGGGCGTCTTGGCTCAATCTCCGCAAAATCTCCACATCCAACTGATCCATATTTTGAGGGATTCCCATCGTGGCCCGTCTTGAGGTTTTGCTCTTGGACACTTTTTCTCTCCTCGACTGGAGCTGATGAGGGCAGACCCAGGCTCAGTCAGTGCCTGGGGTGGTGACTTGTCCCGACGGAGATCCAGAAACCGCACAACAGCGCGCACTCGACATGGAGCACTTCCATCGGTGGGTGTTGGCACATGTTTCAGGCCGCCCAGAACTGCGCCACATTCGCTGCTCCTCGTTTGAGTACTCTCCACGATGTGTGGTCGATTACAGTAAAACGACATATTGTCTTAATTGATGATAGAAATAAATCATTTTATCGCCAAAAGTCATCGACATACGATAATTTGTTGACGAGCCAAAGCAACTCGGATAGTCTCCGGCGCTGAGGCTGACGGGGGAACCATCCCTTCGCTCAGTGGCCATCCAGTCCGGCTTTCGAACGGGTGTGGAGCTGATTTGGAGCGGCCTGCCATCCAGGGATCAGTAGATTGGATGTTAGACCGGCCATCAAACAATACGTGATTCGCGTCGACCACGAAGATGCGGTGGAGAGCTGATCCACGCGGATAGGACGTGGAGAAAATGGTGCTGGCCAAAGCGATGCGCTACCACTTGCAGGGCCAGGTGTTGATCGATCAGAACAAGACGGCTGTGTTCAACTGAGGAGAAAAGCGCACGATGCCGTACCGCTTGCTCAAGTATGCCCTCACTAAGGAGTATCCGGAAGGGCGCATGTTTCGCGTTCCGGAGCGGCTGAAGAATCACTACGAGGTGGTGATCATCGGCGGCGGAGGGCATGGCCTGGCGGCGGCCTATTACCTAGCGAGAGATCATGGCATGGCCGATGTCGCCGTACTGGAACAAAGTTATTTGGGCAGCGGCGGGACGGGGCGGAACACCGCCATCGTGCGATCCAACTACCTGACGCCGGAGGGAGTCCGATTCTACGATGAAAGCGTCAGGCTGTTTCAGGACCTTTCAGCGGACCTGGATCTCAATCTGTTCTACTCCGAGCGCGGGCACTTCACCTTGGCTCATACGGATGCCACCCTCCGCACGATGCGGTGGCGAGCCGAGGTCAACAAGCATCTCGGAGTGAGAAGCGAGTTGGTGGGACCCGCCGAGATTGCGGAGATTTGTCCCGAACTCGATCTCAGTTGTGGGGGACACTTCCCGATTGTTGGGGCGCTCTACCATCCCCCTGGTGCGATTGCCCGGCATGACGCCGTGGCCTGGGGCTACGGCCGGGCGGCGGACCAGCGCGGCGTGGAGATCCACCAGCAGACGGCCGTGACGGGGATTCGCGTCAAGAGTGGGGAGGTTGTTGGAGTTGAAACCAACCGGGGATTCGTTGAGACCCGCAAGGTGCTGTCGGCGGTGGCGGGATACACTCCGCGTATCACCCAGATGGTTGGTCTGCGCACTCCATTGGTCATCCATCCGCTGCAAGCTTGCGTGACTGAACCGCTCAAGCCCTGGCTCAACGCCATCATTGTTTCGGCGAGCCTCCATCTCTACGTCAGCCAATCTTCGCGCGGGGAACTCGTGATGGGGGCTGCGCTCGATCCCTACGAACTCCATTCCACGCGCTCGACACTCGACTTTGTGGAGGGCCTGGCCGGACATCTACTGGAACTGTTTCCCTTTCTCTCAGACGTCAAAGTCTTGCGTCAATGGGCGGGACTGTCGGACATGACGCCGGACTTCTCTCCCATCATGGGCAGGACTGCCGTGAAAGGTTTCTATATCGATGCCGGCTGGGGGACTTGGGGATTCAAGGCCACGCCCGTCTCCGGCAAGACGATGGCCCACACGTTGGCCAACGATGATGAGCACGAACTGATCCGGCCATTCACCCTGGCACGCTTTGCCGAGTATGAGTTGGTTGGGGAAAAGGGAGCGGCTTCGGTGGGACATTGATTCAGTGACAAGTGACGAGCGTGCTGGAAAACGGTCCTGCGCTTTCTTGCTCAATTGATGGTCCCGCAGTCTAGGGTAGTGCTCTCAATCGTCATTTCCGCGGAAGCTGGAATCTGCGTTCTACTCTTGTCACTGGTCACTTGCTTATGAAACTGATGCGTTGTCCAGTGAATGGACTCAGGCCGATTCAAGAGTTTGCCTATGGGGGCACGACTCGTCCCTCACCCGATCCCAGTACAAGCACCGATCGTGAATGGGCGGACTACGTCTTCTGCCGGTCCGGTGAACCCGGGTTGAAGAGGGAATGGTGGTATCACATCGCCAGTGGGACATGGTTCATCGCGGAACGAAACACGGTGACAGATGAGATTGTTCAGACCTATCTATTCGATGGTGCGTAACTGTTGGGCGCTCCTGCGAGGTCTTTGGTTGATGGTGACGACAGACACCGGTCCGTCGTTGTCCAACTCGAAAGAACACAAGGAGAGTTGGGGGATGCCGGATTCGACAAATGAGGACATCCATGATTGACCGGCTTCCTCCACAAACCGGTGAGTGGATTGATCGTACTCAGAAAGTCCAGTTCGAGTTCGAAGGACGGCAGTACACCGGCTTTGCCGGCGACACGATCAGCACGGCCCTGCGGGCTCATGGTATTCGAGTGCTGGGGCGCAGCTTCAAGTACCACCGGCCGCGGGGGATCTGGAGCCTGTCGAACCTGGATTGCAATGGCATGGTCGAAAGCCGGCAGGAGACCAATATCCGAGCTGACGTTCACCCGATTACGCAAGGGCTCAGCGTTAAGGCAGTGAACACTTTCGGTGGAGTAGACCGCGACCTGGCTGCAGGCATGGACTGGCTGTCTCCCTTCCTACCCGTTGGCTTTTACTACAAAGCGTTCCACACGCCTGGCCGTCTATTCCCCTTCTATGAGCGCCGCATGCGCGAGATGGCGGGGCTTGGAAGCGTGAATCCTAAGAAGTCCCTCGAGCACACACCCAAGCGCTACGACTTCTGCGATGTGCTGGTGGTGGGATCTGGACCGGCTGGACTATCGGCGGCCGTCAGCGCCGCCGAAGGCGGCGTCCAGGTCCTGCTGGTGGAGGAGAACTCCCGATTGGGCGGCTCCTTCTGTTATCAAATGGCCCGTGACCCGGAAGGCCGCAAGCTCCACGCCGATCTGCTGGCCAGGGCGCAGAGTTTGAAGAACCTGGAACTCAGAACTTCTACGGTCGCGGCAGGCTACTATGCCGACCACTGGATCGCTCTGATCGACTCGACCCGAATGACCAAACTGCGGGCCCGCAGCGTCATCATCGCTTCTGGCTGCTATGAGCAGCCGGCGGTGTTTCGCAATAACGATCTTCCAGGCGTCATGTTAGCCTCGGCTGCGCAGCGCTTGATTCACCAGTATGGCGTCCGGCCATTTCGTGAGGTGGTTGTCTTGGCGGCCAACTCCGATGGTTACCAGGCCGCACTCGACTTTGTTGCCGCGGGCGTCCGAGTCCCTGCTCTCGCCGACCTGCGGCCTCACGGTGAACCTTCTCCTTTGGCAGAGCAGGTCAAGGCCGCAGGTGTTCCGATCCATAACGGTACCGGTGTTTACGAAGCGATTGCGAAGTTGGGCCTGCGGTCGATTGCCGCTGCTACGTTGGCTCCTTTGGATTCTGAGGGTCGTGTCCAACTCACCCAATCCTTCCGAATTGCCTGTGATGGCATCGCAATGAGCGTTGGCTGGACACCCGCAGATGGATTGTTGCGGCAAGGGCGGGCGCGCATGCGATATAGCCGCAAGTTGGAACAGTATGTGCCGGAGAAACTGCCGGCGGGACTCTTCGCTGCCGGGCGTGTCAATGGGATTTACGGCCTCAAGGAGCAGGTGGAAGACGGCTTCTGCGCAGGGAGAGAGGCTGCGGCTCACTGCGGTGCCCGCCTGGCCGACACCACAGATCGCCCGCCACGTAACGGACCGGCACGCAGTCACGCCTATCCTATTTTCCCTCACCCCAAAGGGAAGAACTTCCTCGATCTGGACGAAGACATTCAGCTCAAGGACATCGAGCACGCCGTTCAGGAAGGATTCGACAACCTCGAACTGCTGAAGCGCTATTCCACATTTGGCATGGGTCCTTCGCAAGGCAAGCACTCGAACCTGAACGCGCTCCGCGTTCTTTGCCGCCTCACAAACCAAAGCCTGGAAGCGCTGGAGATGACCACGGCCCGGCCCTTTGTGAACCCGATTCGCCTGGGTCACCTGGCTGGCCGGATCTTCAGCCCTCACCGCCAGACTCCGTTGCACGAACGTCACAAACAGGCAGGAGCCTCGTTCATGCAAGCAGGGAACTGGCTTCGACCGGAATATTACACGGTGCCAGGCAAAACCAGACAGGAAGCGATCCTAGAGGAAGTCACTGCCGTGCGCCAGCGGGTCGGGCTCATTGACGTCGGCACTCTCGGCAAACTGGAGATCAGCGGCACGGACGCCGCGGCGTTTATTGAAAGGATCTATACCGGCCGGTTTGCCAAACTTCAGCCGGGGATGACTCGCTACGTACTGATGTGCGAAGAATCGGGTGTCATCATCGATGATGGAGTTGCCGCACGGCTGGGTCCGGACCGCTTCTACGTGACAACGACCACGAGCGGCTCGGATGCGGTGGCTCGAGAGATGCGGCGCTGGGCGATTGTCTGGGGAATGAAGATTGTCCTGGTCAACGCGACCGGGACGTATGCCGCCATGAATCTAGCCGGCCCACATTCACGGCGAGTGCTGGAGTCTTTGACCAGCCTCGATCTAGCGCCAGAGACGTTCCCCTACTTGGGCGTACGCGAGGGTGAGATCGCAGGGGTCGCTGCTCGAGTGTTGCGAGTTGGCTTCGTCGGCGAATGGGGCTACGAGATTCACCTTCCGGCCGACTCGGCGGTGTGGGTTTGGGATCGCTTGATGGAAGCAGGAAGAGACTTCGAACTTCAGCCGTTTGGTGTGGAGGCGCAGCGAATCTTGCGGCTCGAGAAGGGGCACGTGATCATCGGACAGGATACCGATGGCCTCACCCATCCCTTTGAGGCTGGGATGAACTGGGCCGTCAAAATGGACAAGCCATTCTTCGTAGGCCAACGGAGCCTGGCTATCCTCGCCAGGAAACCGTTGACCCGCACTCTCGTGGGCTTCTCGCTTTCCAAAAACCATACCGGCCCGATTCCCAAGGAATGCCACTTAGTGATTGATTCGGGCGAGATCGCCGGGCGTGTGACCAGTGTGACCTTCAGTCCCACGCTGGGACAGGTGATCGGACTGGCCTACGTCAAGCCGGAACAGTCAAAGCTTGGAAGTTCCATCGAGATTCGAGTGGAGCGCGCTGACATGATTCGCGCCACGGTTGTTCGAACGCCGTTCTACGATCCGGAGAATCTGCGGCAGACCCCGGCAGCCGCACTCCAGGAGGTCTCATGAACTTGTCCAGCAGCATCCGGCGCAGTCCGGTTCATGATTGCCTGGAAGAACTGCATCCGATATGGGGACACATCCACAACATGAAAGTCCCGCTTCGGTTCAAGGAGGCTGCCAGTGAGGTCAAACTGAAAAGCGAACTCTCTCTTTGCGACCTGAGCTGCCTGCCCAAGACAAGCGTGAAGGGCCCCGAATCTCTGGCTTGGCTGGCTGACGCAGGGATCCCGGTACCCGAAAATGTCTATGGCTGTTGCTCACTGGGAGACGATGGCCTGGTGATTCGGACGGACCGCCACGAGGTCTTTCTGGAAGACGGCCCTGCCAGTCACAGAGTATCCGAGTTGGAGCATGAGTTGCGCTCCCACTCATCGGGCGTCTATCTCGTTCGTCGGCAGGACGCCTCATTCTTATTGACCGGAGCCCGATCCAACGCCGTGCTACGCGAGACCTGCGGGGTTGACTTCAGCCAACCTCCAGACGGCGTTGTCATGACACGTGTGGCGGGCGCCTCGTGCATGCTCCTGCCGCTCCAGCCTGAAGAGGCCTCAGCGTTTCGCTTCTGGCTAGATCCCAGTTACGGATCGTATCTCTGGAACGCCTTATTGGAGATTGTTCACGATCAAGGCGGCGACGCCATTGGCCTCGATGCTTTCTTTCCCTCGTTCGGACAACCAACTCAGTGAAGGGAGAAACCACATGACTCGTGACCAAGCCAAGTCGTTTCTGGAAGAGAATCAAGTCAAGTTCGTGCTCGCGCAGTTTGTCGACATTCATGGGGTTGCCAAGACCAAGTCAGTGCCAGTCAACCATTTTGAAGACATTCTCAATGATGGCGCCGGCTTTGCGGGGTTTGCCGTGTGGGGGCTGGGGCAGGAACCGCATGACCCAGACTTTATGGCGGTGGGAGACCTCTCGACGCTGACCCTGATTCCGTGGCAGGCCGGCTACGCCCGGATTGTTTGTAACGGACGGGTTCGAGGGAAACCCTATCGCTACGACACTCGATACATTCTTGAACAGCAAATCGAACGGTTGAACCAAAAAGGATGGACTCTGAACACGGGCTTGGAGCCTGAGTTCATGCTTCTGGTGAAGAACTCTGACGGCTCGCTCCGTCCGGCCGACGACTCGGACACACTAGATAAGCCCTGCTACGACTACAAGGGACTTTCGCGCAGCCGGAGTTTTCTGGAAAAACTGGTGGGTGCTCTTCAAGCTACGGGGTTCGACGTTTATCAGATTGATCACGAGGACGCCAACGGGCAATTCGAGATCAACTTCACCTATTCTTCGGCCATGACCACCGCCGATCGTTATGTGCTCTTCCGCATGGCCGCAGGCGAGATCGCGCGCGAGTTGGGCATGATTTGCACCTTCATGCCCAAGCCGATGTCGAACCGTACCGGGACGGGATGTCACATGCACCTGTCGATCTCGGACTCCCAAGGAGCCAACTTGTTTAAGGACGACAGCGACAAGAACAACCTGGGGCTCTCTCCGCTGGCCTATCACTTCCTGGGGGGGCTCCTGGCTCACGCGCCCGCATTGGCCGCTCTGGTGGCGCCCTCGGTCAACTCTTATAAACGTTTGGTGGTCGGCCGCTCGTTGTCAGGCGCAACCTGGGCACCCGCCTACATCTCTTATGGCGACAATAATCGAACGTCGATGATTCGTGTTCCCTATGGACGTTTGGAACTGCGCTTGTGCGATTCCAGCTGCAATCCCTACCTGGCCACAGCAGCAGTCATTGCCGCGGGCTTGGACGGGATCGAGAAGAAGACGGATCCCGGACCGCCGCACAACATCAATCACTATAAACACAGCCAGAGAGAGCTGGAGGAGTTGGGGATCGGTATTTTGCCCCAGAGCATTCGGGCAGCGATCCATGAGCTGGAACACGACCCGCTATTTCACGAGCAGTTGGGAGCTGACTTTATCAAGGAGTTCATCGACCTGAAGCACATGGAATGGGTGGAATACCAACGACATGTTTCCGATTGGGAGATTCAACGGTATCTCGAGTTCTACTAGACGACCTGCGTCGTTTTCGTTGTCTGGACCTGACCTCGGGATATAGAGGAGCGCTGCATGTGTGGCATCGTGGGTTTGCTGGCAAGAGCACCTGAGTTTCGCGAGCGGCTTGGAGAGATGTTGACTCCAATGCTGGTCTGCATGGGCGACCGCGGTCCCGACTCTGCGGGCTTGGCGATCTTTACTTCAGAGATTCAACCTCCCCTGCGACAGTTCAGCTTGTTTTCGTCGCTGAGAAAGTTTGACTGGGTACCTCTCCGTGACGGGCTCCGACGCGACAATGGAGAAGAGGTTGAAATCGAAGGTATCGAAAATCATGCCAAGCTGACGACCTCGATTTCGCCCGAGCAGGTTCGGTCCTGGCTGGTCGAGAATTTCCCTCAGATTCATCTTCTGGCCGTGGGACGTTCGATCGAACTCTACAAGGATGAGGGACATCCTGCCGAGATCGCCGCACGGTATCGCTTCAACCAATTGACTGGAAGCCACGCCGTGGGACACACCCGCATGGCCACGGAATCGGCCGTGACACCGGCCCATGCGCATCCTTACACCGCTGGGGAAGATTTCTGCCTGGTGCATAACGGATCACTTTCCAATCCTTGGAGCCTGCGTCGCATGCTTGAGAAAAAGGGTATCCAGTTCGAAACGGACAATGACACGGAAGCAGCTTGCCGCTATCTGGAATGGCGGATGAGTGAGGGCGATACACTGGAGGAAGCTCTGCAAAAAGCCTTCGTCGAACTGGACGGATTCTACACGCTACTCATGGCAACGGCCGACAAGATGGTGCTGGTGCGCGATGCCTTTGCTTGCAAACCAGCAATCATCGCAGAGACCAAAGACTATGTTGCGGTGTCCTCGGAGTTCCGCTCGCTCGCTCATCTTCCAGGCATTCACCAAGCCCGGCTTTTCGAACCCGTGCCCGAGGAGATCTATTCATGGAACGTCTAGACCTCAGCTGTCTCAGCGTTCGAGAGTTGAACCAATACCTCCACCACGAGCTTCCTAAAAACGGCATCAATGAACTCGAAATCGTCAATCCCAACGGACTCCATAACATCGCCGTCGGGCTGACTGTGCCGGTGAGAATCAGAGTTTTGGGGCACGCAGGCTATTTCCTGGCCGGAATGAACCAGCAGGCCGACGTGACCGTACACGGCAATGTGGGTTGGAGCGTGGCCGAAAACATGATGTCGGGAACCGTGAGAGTCAAAGGCTTTGCCTCGGAATGCGCTGGCGCATCCGCGCACGGTGGGTTGCTGGTCGTGGAGGGTAGTGCGTCTTCGCGGTGCGGTATTTCAATGAAAGGGGTGGATATCGTTGTGGGAGAGGATGTCGGGCACATGTCCGCCTTCATGGCCCAAGCCGGACATCTGGTGATTTGTGGTAATGCCGGCGCCAGCTTGGGAGATTCCCTGTATGAAGCAGTCCTTTACCTGCGGGGAACGATCCATTCTTTGGGGGCCGATGCCCGCGAAGAACCCATGGCGGAGAACGACTATCGCAAGGTGGATCAACTTCTTGGCAGAGCAGGAATCAACTACTCTTCCAAAGAGTTCAAACGCGTGGCTTCGGCTCGCACCCTTTACCACTGGAATGCTGAGGCCGGTCAGGAATACTAAGCCCAGTACCACGCAAGTTAGGCATCGGAAGCAGGGCCGTTCGGCACTCACAAAGGACAAATTGGCTGCCCGCCCAGCGACGATTTGAGCTTACTTACCTTTTGGAAACAGACGATGACTAAAAAACGAATCGATTTGGAAGAAAGCGCCTTGTATAACCGGCACGTTCTTCACTACATCCACCGCGCCGCGGAGCATGGCCTCTACGACATACGTGGTCTTGGAGCCAAGCGTTTTGTTCCCAGTTTTGACGACTTGGTGTTCCTCACGGCATCCCTGTCTCGCTACCCTCTGGAGGGTTACCGCGAGAAGTGTGTCACCAAAACGGTACTAGGAACCCGCTTTGCCAAGAAGCCGATTGAACTGGAGATTCCTATCACGATTGCGGGTATGAGTTTTGGCGCGTTGTCAGCCAACGTCAAAGAGGCGATAGGTCGTGCAGCGACCGCGATGGGAACTTCCACGACCACCGGTGATGGGGGAATGACCCAGGAAGAGAGGCTCTCATCCAAGACTCTTGTCTACCAATGCCTGCCATCGCGTTACGGTTTTAACCCGGAAGATTTACGAAAGGCTGACGCGATCGAAGTGGTGATAGGACAGGGCGCCAAACCAGGAGGCGGAGGTATGCTTCTGGGTCTCAAGATCAGCGAGCGAGTCGCCAAGATGCGAACGCTGCCTCAAGGGATTGATCAGCGGTCGGCTTGCCGGCATCCTGACTGGGTGGGTCCGGACGATCTCACAATCAAGATTGCCGAACTCCGAGAAATCACCGACTGGCAGCTTCCTATTTACGTCAAGTTCGGCGCCACGCGCGTGCGCGACGACGTCAAGCTGGCGGTGAAGGCGGGAGCGGACGTGATCGTCATTGACGGAATGCAAGGGGGAACCGCGGCCACTCAGCAAGTCTTCATCGAACATGCGGGCATTCCAACCCTGCCTGCGGTGCGGCTGGCAGTGGAAGCCCTCGAAGAAATGAACGTCCGAGGCCAGGTACAGCTGATCATTTCCGGAGGCATCCGATCGGGAGCCGACGTCGCGAAAGCGCTGGCAATGGGCGCTGACGCAGTGTCCATTGGGCAATCCGTATTGATGGCGCTTGGCTGTAACAGCGAGACCTACACCAAGGACGGCCAACCGATCGACGTGTCGGAGGAGTATGAAGAACTCGGGACCGCACCTGGTTCTTGCCACCACTGCCAAACTGGACTCTGTCCGGTGGGAGTGACCACTCAGATTCCGAATCTGGAAAAACGTCTTCAACCGGAATGGGGTGCTCACCGCTTGAAGAACTACCTTAAAACCTTGAACATGGAACTGACGACTCTGGCCAGAGCTTGCGGCAAATCGAACGTCCACCATTTGGAACGAGAAGATCTGGTTGCGCTAACTGTCGAAGCTGCTGCCATGGCTAAGATCCCCTTGGCAGGCACAAGCTGGGTTCCGGGGAAATCCGATTCGTGAACGTCTGCGAAGTGAAGTATTCAGAGGCTGGGATGGCGTGGGTTAACTTCAAAACAGATCACACAAGGAGACTAAAATGGTAACGCTAAACGATGCACGCAGGATCATTGCAGCGGCGGAAAAGAAAGCGAGCGAAATCGGTCAGCCGATGAACATCGCAGTTGCCGACGCAGGGGGCAATCTGATAGCTCACGTGAGGATGGACGGAGCTTGGCTGGGCAGTATCGACATTTCAATCAAGAAAGCCTATACCTCCCGGGCCTTCGATATTGCCACCAAGGACTTGGCTGTGCACAGCCAGTCTGGCGGACAGTTTTTCGGAATCCACGCCTCCAATGAGGGCCGCATCATGATTTTTGCCGGCGGTGTTCCTCTGAAGCATGACGGCAAGGTGGTGGGTGCTGTCGGCGTCAGCGGCGGTTCCGGAGAGCAAGACCATGCGGTGGCTGAGGCTGGGGCTGCGGCGTTGTAAGGGGCCGCTGAATTCGCTCACTCGAGAGTGTTTCGGTCTCTGTCGGGCAGCCGCTGAAGCGAGCACGGCAAGCTAAACACAGCGCCTTAAGTTAACGCGCATCGGCGTCACAGATAGGTGCGCTAAAATCCTCATGGGATGCTGACTTCAGCTGATTAAGTGAGAGAATGATGCGCATGTATTGATGTCGCTACGTTTAGTTCCATTTTGGTCGGGAATGTTGGCTTAAGAGTCCCCTGGAGATCCCGTCAGAGTCCATATTGGGCTCGCACTGCCAGTAACACCTCAGTCAGCCTCAAGACGCTGAACATGGAGCTCGCCGTTGGCCAGAGCCTGCGGCAAGTCGACCGTCCATCACCTGAAGCGAGAGGATCTGGTCGCACTAACTGTCGGAGCCGCTGACATGGCTAAGATCCCCTCGCGGGAACGAACTGGCTTCCAAGTGAACAAAGCCCGGACCTGACTTCGAAATAGCAGGTATAGAGGAATCCCGAAGCCCAGGTCTCTGTCTGAACAGGTGAAGTCCGCTACGGCGAATCAACCAGAGGAGTCTAGAGGTGAAAGAGACCGCCAAACTGTTGGTATTTTGCCCGGATCGCCGTGGTCTGGTTGCCAGAATCTCTGACTTTGTGTTTCGCAACGGGGGCAACTTTCTCCACTTCGACCAGCACACTGACATTCAAGCTGGTGTTTTCCTGGCCCGGGCTGAGTGGGAGTTGGACGGATTTCAGATTCCGCGGGAACGCATCAGCGAGTGCTTTCAAGGAATTGCTCTTGAGTGTGGTATGCAATTCGAGCTGGTCTTCAGCGATCAGGTTCCAAAGATTGCCATTCTCGCCTCGAAACTGCCCCACTGCCTGCAGGATCTCTTGCTCAGGCATCAGGCCGGCGAGTTGAAAGCCGAAATTGCTCTTATCATCAGCAACCACACCGACCCAGCGACGATCGCCAATGCGTTTGGCATCCCTTTCAGACACTTTACCATCACGGCTGAAAACAAGCTTCAACAGGAGATCGACGAGATCCAGACGATCAAAGCCGCAGGTGTGCAGTTGCTGGTGCTAGCGCGCTATATGCAAGTCCTCAGCGAGCAGTTTGTGGCGGCGTTTCCGAACCGAATCATCAATATTCATCACTCCTTCCTGCCGGCCTTCATTGGGTCTCAGCCTTATCACCAGGCTTTCGTGCGTGGTGTGAAGCTCATCGGGGCAACCGGTCACTACGTCAACTCTGAACTGGACAATGGACCTATCATCGAACAGGAGATCATCCGGGTCAGTCATCGCGACTCGGTCGAGGATCTCATTCGCAAAGGCCGAGATCTGGAGAAGGTTGTTTTAGCTAGAGCTGTGCGCCTGCACTTGATGCACAAGGTACTCACCTACGGGAATAAGACAGTGATCTTCGATTGAGGCTCTCCTCCGCTCACCACGTCAAAGAGCCTCAACCGCAGGTCATGGTGGGTCAGGTTCGGCGATGATTAGGCCAGGGCTGAACGGTGTGGTGGGCCGGCGAACCAAGGAGTGCATCGAAGTCCAGATCCGCAGCCCCAAGCGCCATTCGCCCGAGACGATGATGCCAGCTTACAACCTCAGCCCTCGTGGCCTGGATGGGCTGATCGAGTATTTGACCGCCATGCCAGCCAGGTGATCGGCTCGGCTTTCTCTGCAACGGACTCGAAGTAGGTCATCAAATGCCACCCAAGATCAATCTTTGAAAGAAGGAGTGGAATAGGCAGGGGTGGAAGCTGTCGCCGTTCAGTTCGTTCGAGCTTTTGGTTAGGCTGCATCTGGCCACTCTTCCATAACGCTATGCCAAGAATTCTTATCAACGAATGCAAGCAGGAGATCTCCTCTTTCAACCCTGTCCTGGGTAGCTACGATGATTTCATGATCTGCTGGGGCAAGGATCTGGTGGCGCGTCACTGCAACGTCGGTACCGAAGTGAGTGGTGCGCTACGTGTCTTTTCCCAGCATTCGGAAGTGGAAGTGGTCCCCGGTTACAGCGCACGGGCCATAACCTCTGGAGGGACACTAGGGAACGCCAGCTTCAGGCGGATTGCCCGAGAGTTTCTAGATGCGGTCCGCACAGCCAAAAAAGCTGTAGATGGCATCTACCTGAGTCTCCACGGAGCGTTGGCAGCTGAGAGTGAGGATGATGTCGAAGGCTACCTGCTCGCGGAAACGCGCACGATTGTCGGCGAGCGTATGCCGGTGGTTATTTCCCTGGATCTGCACGGGATTCTCACCGACAAAATGCTGACCCACTCCGATGCCGCCGTGGTTTATCACACGTATCCGCACGTCGATTTTTTTCAAACCGGCGAGCGTGCTGCTCGTCTGCTGCTACGCATACTCAATGGTGGAGTGAAGCCAGTCACCGCACGCGTGCCGATTCCTGCACTGGTTCGAGGCAATGAGCTGGTTACCTCTACTGGGCGGTTTGGCCAGTGCGTGCAGAAAGCGATCGAAGTCGAGAACAGTGAAGGAGGGCTTTCCGGCGGGATGCTGATCGGCAATCCATTCACGGATGTTCCCGACCTTTGCTCGAACGCATTCCTCGTCACCGATGACAACCCGCAACGTGCCGAACGCGAGGCCATCCGGATGGCCAGCATGTTCTGGGCAATGCGAGAACATCTTCACCAGCCGCTGACACCTCTACAGGAAAGTGTCCACCTGGCGTCTGAAGCCACAGGACGAGTCGTTCTGGTGGACGCGGCCGATGCCACAAGTTCTGGAGCATCCGGAGATAGCAATGCGATTCTTCGTGCTCTGCTCGAGGCTCGCTATCACCGCACTGCGCTGATCCCGATCGTGGATGCTCCTGCCGTGGCAGAAGCCTTTCGCGCGGGAGTTGGCAGCACCGTTCGGGTATCTGTCGGCGGAACCCTCGATCCTCAGCGCTTTACACCCCTGGAATCAGAAGCGCTCGTTCGCCTGCTGTCCGAGGGGCGGTTTCACAGTGAGTCCGACGGAAACCTTTGGGATAGCGGACGCACGGCCGTACTGCAATCGGATAACATCACACTGGTTGTGACCAGCAAGGCAGTGAGCCTCTACGACCGCTCTTTGTTTATTGCACACGGACAGGACCCAGCGACTTTTGAAACAGTTGTCGTGAAGTCTCCTCATTGCCAGCCGCACATGTTTGAACACGGAGCACAACTGCTCTTGAACGTGGATGCGCCGGGCTCCACCAGCGCCAACCTCAAGAGCCTTGGCTACAAGCGCTGCGCCCGGCCCATTTTCCCCCTGGACGAAAACGTAACCTTCACGCCGAAAGCCAAGATCTTTCGGCGCGACAGATGAACTCACACTTAGACTGCGTGGCCGAGTTCGTCAGCCCGCAGTTCGTCGATGCGTTTTCTGAGTTTCCCTGTCGGGAGTTGGTCCCAGGTGTGAAGGATTGCAGCTAGCTAGTTTCTGTCGCGAAACGGTTGAAAACGGCGCTGTGAGGCTGGGCACAGCCTTGGCAGGTTGCGATTATCACAGTCGGAGTGTCTGAAAGCCAGAGCAAACCGAGCCAGAGGTGTGAGAAGCAGGC
>Ga0163150_10005848_pt1 | contig 15442 bp, 8 predicted proteins | sample OliLakLV19P2IB_FD_148628 | JGI IMG/M metagenome (GOLD analysis project Ga0163150, IMG submission 148628) | Freshwater microbial mat bacterial communities from Lake Vanda, McMurdo Dry Valleys, Antarctica - Oligotrophic Lake LV.19.P2.IB | ecosystem: Environmental > Aquatic > Freshwater > Lake >...
CAAGATACCACCGAGACAGAGTCGCGCAGACTTAGAATTTATATTTCAGACCAAACTGGATAATGCGGGCTTCGGTCGCAGTGCTGACAATTTGCCCAAAACCGGCGCCAACGGTTATGCCCGGGACTCCAAAATTGGCGCGATTGAAGGCGTTGAAGAACTCAGCGCGAAACTGGAGCGAATTCCGTTCGGTAACTTTGAATGTCTTACTGAGGTTGAAGTCGAAGTTAATGAGATTGGGACCCCGAATGACGCCGATCCCCGAATTACCAAAGGCCTGATTGGGAACGAAACCTGCCAGAGCAGGATTCGTTTGGAGAACGACAAACGCTGCGGTGTTAAAGAATCGATCCACGGTCTGTTCTCCGGAGGAAAGATTGCCGTTGGCGATCCGGTTGGGCCGGCTGCGACGTTCTCCCCCAAATTCAACAAACCCGATTGGTTTATCGTCAAACCCAGACCCTGCTGCAGAGTGATGATCGGTGAAAATTCCCAGCCGCCGAAGATGTACTGCGCAGCCGAGTTGCCGTTCGTTCCGGACTGGCGGCCGTAGGGAAGTTCCCAAACTGCAGAAGCAACAAATCGCTGCTTCACATCAAACTCGGCCAAACCGTACTCTGTGTTGCGATCAAAACCATTCTGAGGTTCCCGAAAAACGCCAACATCGACGCCATTACCGGCACCGCTTGTTGAGAGGTGATCCACAGAATTCGTCAAAGCCTTGCCCCAGGTGTAGGAAACCAGCGAAGACAAGCCGTTGGAGAAACGCTTTTCCAGCCTGCCTTGGAGTGAGTGATAGTTCGAAATCCCCAGGTTCTCCAAGAGCTGAATATCGCCGCTCAGGTTAAAGGCGGCAAGGGGACGCGCGCCAGCAACGGGGGCGCCCGCCGCGTTGAAGCTGACCGCCTGTGACCAGCTCCCGCTGAATGCCGAAGTTCCACTGTTGCACGTAGGTCGTGCGTTGGTCAGGGTCTTGCGCCTTTCTGGAGACTGTCGCAGGGTTTATCTTCGTGACATCTACAAACCCAGCAGGAATGCCATCCTGAAGACGGAACATCGCGTTCGTGGATTTCAGCGTATTGCTTCCGAAAATGTTGCTGTCGCCATTGACGATGAAAGGAAGGTTAAAGCCCAGCAAGCCTTCCCGGCCCTGCCGGTTCGTGTGATTGTAGAAGATTCCATAGGCGCCGCGGATGACCATTCCCCGCATAGGGGCATAGGCAAAACCGAAGCGGGGAGCAAAATTGTTGTAGTCCGGGTGAATCAAGGCACGTTCAAAAATGCCTCCATCCTTGGCAAGAATGTAGCTGTGGGTGACGGAATCATAATTCGACCACTGGTTATTCCTCTCTCGCGGTGGCGGCGCGAATTCATCGCGCAGACCCACATTCAGTGTGAGTTTGGAGTTCACTTGCCAATCGTCCTGCACAAAAGCGAAATACATTTTCTGCCACTGATTGAAGCTCGTGTTTGAATTTTGGGGAACCCCAACAGCAGATCTGCAGCACCGCCCTGGTAGGAACCGTTCTGGCCGGTGAATCGGCCGGTGAAATTCAACTGTCCTAGGAGAGCGCTGACATCACGCATCCCGGTCTGGACGTGAAGCAGCTCTCCACCAAACTTCAGTCCATGACTGCCGTGAGTCCGCGCGAAGGAATCCCTGAAGTCGTAAGACCTGGGGGTTTGAAACTGGGGCACGGATGTCGTTCTTCCGATGCGCTGGAGGTTGCCACCCGGAAAGTCAGTCACTGGAATCCCGCCGCAGATCGCTTCATCGGTGGGCGCCCCCTTCAAGCCGATGAGTTTTTCCGGACAGTTGGAGCCGAAATTCGGCGGTGTCTGGTAGAAATTGCCCCGGGCAAAACCAAACCTCATTTCTGAAACGACAGCCGGAGAGAGAACCCACGTCGCCCCGGCGGCAATGGCTTGAGAACGCCACAGTGCCGATCCAAAGGTGTCATTAGTGGAACCCTCAGCCAGCCCAGGCCGGGGCGCGGGGCGGAAGAGGTTCGTATCCGAGAAGGAATAGCGGCCAAACAGGTTGAAGTTCGTGGAGACATTGTGATCCAGACGAACATCGAACTGATCGGTGCGAGTGCGATCCACCGGGACCGCAACAAAGTTGTTGTCGAGCTGGCGAGGAGCGCCGGTATTCGGATCGGGACTCACATCGACGATGCGCTTGCCGACAGGATCCATCAGGTTCTGAGGAATGATCCAGCAGTTTCCGCTTCCGTCGTTGCAGTCGGCTGTGGCTGCCTGACGGAAATCCTGCCCGGTGTCGGTCGGATTGTAGGGGTTTGAAATTGGGATGGTAAACCGCCCCTGGCGCCAATTGGGCTGAACCACGGAGGAAATCCGAACCGTCCCCGCGCGATCGCGCAGCCCTTTATAGTCTGTGAAGAAGAAAGTCTTGTTCTTGACAATGGGGCCGCCAATGGTGGCGCCAAACTGATTTCGCAGACGGAAGGGCTTCCTAACATTGTTCTTGTTGGAGAAAACATTCGACGCGTCCAAGTTGTCATTGCGATGGAACTCATACGCCGATCCATGAATGTTGTTCGTTCCCGATTCGATGACGGCATTGATCAGCGCTCCAGAGCTTCTGCCGAATTCGGCGGAATAGGCATTCGTTTGAATCTTGAATTCCTGCAGAGCGTCGATGGACGGCTGGACAACCTGCGTATTGCCGCCACGGAAGGAGTTGGAATAGGACGTATTGTCCACACCGTCCAACTGAAAGGCGTTCTGGAATGCCCGGTTTTCGTTCACATTGAAGACACCTTTGAAGCCAATGAACTGCAGCCGTGGGGTGGCTGTCAAGACTCCGGGAGAAAGTGTGGCAAGCTGGTTGTAGTCGCGACCGTTGAGAGGCAGCTCCACAATTTTCCGCTGATCAATCACTGCCCCCCGACCCGACGTGTCGACTTCCAATAAAGGCGCTTCGGCCGAGACGGTCACCTCCTGCGTGACTTCACCGACGGTCAGCTCAATATCGAGTCGAGCGGTCTGATTGACCTGAAGAGTTACTGCGGTATTAACATATTTTTTGAAACCGGGAGCGGAAACCGCCACCGTATAGAAACCGGGCTTTAGACTGGGCACCACGTAGCGCCCATTTTCATTGCTTCTTCCACTGGACGAAATGTTGGTGCCTTGGTTTGTAACCGTGGCATCCGCGTTCGCGATGACACCGCCCGACGAGTCCGCCACCGTGCCCGTGAGCGTCGCCAGTTCCGATTGCGCCAGCAGCCAGGCGCTGGACCCAGTCGCCAAGCTCAGCCACAGAAAGCAGGAAAGTAGGAGTCGGGGCCAGCGATGAGTCGAGAGTTTCCATAGGTATCTTCGGTCTTGCGTGTTCATGGAATGTCTCCTTATGAAAGGCTAGTACGGTTGATTCAAGTCCGGGAGCAAATGGTCGAAGCCAGTCGGAACCACCCGAGTCAGATGTAGGAAGAATGTGAACATTGTGAAGCCAGTTCTCAGTTGAGTCAAGCTGGCCGAGTGAGCTTGAGAATCAGAGGATGGGATGGCAGCGTTAAGGGAGTGTGAACGGCATTTTAAGCATGCATGAACCATCGTTGGCAGGGGAGCTGTGAGAAAATGACCGGAACCTGCGGTTGCGAAAAATTCCCTCTTTAGGGGCAGCACCGTAGATTTGGATTACGCGCGGGGCTGTCTCGCGAGGCTGGAAAGCCAAGGGAAGATGGTGGCGACATTCGAGATACGATGCACTGGAGGCGAGGCTTTCCCATTCGCAAGGCAACACCGGCTGCGCGACCGCCGTCGCAGCGCGACCGCCGTCGCAGCGTGACCGCTGTCACTGCGCTTTGCTAAGGGGGAATTTTTTCACACTTTCGGGGCACAGCATTTGGAGCGCAACCCAAGATCTCGGTTGAAACTTTGGGGTGAACAACGACAGCATCGCCGAGGGATTTAGCCTCAGCCGCTCACCAACACGACCACGCTGTGCGGGGCCATATCATAGGACAAGGGCTTGGCCAGTGGCGCGAACCTACCATCGGCCCGAATGTCGTGAGGCGGGGTTAACGAAGTATCCACGAAGCGATACCATTGCTTGTGGCGGGAAGGAGCGGCCAGTTCCAGAGTCAACTGGCCTTCGTACGAATTCGCGTAAATTAACAAATCGCTTTCAGTCTCGCCGCCCACCAGTTGCAGGCCAAGAAACCGGGAATGCCATCCCCAATCCGGCTGATTAGGTTTTACCCCATGCCAAAGGAAATCCGGGACTTCATCGAGATTCTGGTAGGTCCTGCGCCTGAGAATGACGTGCTGCTTGCGAAAAGCGATGAGCTGCTTAAAGAAGCGGAAGAGGTCGCGGTGCTGGCCCAGGAGGCGCCAGTTCAGCCAGCTGATTTCGTTGTCCTGGCAGTAAGGGTTGTTGTTGCCCTGCTGAGTTCGGGCCATTTCGTCGCCGGCCAGAATCATCGGAACACCCTGTGACAAGAGCAGGATCGCCGCCAGGTTTTTTATTTGCTGCTTACGAAGCCGGTTGATAGCAGGGTTTGACGACGGTCCCTCATCGCCGCAATTCCAGCTGTGATTCTCGTTGCCTCCGTCGGCGTTTTTTTCTCCATTCGCCTCATTGTGCTTTTCGTTATAGGAAACAAGGTCCATCAGCGTAAAGCCGTCGTGACTCGTCACAAAGTTAATGCTGTGAAAGGGCGCGCGTCCGTCGACCTGATAGAGATCCGCACTGCCGGCCATCCGGGTCGCCAGGAGCGGGATCATGTTGGCATCGCCTTTCACGAAGCGGCGCACATCGTCCCGAAACTTGCCGTTCCACTCCGCCCAGCGGCCCCAATTCGGAAAGGTTCCAACCTGATAAAGCCCGGCGGCGTCCCAGGCTTCGGCAATGAGCTTCGTATTCGCCAAGACTGGATCGGCCGCGATGGCTTCGAGAAGCGGCGGATTCGCTAACACCGATCCGTCGGTTCCGCGACCCAGGATGGACGCCAGATCGAAGCGAAATCCATCGACGTGCATCTCAGTCACCCAATAACGCAGACTGTGCAGGATGAGCCAGCGAATTACCGGGTGGTTGCAGTTCAGCGTATTGCCGCAGCCTGAATAGTTTGCATACTTCCCGGTTTTAGGATCAAGCAGGTAGTAGATCTTATTGTCCAACCCACGGAAGCAGAGTGTGGGGCCGCGCTCGTCGCCTTCGGCGGTGTGGTTGAACACCATGTCGAGGATCACTTCGATGCCGGCTTCGTGGAGTGCCTTCACCATGCGCTTGAATTCCACGCGCGGGTTGTTTCCGTGAGCTGCGTAGGCCGCCTTCGGCGCAAAGAAGCTGATCGGGTGATATCCCCAGAAGTTCTTCAAGAGTTCGCCCGTTAGTGGATTCTTTCGCGGATTGTCGCTTTCCTCGAATTCCGTGATCGGCATCAGCTCAACGGCTGTGATCCCCAGCTTCTTGAGATAAGGAATCTTTTCAACGACGGCAGAGAAAGTTCCGTGATTAGCAACGCCTGAGGAGGCGTGTTGGGTGAACCCGCGAACGTGCATCTCGTAGATGATCGAATCAGACAAATGCGTATTGAGCGGCTGGTCGTTTCCCCAATCAAACGTGTCTTCAACCACCAGCGAATAGCGGTGCTTCACCTGGCCCGGCACACGGGAGGTTTCCAGATGCAGGCTCTCGCCCCAGGTTTCTCCTCCGGAAAGGGCCGTGGCATAGGGATCAATCAGAATGTGTGCCGGATCGTAGCGATGGAAAGGGGTGCTGGTATCGGGCAATCGCTCAGCCCGGAATCCGTACCGAACGCCGGCATCCAGCCCGCGCACAAACGCATGCCAGACGTCGCCCGTACGATTGAATCGAGGATCAAGTGGGAACTCAACAGTCGCTTCCGATTCGTTGGATGGGAAAACGACCAGCGTGACACCAGTCGCATGGCGGGAGAAAACGGAAAAGTTCACTCCGTCACGCTTTAAGGTGGAGCCAAGCGGCAGCGGGTGGCCGCGGCTGATCTCAAATCTGGGTCGGCTAGGTTCAGTCTTAGATTTCCTGGTTGCCAAAAGGGACTCCTGCTGAGAGGCGCTGTGACCAGATCGCCCGTTGTCGCAACGAATCACGGCAACGAGCGCCGCTCATTGTAATCGATCCTGCCCCGCCAATGGCAAGTGGAGCACCTTCCACGCGTCTGACAAAGCCGTCGAAGAATCAGGCAGTTCACCCAAAAAAACTAAGTTGAAATAGAGGTGTTTGTCCTTCGCTGAGCCGATTCGTTGAATCTTCGCGTAAGGTAGAAGGGGGATCGAGTGCTGTGGTGCTACGTTCGATGAAAGTATTCCCCCTTACCAAAGGGGGCGGCGCGAAGCGCCAAGGGGTTGTCGGTTCAATCTTCGCGCACCCATCAAGACAACCCCCTGAAGGCTTCGCGAACCGCGTGAAATCTTCTCAAGATTTCACCTTCGCCTTCCTTCCCCTTTCTTAAGGGGGACTTTCTCGCTGGATCTAGCCCGGGGACTACCCTAACGCCTGATTCAGATCCTCGATGAGATCGTCCACGTGCTCTAGCCCAATCGAGACGCGCAACAAGTCGTCGGGTGTGCGCGTCCCAGGATGTTCAACGGAAGCTCGATGTTCAATGAGACTTTCTACCCCGCCTAGACTGGTGGCGCGCGTAAAGATCTTCACCCTGGCAGCCACTGCCATCGCGGCGTCCCGGCCACCTTTTACTTGAAAGGCCAGCATACCGCCGAACAGTTTCATCTGGCGTCTGGCAACCTCGTGGCCCGGATGACTTTTCAGGCCTGGGTAGTGGACGGCTGCCGCCTTCGGATGCTCGTTCAGAAACTGCGCCACCTGCAGCGCCTGTTGCGCTTGCGCACGAACCCTCCAGGCGAGTGTGCTCACACCGCGCTGAATGAGCCAGCAGTCAAACGGAGAAGGCACGGCACCGCCTGCGGTTTGAATAAGACGAATTCTCCGGAAAAAGTCGTCTTCCTCCCTGGAAATCAAAGCTCCACCAATGACATCGCTGTGGCCGCCCAGATACTTCGTCGTAGAGTGCATCACCACGTCGACGCCCATCTCCAACGGGCGCTGCAACACCGGCGTTCCCCAGGTATTGTCGCAGGCCACCATCGCGCCGACGCGATGGCCGATCGCTACCATGCGTTCAATATCCACGATCTTTAAGAGCGGATTCGATGGCGTTTCCACCCAAATCAGGCGGGTCTTCGACGTCACCGCCTCTTCCACTTGGCGGGCATCGCTCATGTCCACAGTGCTGACCTTGAAACCCCACCGTTCCAAGATCTCGCGCAGCTGGATGGTTGTTCCCCAATAAATGTCCAGCGGAGCAATCATATGGTCTCCGGGAGAGAGTGCCTGAAACACCGCCATGGACGCAGCCGACCCGGACGCAAAAGCTGCGGCACAGGCTCCACCCTCCAACGCCGCCAGGCAGGTTTCGAGAGCTTTGCGATTCGGATTGTTGGTGCGTGAATAGATGTAGCCATAGGGAAAGGTTCCGTCGGCGCCACGTTCAAAGGTGGTGGACAGTTGAATGGACGAGGTGATCGCCCCGGAACCTTGGTCGGGTTTCTGTCCAGCGTGAACAGCGATGGTTTCGAGCTTCATTGGTTACTCCTGCGGGCACTCAATGGGTTTTTCGCGATGCATCATAGCAGGATCTTGCTTATCTGAGCAGGCTTGACGGAAGTACTGAAAAGAGTGGGGGTGGACCCGGGTGAGCAACGCCAGCTCGACCCGAGTGAACGGCGGGAAGTAAGAGGAGTGCTTTCGAGGGAACTACCTAAGAACGGGGGAACCATTGCTCCCATTTGGCGTGAGAAGCATTTGCATCTTGGACCGACGAGATAGCAAACTGATGAAGAGGAGCTTGAATCGGAATGAACTCGTTGCGCGCGATCTTTCTTTCACTCGACGCGCCGACTCTGTGCGGCAATTGGGTCGCATCAATGAGGCGCGCCAGGCCTTCCTGAAAGCACTGCAGCTGAGCGGGAACCGGTTCGAACGAGGATTTCTTGAGCAGCGGCTGGCTGCGCTGTCGGGGCCAACCTGAGCCTATAGCCTGTGGACCGGTGGAAGACGTGCACTGCCAAGACAAAACGTCGTCATTCCCGCGAAAGAACGTCACCCCGGCAGGTGGTAAGCCGGGGCGGAAATTCAGGCTGTCTTTGCGGGAATTGGAAGTCCTTGCCGCCAAAGCAGGCTGGATTCCGGCTCGCGCTTCGCTTGGCCGAAATGACGGTCGCGGATCGTCATGTCAGTCATTCCCACGAAAGCGGGAATCCAGGCTTTTTCGGTAGTAGGGACAGACGACAGCGGCAATGGCAACTCGGGCTACTTGCAGCAGTTCAGCCTTCCCTGCGTCGAGACCCACCTTTCCAGCACATAGTTCAGCGCGTTAGCGTCTGCCTGATCGGCCTCTTCCATCTCCAGCGTCCCCGTCAGGTCGGCGAGTTCCTTGAGAATCGGATTCTCTCGAATCATACCGGTGGCCTCTTCGTAGATCTGTCCGTTCTCCAGGTTTGAAAAGTCCGCTTTGAAGGCGCCATGCCACTTCGTCGAGTCCCTCTGAAGCTCCGTAAACATGAGTGGAGCAGTCGCTGTCATCAGATTGTTAGGTGACAATCCCAAGAGTGTTTCGATGGTGCTGAGGGCGCTGACCGTGGTCAGAAAACGGGAATCGACATTCGGCTTCTGAGTACTGCCTTGGTTGTACTTGGAAATAAAGAAGCCAATACTGCGCTGCGAATTGACGTGGTCGCAGCCCGCCTGAGCGTCATCTTCCAAAATGATGATGGCGGTGTTGCTCCAGAAAAAGGGATTGCTGGAAACCGCCTCAACGAGCATTCCAACGGCCAGATCGTTATCCGCAACACTGGCGTCCGGCGTCGGTCCGCCGGGGGCCACACCGCGCGTGTGGTCGTTGCCCAGGCGCACGATGCTAAGTGCGGGGAGCGTGTCTTTGCCTGATTCCTTTTGCCGTTTCGTTATTGCATCAAAATCACGCTTCCAGACTTGATATCGAAAGATGTCCGGATGTAACAGATCGTAGCCTGCGTAGAGCGGCTGAAACGACCCGTGAAACACAGTCTTGGTCGGGATGCTTCCACCCTGTACTTTGCCGCTGGCGTCGAGATCGGCATACATCGGAATCTTCCAGGAAAACGGACTGTTTGAACCCACCAGAGCGTGCGCCAGAAATGCCGGCAGAGGGTCGCCTTTTGCCAGGTGTCTGAGCGCTTGGGGAGGGTTGTCGCAGTATTCGCCATACATACCGATAGTTTTGCCTGCGGCCGCAACGCTGTCCCAGATGTAGCCCCCCTGCGGAGTATCCACGTCGGATTGATTGTGTTCGATGGGGTAGATCTCGTTGTTTCTTCCCTCAGAATCGTACGTAAAGTTCTTGGTGGAGTAGTTAATCTGCCACTGCTGCTCGTTCCAGCCGCTGTTGATTCCCGCTGTGCTCCAGGTGTGGCCGTTGAAGCTGACTTCGGCGCTGTCGAAAAAGTTGTCGAGAATGCCGAACTCTCTCGCCAGTTTGTGTTGGTTCGGCGTGAAGCGTTCCCCAAAATAGAGACAGCTCTTATCTGCGCGCGTGTTCTCCAGATCACCGAAAATCTGGTCATAGGTGCGGTTCTCTTTGATCACGTAGATCACGTGCCGGATGGGATTGAAGTCAACGGCCCTGCGAGCCGAGCGCATGGACTCTGGATCGAGCTGGTTATTCCGCCTCACTGCCGCGGTGTACTTGGGCAGATTCGCCAGGGCATCTTTCACAGACAAGGTATGGAGTGATCCCTTTAAGAGAAGCGGCCCATAAACACCGGGGCGCTGGCCGGGAGGAAAAGGCCGATTGGGTTTGTTCGGTCCGGATCCCCTTCCCTTCCCACTCGTCAGAAACAGCGTCTGTCCGTCTTGGCTGATCTCTGTCGTATGGGGATACCAAAGCGTTGGCAGGTAACCTTCGACCTCCGCTTTCATGCTCCCTGCCGTGTCCCCCGTTAAGCGAACCACAGCCACCGCGTTCAGGAGTCCGACCGTGACAAACAGACGCTTCCCATCGGGAGCAAAGGTAAGGTGATTCGGCCCGGCACCCCAAAGCTTGCGGTCTTTCATTTCGAGTGTGCGCACATCAAAATTCCCAGCCACCTGGCGATAGGTTTTGGAAGAGGGGTCGTTGTCGATGATGCTGATCAGATCGGTGTTCTCCACAGCGACAAAGATGGCCCTCCCTGCCGGATGCACGGCCAAGTGACTGGGATGGCTGCTGGGCGACGAAGGGCCGGCCTGCTGCAACCCGACAGGAAGATGCGAAGCTTTGCCGGTCGCGAGATCGACCACCGACACAGCCGAGCCGTTGTAGAGGCTGACGTAGAGGGTCTTACCGTCTGGCGAAAGCGCTGTGGCGTAAGGATACTCAGCTGGCAAGGCCGGGTGAGCCGGATTCGTATGGAGGTCGAACACCCGGTTCACGCGCTTGAAAGCGCTGCTGAGTTCCACGGCGGCGTCGCTCAGCGTGAGTGCGGCGTAAATCAGATCTTCTCCCGGATTGTCCGGATCGGGCTTCACGGACAGACCCGACGGAGTGGGCGACGGATTGTTTTGGCGCACGCCTTCCGGCAGTGGCACATCGGAGGGACGGATCTGAATAAACCCAACCGGATGCAAACCTCGCTCGGCCATCGAAAAGATCCGGATGCCGTTTTGTGTGCGATCCCCAAGTTTCGCGTCCTTTCGTGTGGACGCCAACGAAAGATACAAATGCTTTCCATTCGAGCTGAAGGCAAGGCCATAAAACGGAGTGCAGATATCGGCAGGCCCGTCAAAATTCAACCCGGTTCCAGGTTCGGTAAAATCCGAGACAAGCCCTGTCACGCGGTCATGGATAGCAATGGATTTTCGAAACCCCGACATCGAATGACCGTAGCCGTTGTTCAGGAACGCGACATAGCGGCCATCCGGACTGACAGCTGAGTTGATCGGAAACGCATTGAGGTCGGAAACGAAAGCGCCCGCCGGAGGCTCGACGAGTACTTTGCCGTTAGGCAAGTAGACCGGCTGCCAGCGCTCTTGAGGGCTCGACGATGGAACTCCAAGCAGAAAGAAGAGTGCAGCAGCAATGATCAGCTTCGAACGAGGCTTTTTCAGCATCTGACGCAGCCCTCCTTGTTTCTCATCAATTGTCGGGGATTATCTCAAGAGTCTTGTGAATTGTACGTGAAATTACAGTTGAGCCTTCCGATGAAAATCACCTCGTGTAGCGCAGACCTCCTGCATCTCAGAGAGGTCTGTGGCATTGGGGGTAATTCGGAGACGAGAGACCGTAGAAAGCGCGGTTTGCGCTACATGATTTTCATCGGCTGTGGTGCCGCCGCGGCAGCATTGGCAAGTCTTTGGCAAAAGGGGGCAAAAACGTTCGGGGTTGCCCCACCAGAGCAGCACCCGCCAAAGGCGGCCGGTCACCACGCGAACGCCACAGCGGGCGGTTCCCTACGGCCTTGTCAGCAAGATGGCTTTTCAGAGTCATTGCATTTTTTGAGTGGTACAATCCCCATCGCTTCAGGAATACTAAATTCTCTCTGTGAGCCGCGCAATGACATCCAATCTATACAATGCAGGTCCGAGCTTGTCGGCACTCGTGGTCGGTGGCGGCATGATTACCGAAGAAGTCGTGTTGCCAACGGTGCTGCAGCAGAAGCGGCTCGGCAAGATCGCTAACGTCACCGTTGTGTCGCGTCGTGCCTCAACCGTCCAGCGTCTTCAAAGAATTTTCCCCAGTCAACTTCAGGGATTCCCCGACCCGGCAACAAACGATAGCGAGGCTTCGCACCCGAATGGTTTTCGGGAAGCCATCCTGCAGCTGCCAAAACCCGGTATCGTGATTGTTGCGACGCCCGACCATCTGCATACACCGGTGATTCTGGCCGCCGTCGAGGCCGGCCATCATGTCCTCGTTGAGAAGCCGCTTTGCCTCAAGGTGGCCGAAGCGCATCAAATCGCGCAGGCAGCCAACGCCAGGGCAGTCTACGTTCTGACCGATTATCATAAGCGCCATGATCCCGCGATTCGTGGCGCCAAATACAAGTTCGGCCAGGGCGAACTGGGAGAAATGCTTCACGGCCACGCCTGGATTGAAGAGCGGCGTGAAATTCCTCTGAAGTATTTCGCGAGCTGGTGCGACAAAAGCTCTCCGTTTGAGTACATCGGCGTGCATTACGTGGATGCCTACTACTTCATCACGGGGCTGAAGCCGCGCCGCGTGGCTGCCTTTGGGCAAAAGAAACTCCTGCCCAAACATGGCAAGGATGCTTTTGATGCGGTGCAGGCTGTCGTTGAATGGGACGATGGCTCTGTCCTGTGGGTGCAGACTGCCTGGGTGTGCTCCGAGCACAACAGCGCACTGACCAACCAGGGTTTACAGCTGCTGGGCACCGAAGGAGAGTATTGGGCCGACCACAAAGCGCGCAACTGTCACTTTGTGACACAGAAATCGGGATACGAGGATTACAACCCAAACTTCTTCAAGACCTTTGATAGTTGGGATCCATCCGAGACGATCGATGTCACAGGCTACGGCTACTTGAGCATTGTCCAAGGCATTGACGACGTCCTTCACCTTTGTCGTGAGACGGCAGGCATGGCGGAGACCGAGGCGTTCCGAAAGAGGCAAGAGCTGCTGGAGTGGTGGGAGCCGAAGAGGGCGCTACCTGGACAGGCTCTGATCGGAACAGCGGTGAATGAGGCCGTGCGGCTGAGCCTGGCAAATAACAACACATATGTCGGGTTTGATGCAAGGATGTTTCCTCAGGTGTTGTTAGAACTGGCAGAGCTCAGCGGGATCCGAGGCGTAGGACCAGCGATGTACAGCAAACCGCGCTTGCCGCGGATTACGGTTGTTCGTCTGAGGTCTCAACATTGCTCCGTTCGTGCTCGTCCTCGTCGTCGGCTTTTCGTGGAGGACCAACATGAGGACGACAGAACAGGTCCAAACGGAGTTTTGCATTGCCGCGGTGTGGCGCCGCGACGGATGAAAATATTCCCCCTTAGCAAAAGGGGCGGCGCGGAGCGCCAGGGGGTTGTCCGTTCGGCTTTCCCGAACCCATCAAGACAACCCCCCTGAAGGCTCCACGACCGCTGTCGCTTTGCCTTCCTTCCCCCTTTTGTAAGGGGGATTTTCAACGGAGTTTCGTGACCACCAGCGAAGATCGCGTGAGACTGATGATCGTTGACCCGGGCCACTTTCATGCGGCCTTGGTTCAGAAACAAATGAGCCCCAGTATCGCCCGGCAAGTGCATGTTTACGCGCCCGAAGGGCCTGAACTGCAGGATTACCTGAGCCGTATTCAAGGATTCAATAGCCGCGAACAGGAACCTACACAGTGGGAATCCATCGTTCATGCCGGCCCCGATTATCTAAACGCCATGCTGCGCGAGCGCCCTGGAAATGTCATTTTAACCGCAGGCAACAACCTGAGGAAAACCGAATACCTCAAGGCGGCTGTGGACGCGGGCATCCACGTCCTGGCTGACAAGCCAATGTGTATCGATGTCGAAGGATGGAAGCTCTTGAAGGCTAGCTTCGACTCAGCACGACAAAACAGTGTCTTGCTGTACGACATCATGACCGAACGGTTTGAGATCACCTCCATTCTGCAGCGCGAGCTGATGCAGCTTCCGGGAGTTTTTGGCGATCTCCAGAGAGGCACTGCGCAGCAGCCTGCCGTCACGAAAGAAAGCGTTCACTATCTGAGTAAAACGGTGGCTGGGAAGCCTTTACGGCGCCCACCTTGGTACTTCGATGTCGATCAGCAAGGAGAAGGCATTGTCGATGTCACGACGCATCTGGTTGATCTCGTGATGTGGATCTGCTTCCCCGAACGAACTATCTCTTACCTGTCCGATGTTGAGATGTTGGAAGCCCGGCGCTGGCCGACGCCGGTGACGCGTGCCGAGTTTGAAAAGGTGACGGGTCTCGGTGAGTTTCCAGCCTGCCTCGATAAACACACGCAGACAGACGGCACGATCCGCTGTTACTGCAATGGAGAAATGTCTTATAGGCTGAACGGTGTTCACGTCAGGATTTCGGTAATTTGGAATTATGAAGCCAGCGAGGGTGGCGGCGACACGCACGAGTCGAGAATTCGCGGTTCGGAAGCGGATATTGTGATCCATCACGGGAAAGCGCAAAACTACCAGCCCGAACTCTATATCGAGCCCGTGGAAGATGGCCTGCAGCGTTCAGGCTGGGCAAGCAATTTCCAGAGATCCTTTGCGAAACTTCAGAAAAGGTTTCCAGGTGTGGAACTATTGAAAGAGAACTCGCACTTCCGAGTTCAGGTCCCGGCAAGCTATCGGACAGGCCACGAAGCCCATTTCTCTCAGGTCGCGGAATGCTATCTCAATTGCCTCCGGCAGGGCCGGCTGCCTGAATGGGAAGTTCCCAATATGCTCGCCAAGTACTACATCACCACTCGGGCGCTGGAGCTGGCCAGGAATGCGAGAATAGGGTGACAATGTGAAGGGCTTAGAACCGTGAATAAGAGCAAACCATGCGACAGAAAAGACTTCGCTGGGAGCGCGGACGTCTCGTCCGCAATTCTGGCGGCAGTCTCCCTCGTGTTTCTTTGTGCAGCTTGGACATCGTCGGCGGCCGCTTCCGACATAGCCCTCCAGGAAGACCTTAACTATCGCAAAGAGCGCGCCACCTGGATGCGCTCGGAGAGAAGTCCGCTCGCGCTGGCGGGTCTGTTCTGGTTGAAGGCGGGCAAGAACAGTTTCGGGACCGATCAAAGCAACGATTTCGTGCTGCCGTCTGGAAGTGCTCCAGGCCGCGTTGGATATTTCGAGCTCAAGGGAAACACGGCAAGCGTTGACATTGAAAGCGGGACCACGGTGAAGTTGAACGGGGAGCGGGTTGGTCGGCGGGAATTGAAGAGCGATGCTTCGGGCGCCCAGCCAGATATTCTTGAGCTGAATCACCTCAGAATGAAAGTCATTCAACGAGGTGGCAAGCTGGCCGTGCGGCTGGCAGATTTGAAGAACCCGGGCCTGCTTGCGTTCCAGGGTATTGACTTCTATGAGATCAATCCGGAGCTGCGAGTGGAGGCGGAGTTTCTTCCCTACCGACCATCGAAGAAAATCAAGGTGGCGACGGTTTCAGGGTACGTCGAAGAGCTAGAGTGCCCGGGTGTCGCTGAATTCAGAGTCGGTGGAACCACCGTGCGACTCGAACCCGTTTTTGAAACCCCAGGAGACACAAAGCTGTTTTTCATGTTCAGGGATTCGACCAACGGAAAAGAAACCTACAGCGGCGGTCGTTATCTTTACTCGGATTTACCAAGCCAGGGGCGCGTGACGCTGAACTTCAATCAAGCGCACAATCCCTACTGCGCCTACAACAGCTATTCAACCTGCCAGATCCCACCCCTCCAGAAT